>Ga0315280_10010735_pt1 | contig 11414 bp, 8 predicted proteins | sample YL17G06_40_MG_FD_203697 | JGI IMG/M metagenome (GOLD analysis project Ga0315280, IMG submission 203697) | Sediment microbial communities from Yellowstone Lake, YNP, Wyoming, USA - YL17G06_40 | ecosystem: Environmental > Aquatic > Freshwater > Lake > Sediment | place: USA: Wyoming | collected... | reverse complement strand
CGCGCGTACCATCTCGCAACGCGTTCAGCCCGTAGGGCAGGAGCTTGTCTGCTGCCATCCCTCCCCCGTTCACACCAACCCCGTGCGGGCCGGGCTCGTGGGCGAGGCGACCGAATACGAATGGTCAAGCTGCCGCTTCTGGCTGACCGGCGACGGGCCGGTCCGGTGCGACCCCGCTTGGTGAGCAACGGCGGCATGGCAGGAGACAAGCTTCCTTCGGCTTCGCTCAGGACAGGCTCTGCCCTACGGGTACGGGTTCCCTGCACGAACGCCGCCGGGAGGGCGGCGGCGCCGGTGCGATCTGGCCGGCGAACGCGCATCAACCGTCCGGCGCCGCGCTCCCATGCCGGTCTATTGGACCGTGGTGACCGGGCGCGAGCTCGAGGCATCGGGGCTCGTGGTCGCGGGCTGGACCGAGCACCTGAACTCAAGGCCCGCGGCGTGCAGCGCAGCCTCCGGCTTCTCCCCCGGGCGCACCTGGACCCGGAGCTTATGGAGACCGCGTGCCGCAAGGCCGACTCCGTAGCCGCTGCTCTTGAGGACGCGCTCCGCCTTGATCCGCTCTTCTTTGCTCTGCACCTCGACTATCACTGTGGCGAGCATCTCTGGGACCTCCCCCGCGTTGCAGTTCGCTGTCGCCAGGAGATACGAGATGAAGGGCCGCAGGGTTTCGCCGGTTTCGCTGCGGGAGGCGCTGCCGCCGCCGGGCGAGGCGGTCAGTGATGCACCACGATCTCGTACCAGAGCGCGCGGTGCTCGGGCGCGATCGTGAAGGTCAGGCCCCCATCGCTCAAGGTCGAAGGAACGGTCGCCGCCCTCTCGCCCCTGGGCCCAAGCGCGTACACCTCGGCGCTCTTCCCCGTCGTCGAGAATCCGACATTGGCTCGCACGGTTTGCGCCATCGTCGGGCCGGTGCTCCACGAGTTCCGGGCGAATGTGCGCTCAGCGTTCCATTCGAGGCCTGGGTTCTCGACCTTGTCCACTGCCGTGAGCAGGAGTGACTTCGACTCAGCCATCGGTTGTCCGTCCATGCTGCACAGGGTCAGCGACACGAAGTTGGGCGGGGTTGACTTCGCTGGTTCCTGCCAGCCGTTCAGGTCCGCCGGCCTCTCGCCGGGGAAGCCGACAACAACCCTGGCGCAGGGAGAGGTGAGGGTGAACAGCGCCGTCTCCGGCTTCGCCGTTTCCCACTGAAGCCTGGACGCCCCCGGTGCTGCCGCTCTCGCTCCTCCCCCATCAACCCGAACCGGCCCGCTCCCCTGCACGAAGCGAACCGCGGTTCGCCGCTGGATCATGTCCTGCGGCGAGACCTGCGTGCCGCTTTCCGCCGCGGCACTCCAGAAAGCGTAGTCCGTGCGCTGCGACACCAGGTCGGCGACCTGCTGCTCCGGCACCAACAGCGTTTGCTGCTCCGGCGCCGGTGTGACGCAGCCGCGCAGGAACATCTGGGCCGCCGAAGGCACGAATGCCAGTTTGCCCGGATGAGCGGACTGATCGAAGAAGCCGTCAATGCGATCGCGATCCCAGCCTTCATCGTCTCCCTGGTAGGCGAACAGGAACACGCCGTCCCAATCCTGCCAGGCGGCATAGGCGAAGATCATCGGCACCATCTCGGCGGCGTACTCGTTCGGCGCGGGATGGTCGTACTCGCTCACCGTGAAGGGCTTTCCCGCCACCCGATGCATCGCCAACCCGGCCAGCGTTCCGCCCCCCGCGTCGCGCACCATCGGGGTGTTCCCGATGCGGTAGTCGTTGGAGTCCCACGGCTGGTTCGGGAACCAGGGGTGCTGCCAGTAGGCGTGCATATCCACCCAGTCCATGTGGGACTCCCGCCACACCCCGCCGATGCTGCCGTAGCTCGCCTGCGTGCACGCGACCGGCGCCCGCGCCCCGAGGGTGCCCGTAATGTACTCGTGCATGCCCTGGGCGAAGTCTCGCTCCACGCGCATGAGGTATTCGGCGTAATCCCGGCCCCGGGGCAAAGCCGAGATGGGCGGAACCGCGATCGTCCCCGCTTCGAGGGACTCGCCTGCCGCCAGCTCGACGGCGCCGCCGCCGGTTCGGAGTGAGAGATCCGCGAGGAGAACGTCACCCATCTGGTTCCCGAACACGAACGAGAGCCGGATGTGGTTCGGGATGGTGTCGCGGGCGATGAAGCTATACGAGTAGCGCTGCCACCGCGGCTCGAGCCCAACGCGCGCGTCCATCCCGACGTTCCGCCACGGGTCCTGGTCGAGCATCACGCCGATTCCGACTGAGCGCGACACATCGGATCTCGCGGCGAACGAGACTGTGTAGAGCTGGCCGTCCTTCAGATCCAGGCCGGCCTGGTGCAGTTGCAGGTGCCAGTCGGTGCCGTCGAGCCGCAGGTTTGTCAGTCGCAGCGCGCGGCCCGGCGGAGCGCTCGCCTCCTGCGATATCGCCTCGACAGCCATCTGCGCGCCCGTCTGCTCATGCTGCTCCAGCGTCCAGTCCGCGGCGCCGTTCTCGAGCCGGGGGTTGCGCAGCATGTTCTCGCCGAGCGGTTTGGCCTCCGCATTCCACGCCGCCAACAGCTTGGCCGTCGAGCCGTACCTCGACTTCAGGCGCCGGTTCCAGCCGGAGGCGATGATGCTGCGGTAGTGCTCCGGCAAGGCCGGCAGGGAGTCAGCCGACGCCAGCAGGGAGTCCTCGTTCGTGATCTCGATGAGGGCGACCGTCGGCTCGTCAACATACCCGGACCTGGTGTAGGGGTTGTAGTGGGTGAGCAACTGCTTGGCGTAGAGCTTCTGGCGCTCGATCATGCCCGGTTCGAAGTAACCGACCACCTTGCCCATATCGTCTATCTTGTCCGTGTCCGGGAAGCCGTCGGCCTGGTTGAAGCCGCGCGATACGTGCAGGTTCATATCCACGTAGATCCCGTGCAGCTTGAACTGATAGATCAGGTAGTCGAGCCGGTCCAGGCTCTGCGGGTCGAGCCGGTCGGTCTTCTTGCCGTACGACCCACCCGAGAAATAGAACATGTTGGGCTCCGCCCAGGTCGCGTCCATGTGGTGAAGCCGAACGCAGTTGAACCCGAACTTGTGCATCCGGGCGGCGATCCGGGGCGCATCCTCCTTGCGAGGGAAGCACGCGCCTGCCGCGAAGTTGGTCCCGACGAAGCGCACCCGGCGGCCGGTTCCGTCGAGGAAGTGGCCCTCCTTGATCACCACCCGGCGGCTCTCGTCCAGGGGCGCCGGGTTCAGCGCAGAGACGTCTGCCGCCGTCTTCGACGCATCGTCCCACGGGAGGACGAACGGGAAGCGCTCCGGCGAACCGGATGCTGCCATGAGAAGGGTCCCTCCCATCAGTAGCGCGCCAGCAACCGCCATCGTGAGTCTCAACATCGCGCGAACTCCCCGAAGTGGACTTGCAGCGTGCTCGCCGCCCTGATTCCTCGGCTCCGCTGCTTCACCTGAAGGTTGGTTTCGCTCATCGCACCTCGCATGCCTGCCTGCGCCAGCACCAATCCCGAGGCGGCCGCGTGCGGGGCTGGGCCGCGGTCGAAGCGTCTTCACCGCCGCGGCCCAGAGCGGAACGACCACCGCTCAAGTGGAATATGTATGCAGGATCATTCCGCGGATGGAGCAGCCGTCCGGTGCTCTCAGGCCTGACTCGGCGGCGGGCCAACGGAGGCGAAGAGATGCGGAAAGCAGCCATCGTTGCAGCTCTGGCAATCGTGGGAGTGACGCTCTGGTCGAACCTGATCGCGGCGGGGATGAGAAGCGCCGCGCCTGACCTGAGCGTCAGGGAATCGGCGGTCGCGACTCTGCCGCCCACCGCCGACCCCGCCGGCATCGTCGCCAGCGCCAATCTCCAGAAGATCGCATACGTCGTGCAGCGTGACGACGGCCAATGCGTGGTGGCCGACGGCAAGGCGGGCAAGACCTATGGTCGGATCTACGGCCTGGCCGTCAGCCCGAACGGCAAGCACGTTGCCTACGCGGCGGTGCGGGATGGCGCGAACCTGCTGGTATACGACGGGGCCGAGAAGCGAGAAGTGGATGGCCGCCTCGAGCTGGCCTTCAGCCCCGACGGTCAGCGGCTGGCCTACACCGTGTTCCAGCCGGGGGCGGGTGAACAGCCGACGACAGCCGGCCCCCAGGGCAAGGCGCGCGTGGTGGTGGATGGGAGCGACGGGCGGGAGTACGATTGGGTCGGGCAGCTCGCCTTCAGCCCGGACAGCAAGCGGGTGGTCTATACCGCCGTAAACGACCAGCGCGGCACGGTTGTCGTTGACGGGATCGAGGGGAAGTCATTCGACAGCAGTCTCGATCAGCCCGGAGGCTATCCTGCCTTCGGGCCCGGCGGTAAGTTCGGGTATGCGCCGCAGCGGCGGAAGCGCACCGCCTTTCGAGCCGTGCTTCGAAAGGCCGGCATGGCTGACGACTACAGGGCGCGCGCTCTCATCGGCGCCATCGAGGGCAAGGAGTACAGTGCGGTCCACAGCATCACCTTCAGCCCCGACGGCACTCGCTTCGGCTATGTGGGGGCCCGCCTCAGCGGGCGCGACCGCAAGGAGCGGGCAGTGGTGGATGGGCTGGAGAACCGGGAGTACGACGAGGTCCGCAGCATGGTGTTCAGCCCGGACAGCAAGCAGGTCGCGTACGCCGCGCGGAGCGGCAATGAGTCAGTGGTAGTCGTTGGCGGCGCCGAGCGGTATACGTTCGAGAACGTCGGCGATCTCTTCTTCACCCCGGATAGCCGGCATCTTGCGTTCTGGGCGAGCAGCGGGCCGGACTGGTTCGTCGTCGTGGACGGCGTGCAGGCTGGTCGCTACGACCCCCCGCCGACCAGGTCCCTGGCATTCCCTCAACCCGACTCCCTGCGCGCCCTCGCGCGCCGCGGGGACCAACTGCTCGAGGTGGCGGTGGACATCGGGAGGGCCGAGGGCAGATAGCTCCCGGCGCGTCCCGTCTCATCCCGGACCTCCTGTCCACGTAAGTGCGATGCCCGCCGGCGGAACGAAGGCCGCGCGCGGTGGTGAGCCCCGCGTCTGGGCAGGAGTACCTCGCGATCTGGCCGAACAAACAGACTACGAGATCGCGCCACTTCGCGGGGTGACAGCCAGTGAACCAACATCGAGAACTGCACGAATGGGTAGAGGAGATGGCACGCTTGTGCCAGCCCAAGGCCGTCGTCTGGATAGACGGGTGCGAGGAGGAGAACCGCTGCCTCACCCAGGAAGCCATCGCCGCGGGTGAGGTCCTCCCCCTGAACCAGGAAAGGCTTCCGGGCTGCCTCTACCACCGCACTGCGGCCAACGACGTCGCGCGCACCGAGGACCTGACCTACATCTGCACGACGCTCCAGTCGGACGCGGGGCCCACCAACAACTGGATGTCGCCGCAGGAGGGCTACCGCCGAGCGGGCGAAATCCTCAGCGGCGCCATGAAGGGCCGCACGATGTACGTGGTCCCGTTCTCGATGGGGCCTGTCGGCTCGCCCTTCAGCAACATCGGCGTGGAGCTCACCGACAGCATCTACGTCGTGTTGAACATGCGCATCATGACCCACGTTGGCGCGCCGGTGCTGAGACAACTCGGGACAGGCGGTGAGTTCACCCGGTGCGTTCACAGCACGGCCGATCTCGACATCACGCGGCGTTTGATCCTGCATTTCCCCGAGGACAACGCCATCTGGAGCGTCGGCTCGGGCTACGGCGGCAATGTGCTGCTCGGGAAGAAGTGCCTGTCGCTGCGCATCGCGAGCTACCTCGGGAAGCGCGAGGGCTGGCTCGCGGAGCACATGCTGATCATGGGCGTCGAGGACCCGCAGGGGCGGATCGAGTACATCGCCGCGGCCTTCCCGAGCGCCTGCGGCAAGACCAACCTCGCCATGCTGGTGCCCCCGGAGGGGATGAGCACCAAAGGCTACCGGATCTGGACCGTCGGGGATGACATCGCCTGGATGCGCATCGATACGGACGGCCGTCTGTGGGCGATCAACCCCGAGACGGGGTTCTTCGGCGTGGCGCCAGGCACGAGCAACAAGACCAATCCCAGCATGATGCAGACTATCAACCGCAACACCATCTACACCAATGTCGCGCTGCTGCCCGACGGGACGGTGTGGTGGGAGGGGATGGACGGCGAGCCGCCCGCGGAGGCGCTGGACTGGCAAGGCCGGCCGTGGCGGCCCAGGCAGGTAGATGAGAAGGGGGAGCCCGTGCTCGCCGCTCACCCCAACAGCCGGTTCACCACGCCGCTGGCGCAGTGCCCCTCCCATTCCTTCCGAACCGAGCACCATCACGGCGTGCCGATCTCGGCCATCGTCTTCGGCGGGCGCCGGGCGCATCTTGCCCCGCTGGTGTATGAAGCTTTCGACTGGGAGCACGGCGTGTACGTCGGCGCCGCCATGGCGTCGGAGCGGACGGCCGCGCAGTCCGGGAAGCTCGGCGAGGTGCGGCGTGACCCGATGGCTATGCTGCCGTTCTGCGGCTATCACATGGGCGACTACTTCGAGCACTGGCTCGAGATGGGCAGGCGAATGAGCCAACCTCCCAGGGTGTTCCACGTGAACTGGTTCCGCACCGACGAGAACGGAGACCTCCTCTGGCCGGGGTACGGGGAGAACCTGCGGGTCATCGAATGGATCCTGGACCGCTGTCGCGGCGAGGCCGACGCGCGCCGGACGCCCATAGGGTATGTGCCGACCCCGGACAGCCTCGACATGACTGGCCTCGACCTCTCCCGCGAGCACCTGGAGAAGCTGCTGGCAGTCAGCCGCGAGGACTGGTACGCGGAGAGCGAAGACGTCACCGGCTTTCTCCAGCAGTTCGGCAGCAGGCTCTCGAAGCCGCTGTGGGAGCAGCACGAGGCGCTGCGGCTCCGGTTGACAGCTCCGGTTTCGCTCCTGAGGCCGGGCAGCGAGGTGCGGCCTCTGGCCGCCGATCTTAACGAGGCGATCAAGCGGGAGAACCCGCGCGTGTACGCGATGCTGTCCGAGTTCGGCAGAAGGATATACTTCCCCAAGGGGATCCTGGCCCAGAGCGCGGAGGCCAAGGAGAAGGCCAGCCGCTTCGACGCCACCATCGGGATCGCGCGAGAGGGCGGCAAGCCCATGTTTCTGCCCTCGATCATGCAGCAGTTCCCGGGCCTCAGCCCATCCGACGTCCTCACCTACGCGCCCGCGACCGGGCAGCCCAACCTGCGCCGCAGGTGGCGCGAGCTGCTGCTGGCCAAGAACCCAAGCCTGGCCGACAGGAGCTTCTCCACGCCTATCGTCACCAGTGGCGTGACCCATGCCCTCAGCCTGGTCGGCGACTTGTTCGTGGACAAGGGCGACGTGGTCCTCCTGCCGGACAAGTTCTGGGAGAACTACGAGTTGCTCTTCGCAGCCCGGTACCAGGCGCAACTGGTGCTGTACCCGTTCTTCAGCGCTGCCGGCGGCTTCAATGTGGAAGGGTTGCGCCAGGCGCTCGCCACCCGCACCGGAAGCTGGAAGACCGTCGTGGTGCTCAACTTCCCGAACAACCCCACCGGGTACTCGCCGACCAGGGAGGAGGCCGATGCCATCGTCTCGGCCCTGGTGGAGACGGCCGACAATGGCTGCAACCTGGTGGTGGTGACGGACGACGCGTACTTCGGCCTCTGCTACGATGATGACGCGATGCAGGAGTCTCTGTTTGCCCGTCTGGCCGGCGTCCACGAGCGCATCCTGGCGATCAAGGTTGACGGCCCGACCAAGGAGCAGTTCGTCTGGGGCTTCCGCACCGGGATGCTCACCTTCGGCGCACGCGCGGTCCTCAGCGAGGAGGCGCTCTATGCCGCGCTGGAGAAGAAAGTGGCGGGGGCCATCCGCAGCGCCATCTCCAACTGCTCCCAGCCCGCTCAGTCCGTGCTGGCGAAGGCGCTCGCCGGAGACACGATCGCGGCCGAGCACCGGGAGAAGCGCGCGATCCTGGAGGCCAGAGCCAGAGAAGCCCGTGAGATTCTGAGGTCGTCCGAGTTTGCCGATGTGTGGGAGCCGTACCCCTTCAACTCGGGCTATTTCATGTGCGTGAGGCTGAAGAGCGTGCCCGCGGAGGCCTTCCGCAAGCACCTGTTGGAGAAGCACGGCATCGGCGTGATCGCGGATGGTGAGCACGACATTCGCGTTGCCTTCTCGGCGGTCGAGCTGAACGATCTGCCCGAGCTGTACCGCACTATGGCAGCGGCCGCCAGGGAACTGCGCGAGCAACAGCGCTCCTCCGGCGCCTGACCCTGACGGGGCTCAGAAGCCGCTCGCGAGGCCGCGGCGCCACTGCACGCGGCCAGTGTCGCCCCGCTCCATCGGAGCCCCCTGCGACGGAGCGGGGCGAGCCGGCTCAGTAGACGACGACCTCGGATGCCTTGCTCCGCGCGAGCTGGTCGTCGGCCTTGATCACGTGCCAGGCCGTTTCCACCAGCTTGCGGTTCCGGTTGCGGCTCTCGCTCTGCAGCCGCCGGTGCGCCTCCTCCTCGTTCAGCTCGAGCCGGCGCATCAGGATCGCCTTCGCGCGCTCGATCACCTTGCGCGACTCGAAGGACTCGCGCAGCTCGGTGAGCTGACTGCTGAGTTCGTGCAGGTCTCGCGCGCGAGCCGCTGACACCCACACCGCGGCTGCGAGCGCCTCGGCGGCGACCGGCTCCACCAGGTGCACCATCGCACCGCTGTCTCTCGCGAACCCGAGATCCCGTGGCGCGGCCTCGGGCGTCAGCAGCACGAGCGCGGGGCCGCCTTTGACCGCGATACGGCCGAAGGCCGAGGCGGCGCCGGGATCCGCGCTCCCGACGCGCAAGACCACAACCGCCGGCTGCAGATCGCGGACGCGGTCATATGCTGCGGGGCTGCTGAGCGCGAATGGGCGCACCGCGTAACCGGAGTCTCGCAGCACGCGCGTGATGTGGCGGGCGACAAAGGGGGTGTCGGCGACGACGGCGACTCGGATCAACTCCAGGGGCTGCTGGAAAGCTGGCATGGCTCCCTCCAGAGAAGAAAAGCGCCTTCCATCCCAACGGAATGGAGGGCAGCCATTGCCCAGCAGGGGCCGGCCGCCGTGGCCGGGGTCCCTGCACGCTCTCGCTTGTCCGCCAGCTTAGCGAGCTGGCGGCGGGAATGCAAGGGGGTCGTGTCAGTTTTCGCGACAAAGCTGCGGGCCAGGCGGTCGGCCCCGAGGGCTCAACCCACCCTGGGTCAGCACCGGGACTCGCTGGGCGAGGGGTGGGTCAGGTCACTTTGCCGTTACCCGGACGGCCACGGCGGCGCTGCCGGCAGCGCCGCGGTCATCGGTCACGGTAAGTGTTGCAGTGTAGGTCCCGGGCTTCGCATACAGGTGGTGCGTGTCGAGCGTGGCGGCTGTCTCGGCGTCGCCGGAATCCCAGCGGTAGCTGACGACGATACCGTCCACGTCAGAGCCCCTGCCCTGGAAGTGGACCGGGAGCGGAGCCGGCCCGGCGGCGGCGCCAGCCCGCCGGCGCTCGCGGCGAGCGCGGTGTGGGCCGCACTTGACAGGCCCTGTGCACCGTCTATACTCAACTGTCGCCGCCCGCTCGCCGGGCGGCGTAGCACTGGCAGGAGTCGCACTGGCTGGATAACATGGCAGAGGAAAAGCCGCTGCCGGCTGCCGGCAGCGCTGAGGAGGGCCTGCGACGAGACGTAACCGTCTGGGGCTCGTATATGTGGGGCTTCGCAGATGTCGGCGCAGACAGCTTCGTCGCCCTCGGTCTGGTGATGGCATACGCGCAAGGGGCTACCAGCCTTGCGTTTGCGTTGGCCGGCCTGGTCTACATCATGATCGGCCTCGCCTACACGGAGCTGGCGGCCACCTACCCGGTGGCCGGCGGGGGGCAGTACTTCGCGCTGCGCGGCCTGGGCGACTTCTGGGGCTTCGTCGCCGGCTCAGCCCTGCTCCTCGACTACACCATAGATATCGCGCTCTTCTCGCTCGCCTGCGCCGGCTACATCAACTTCTTCCTGCCGAGTATCTTCGGAGTCAAGGCGAACGAGCTCGTCGTCAGCATCGGCCCATTCCACAGCATCCAGTACGTCTGGCTGCTCGAGGCGCTGGCTCTCATCGCCTTCCTGATCTGGCTCAACATCCGCGGCATCCGGGAATCGTCTTTGCTCAACGAGATCATCGGGGTTATCGTGATCGCGAGCGAGGTCGGCATCGTCCTCTTCGGCTTCGTCGCCGCCTGGCGGCCGGAGATTTTCGTCTTCCAGTGGACGCACGAGTTCCCGACTACCAGGAACTTCATGTACGGCACCTCCCTCGCCATCATCTCCTTCGTGGGCCTGGAGTCCATTTCCCAGGCGGCCCAGGAGACGCGCCGGCCGGCGACTATCGTGCCCAGAACCTCCATCGCGCTGATCCTCAGCGTCTTCCTGTTTGCGACCGCCTTCGCGACCCTCGGACTGGGCGTGCCGATACCGGCTGAGGGCAACCTCGTCCATCCCTGGCAGCTCCTGGGAAAGCACCAGGACAACCCAGTGGCCGTGCTCGCGGGGGCCATCCCCTTCATCGGGTACGTGGCAGGGCCGTTGACCGCAGTGCTGGGCGCGCTGATTCTGCTGATCTCGGCGAACTCGGGCGTAATGTCCGCCTCCCGCCTCACGTACTCCATGAGCCGTTTTCACTTCATTGACGTGTGGTTCAACTCGGTACACCCGAAGTACCATACACCCGTGCGCACCATTGCGATCTTTTCGGGGATCGCGGCGCTCCAGGTGGTCCTCGCCTCGCTCACCGGCCCCAAGGCGCTCGACACTCTGGGGAACATGTACGCCTTCGGCGCCAGCACCGGCTACCTGCTGGTGTTCATCGCGCTGATGCGTCTCCGGTTCACCGATCCCTACTCGCCGCGGCCATACAAGGTGCCGCTCAACGTGCGCCTCAGGTTCGGCCCGCAGACCTATGAGTTCCCCATCCTGGGCGTGCTGGGCGCCCTCGGCGTCTTGGCGATCCTGGTGATGGTGGTGTGGACTCATGAGATCGGCCGCATCGCGGGCCCGGCGTGGGTGCTGGCCTGCTTCGGCTATTACGCGTGGTACCGGCGCAAGCACAACCTGCCCATCGTCCGCAGTGTGAAGCACGACTGGGAGGCGCAGCAGCAGCAAGTGCTCGCCGACGCCGAGGAGTTCGACCTGCTGGAGCGCTATCGAGGCGCGCTGGCAGCGCGAGACCGGGCCCGCGAGGAGTCCTCGGGATGAGGCGCTTGCGCCCGGTCGACCGGTTCCAGGTTGTGACCACCGCGCTCATCCTCGTGCTGGGCGCGCTCATCCTGCTCCGCTCCGCGGCGCGTCACGCGCCCGTGGACAGCTATGGGTTAGGAGCGGTGTTCCTCCTCTACGGGCTCTACAGGCTGTGTTTCATCGTTCGCGCGCTGCGCCGGCACCGGGAAGCCCCATGACGCCGAGCTTCGAGACCTCACTGC
>Ga0315280_10010734_pt1 | contig 11414 bp, 17 predicted proteins | sample YL17G06_40_MG_FD_203697 | JGI IMG/M metagenome (GOLD analysis project Ga0315280, IMG submission 203697) | Sediment microbial communities from Yellowstone Lake, YNP, Wyoming, USA - YL17G06_40 | ecosystem: Environmental > Aquatic > Freshwater > Lake > Sediment | place: USA: Wyoming | collected... | reverse complement strand
TTCGTTGCGTTCTCTTTCTAGGTCATCCACCCTCTTTTGGACTTCGTCTATTCTGCCCATGGCTGTGCGTATGGAGATATCTGCTGCCCGCAGTTTTTCTTCAGCCTCTGCCTTCTCAGCGTCGTACTGGGCTATTCCAACCAAATCCTCAATAATTTTCCTACGTTCAACTGAAGAGATATCTGCTAGACGGGTTATTGTGCCTTGTAGAATTATGTTTTGGCTTGTGGAGCTTATTCCAGCCATGGAAAGAACATTTAAAATGTGCGCCCTTGAGATTCTTCTGCCATTAAGCCTATAAACGCTTTGACCGTTTCTATAGACTTCCCGTGAGACTGTAACAGTGGTTGTGTCCACTGGTATGCGGCCATCAGTGTTGTCAAACTGAATTATTACCTTAGCCATTTTCGCCCTTTCTAGTCCAGCCTTCTCAGAACCGTGGAAAATCAGTTTGGCTGCATTTTCCGCCCGGAGCCTTTTAGTGCTTAATTCGCATAAGGCGAATAGAACTGCGTCAACAATGTTTGTTTTCCCGCTTCCGTTTGGCCCCGTGACGGCTGTAAAACCCTTATCTAGGACTACTTTAACAGTTTGCGGCCCAAACGATTTGAAACCTTTAAGCTCGATTTTTTTAACGTAGGGCATTCAGTTTACGCCCTCACCTTATGGGAACACAGAGATCTTCTTATTATAGACACTTCTGTAAGATTTTTCTATAAAAGTATTGCATCTTAAAGTATTAACGGTTATGTACTCTTTGACGCTATTTTTCAGTTTTAAATCCATATTTTGTAGCCATTTTCTTGATAAACTCTTTTATGCGTCCATCTTCGCCATAAACAAGCAAGCAACCATCATTTTGAACATTATATGAAAGATGCGATTCTTCAGCTAACGTCTTTAACTTTTCGATTGGTAACTCAGTTGAAGGTTTCACCCGAATCCACTTATGTTCTCGTGGAACACCAGGAATAAATGTCTTCTCTTCCTCCTTTTCCAATATTTTTTTGCTCGCTTCGTCCAACCGTTTAAGCCATTCTTCAACGTATCCAGTTCCAAACATTTTCTGTCCTTCAGAAACGAGGTAGGATTCCACATTGAGAAGATATGTCTCAACTTTTTGGCTGGTGTCTACATGGCTTGGGTCAGCCTTTAAGACATTAATCAAGGTCTTTGCAGACCTTAAATCACTCATAATTTCTGCTGGGACAACTATTCCCCTTCTTCGGAAATCAGTAATCATTTCCTCCAAAACCTTCCATGCAGCCAAATATCCCATGCCTTGGAGTTCACCATGCTTTGAATTAGCGTTGGCATTATAAAGGATTATCATTCTAGGAAAATTGTTGAGATCATTCATCGTATTACAATGCGGTGGCATACCATCACCTCCCAACAAACATACAGTTGTTTCTTCACAAAAACGCAGTTGTTTCTTTTATATAGTTAACTGATACATGCCGAGACGTCTTGCCTAGTAATTCGTGCAATAAAAATTTTAACCTCTAACCCTAATATTTACGATTACACAATGTTTCGTGATTGATTAAAAGGTGAAAAAATGAGTTGGCGCAATGTTGTTGAAATCTCTGAAAGCGTCTATTGGGTTGGTGTTAAAGACTGGAACCGCAGACTGTTTGACGCTCTAATCCCTCTTCCGAAGGGAACAACCTACAACGCATACTTGATAGTTGGCGAAAGCAAAAAGGCTTTAATTGACACTGTAAATCCAGGTTTTGAAAAAGAATGGGAAGAAAAAATCAGCAAAGTTGTAAACCATGCGGACATCGATTATGTAATAATGAATCACGCCGAACCTGACCATGCAGGCGCTATTCCACACATTATGTCAATCAACAGAAAAGCTAAACTGGTAACCACAAGCAAAGGCGCCAAGATGGCACAGACATTTTACAAAATGCCCGAAGAACGGATACAAGTAGTTCACGACCAAGAAACTATCGACCTCGGCGGCAAAACACTCCGTTTCATAGAAGCGCCAATGCTCCACTGGCCCGAAACAATGTTCACTTATCTCATAGAAAACAAGATTCTCTTTTCGTGCGACTTCTTCGGCTCGCATGTGGCAGCTGGACTTTACGATGATGAAGTGGAAGATTTGCTTGTTCACGCCCAAAGATATTGGGGGGAGATAATGATGCCCTTCAGAATTATGGCTCAAAGGGCACTGGAAAAGATAAAAGATTTAGAAATTGAAATGATCGCGCCCAGCCACGGACCAATACATAGAAATACTGAACGTATCCTGACGGCATACAAAAAGTGGGCAAACGGAGAAACAAAACGGAAGGCCATGATAGCTTATGTGAGTATGTGGAACAGCACAGAAAAGATGATTCAACCAATAGCAGAAACATTGGCATCCGAAGGCATTGAAATAGTTCTCTACAATTTAGCTTTGGCAGACATAGGCGACGTTGCAAAAGACCTCGTTGATTCGAGGGCAATCGTTTTAGGCGCACCTACAGTGTTAGGCGGCATGCATCCCCTAGCCGTTTACGCTACTTACCTAGTAAAAGCCCTACGCCCCCCACTAAAATATGGAGTAGTTCTAAGTTCATACGGATGGGGAGGAGGAGCCGTAAAGCATATCCAGGAAGTTCTTGAACCATTAAAAATGGAAGTTGTTGGGGCAATGGAAATTAATGGTCCGCCAACGAAAAACGACATTACGAAGATAATTGAAATAGGTAAGACTCTTGTTAAGAAGATTAAGGAGGAATCATGATGAGCGAAGATAAGAAGAGAATTTTAAAAGAGACAGCACCAGCGCCTGAAGGTGTATTGCAGTTTGAGACAGGTTCTCTATCTAAAGAAGAGATTGAAGCTATCTTGAACGCGCTTCCTGTTGACATTTCATTTGTTGATGCAAATGATGCTGTCAAATATTTTAACAAGGCTGAGAAAAGGATTTTTGTTCGGACAAAGGCAGTTATCGGAAGAAAGGTGCAATTGTGTCATCCTCAGAAAAGCGTTCACATAGTAAACAAGATTCTTGAAACCTTCAAGACCGGCAAGAAAGATGTGGCTGAATTCTGGATTACAATGAACAACCGCCTAATTCACATAAGATACTTCGCAGTGAGAGACAAGAATGGGAAATATTTGGGAACAATGGAAGTTACACAGGATTTGACGGACATTAAGAAGATTGAGGGACAGAAAAGACTGTTAGACTGGGAAGAATAACGTCAAAAAAAGGGAAGAATTGCTGTTACAAGCTTTCGCTTTCTATTTACTGCCCTTTAGTTCTTTAATGCGCTCCTGTACTGCTGCAAGTTCGTTTTTCAGGTCTTGAACATAATTTTCCAGTTTTTCAATTTTTTCTGCTTTTGTCATAAAGCGTCGAGCAAAGTGTCTATGATCATGATGCCCTCCGCGACAGCAACATTCACAGTATCCATGACCCTCTTCAAAACTGCATCCTTCATGCATTTTCTTCACCCAAGCTTTACTATCAAAAGTAAAGCATTTAAACTATCAAGTTTATAGCATGATAGTAACTATGTTAAAGGAAAGTAAACGCAAACAAAGAGTGATTGGGCATCTATGCGTCTGTCCCGTTAGAGGAATAATAGACGTGATCAGCAAGAAATGGGCATTTCTGATAATTAACGCACTTGGAAATTGTGGAAAGCTTCGGTTTAATGGTTTGATGGAGCAACTTGAAGGAGTCAGCCCAAAAACCTTGTCAGACACGTTGAAAATTTTAGGGAAACAAGGGTTAGTGAGGAAAGAATCATTTAACGAGATTCCTCCGCGAGTTGAATATTCGTTGACGGAAGATGGAAAAAAATTAAGGAAAGCAATTTTGCCGTTACTTCAATGGGCAGCCAAAAGAAGCAGCCTTACAAACGAAAAATGCACTTTAAGATGTCAAGTTGAAAAACCCAAGTAATGAAGGCTTTCCGTCTTCTCGGCCAGCATCTGCCAAAACAGGTCTTAATAGATAATGGATGAGAGGAGTTCAACCTATATATAAGGGAGGTCTAGACTTCGCAGAGAGCGAGGGGAAAGCATCCAAGGACCTAAACAAAACTAAAAGCGAGAAACAATAGGAAAAGGTTTTTAGTTTAGTTGTTATATGAAAGTTTGCAAACGTGATTAGGAATAGTGTGAGGTAGATATGAAATGTCTGTGTTTGCAGCACCAGGAGCATATGACCGTGCCATAACCGTTTTTTCACCAGACGGGCGGCTTTTTCAAGTTGAATATGCGATGGAATTAGTTAACCGTGGAGCCACAATTTTAGGAATTCGATGCTCCGAAGGAGTGGTTTTAGGAGCAGAAGAAAATGTTGAACCCCTTGAAGAAGAAGAATATTCATGGAAAATTTTCAAGGTCGACGAGCACATAGGCGCAGCCATAGTGGGTTTAAGCTCAGATGCCCGCATCCTAATAGACCAAGCACGAGTATACGCTCAAAGTAACAGGTTAACCTACGACGAGCCGATTGACACGGAAGTGGTAACCAAAAGAATATGCGACATAAAACAACTTTACACGCAACACGCAGGGGTAAGACCCTTCGGAATTTCACTAATATTCGGTGGAGTAGACAAAACTGGAAGCCGCCTTTTTGGAACACATCCCAGCGGAACGTATAGGGGTTTTAAGGCTACGGCACAGGGAGCTGGAAGGGAAACAGTGCTCCCCATATTGAGGGAAGAATATCGCGAAGAAATGAGTCTGGAAGAAACCGTAAAACTTGCAGTAAAATGTTTAGCAAAAGCCTTGGAAGCAAGACAACTGCCACCCAGAATAAAGATGGTTGTTATTCCTTCGGCAACAAAGAAAATGGAAATGTTAAGCGACGAAAAAATTGAGGGATATGTGAAAGAGTTAGGCGTGGGCAAGTGAAATACTGATGAGTGAAAAATACACCATTGCACGCATAATAAAGGACGATGAACACTTCGAAGTTCTCGTAAAACCTCAAAAAGCATTAGACTACCACACAGGAAAGATAGCAGCAATAACCGAAGTTTTAGTCACTGAAACCATATTTTCAGATGCAAACAAAGGCACAAAAGTATCAGAAGAAAACCTACGTAAAGCCTTTGGAACAACAGAGCCACTGAAAGTAGCGGAGATAATACTGAAGAAGGGAACGCTGCAACTAACTACAGAACAGCGGAGAAAAATGGTTGAGGACAAAAGGAAGCAAATAGTAGATTTCATATCAAGGCAATGCGTCGACCCCAAAACAAACCTTCCGCATCCGCCGTTACGCGTAGAAAATGCCATGGAACAAATTCGCTATTCAATAGAACCCTTTAAGCCAGTGGAAGAACAAGCGAAAGAAATAATAAAACTGTTGCGACCGATTTTGCCATTAAAGATGGAGCAAGTATCCATTGGTGTCCATGTGCCAGCAGAATATTCAGCACGGGCCTACGGAACAATTAAAGGTTTTGGAACAATAAAACGAGAAGAGTGGCGTGCAGACGGTTCATGGTACGGAGTCTTGGAAGTGCCAGCAGGCTTATATGGTCCATTCCTAGAAAAACTTGGAGAAATAACAAAAGGAAGTGGAGAAGCAAAAATAATCTCCTAAAATATTTATTATGAACGGTTAGGTGTAAAATTATGCCAACATCTTTTGAAGGGAGACAGCTTGTAATACCTGGAGATTTGATTGCAGAAGGCGAATACATAGCTGGCGAAAACGCATATGCAGAGGGTAACAAAATTTATGCATCAAGAATTGGAATGGTGGAATACGAAAATAAAAAAGTGAATGTCGTAGCCCTAAGGGCATTCTATATCCCAAGAGTGGGAGACATGGTTATAGGAACAATTGTAGAAGTGGGATTTAACGGGTGGATTGTGAACATTAACGCGCCTTATGAAGCCCTTCTAAGAGCGTCAGATGTTCTAAGTAGACCCTTCAAACCGCAAAAAGACGAATTATCCCAAGTACTTGAAATAGGAGATTTGGTTGTTGCAAAAATAGTTGCTTATGACAGATCACATAACCCGCAATTAGCAGTTGACGAACCTGGACTAGGAAAGATAACCCGTGGACAAATAGTAAAAATCACACCGACAAAGATTCCCCGTGTAATTGGCAGAAAGGGTTCAATGATATCCATGATAAAACAGGAAACAGGCTGCCAAATAATTTTAGGACTTAACGGAGTTGTACTAATCACGGGTAAAAACCTTGAAGACGAAGAGTTGGCAATTATGGCTATTCACAAGATTGAGGAAGAATCCCACACAAGCGGTTTAACAGACCGTGTAACTCAGATGTTAAAAGAGGAAAAAGTAAAACGGGAGGAGATTAAAAATGAGTCAGAAAACTGAAAAGTTAATTGATAAAAAAGGCTTGAGACTGGATGGGAGAAAACCAGATGAGTTACGGCCGATAAAAATTGAGGTAGGCGTTTTATCAAACGCCGACGGTTCAGCCTACATCGAACATGGAAAAAATAAGATTTTAGCCGCTGTATTTGGACCAAAAGAACTCCATCCAAAACACTTGGCGCTTCCAGACCGAATGGTTCTAAGATGCCGTTATCACATGGCACCCTTCTCTGTTCAAGAACGCAAGTCGCCAGCGCCTTCAAGAAGAGAGATAGAACTTTCAAAGGTCATTCGAGAATCCCTTGAACCTTCAATTTTCCTCGAATATTATCCGCGAACTGGTATAGATGTTTTCGTTGAAGTTTTGCAAGCTGATGGAGGAACAAGATGCGCAAGTATAACAGCGGCATCTTTGGCTTTAGCGGATGCAGGTATTCCAATGCGGGATTTAGTGGTTGCATGTGCAGCTGGAAAAGTGGACGATACGATAGTGTTGGATTTGATGGATACAGAAGACAAAATGGGAACTGCGGATGTTCCTGCGGCTTTAATGCCAAATCTTAATGCCATAACGTTGCTGCAGATGGATGGGATATTAACACTTGAAGAGTTTGAGAAGGCTTTGAATCTAACACTTGAAGGATGCCGAAAAATCTACGCAATGCAAAAGGAAGCTCTAAGGGCTAAGTATGTAAGCGTCAAGGAGGTTGAAGAATAGTGGCGTCAGTGGTTACTCGTGTAAAGCAGAACCAGATTGTACAGTTAATTGCTAAGGGAAAACGTTTGGATGGTAGAGGTCTAATGGATTATCGTGAAATAAAAGTTGAACAGGGAATAATCGAGCGTGCAGAAGGTTCAGCAAGAGTGCTGCTTGGAAGAACAGAAGTTTTGGTTGGAATAAAAATCGAAATCGGCCAACCATTTTCCGACACGCCTAATGAAGGCGTTTTAACGGTAAACACTGAACTGGTGCCTGTGGCTTCATCGACTTTTGAACCTGGACCGCCTGATGAAAACTCTATCGAGATTGCAAGGGTTGTTGACAGAGGAATAAGGGAGTCTAAAGCCATTGATTTAGAGAAATTATGCATTGAGCCCGGAAAAAAAGTTTTTGTTGTCTTTGTAGACGTTTATGTGCTTAACCACGATGGAAACTTGATAGATGCTTCGGCTCTAGCCGCTTTGGCTGCTTTACTTAACACAAAAATGTCCAACTATGAAATTGAAGAAGGTGAAGTGAAAATTAAGTCGGGTTATACCCCGCTTCCGATGAGAAGACATCCCATAACAGTTACTTTTGCGAAAATAAATGACAAGCTCGTTGTTGACCCGTGGCTAGAAGAAGAACAAGTAATGGATGCTAGGCTTTCGATGGCAATTGACGATGACGGCAACATATGCGCAATACAGAAAGGCGGCAGTGGATACTTTGCACCTGAACAAGTATTAGAAGTCGCAAAAATAGCTAGAGAAAAGGCTGAAGAGATGCACAAAAAACTAGAGTTGTAGAAACGATGGGAAGAACAAAAAAGGTAGGACCGACACGCGGGTTGGGAGTCCGCTACGGATCTACTGTTAGAAAACGCTACAGCAAAGTAGTTACAGAGATGAAGAAGCCCCATAGATGTCCACAGTGCGGATTTCCACGAGTCAAAAGGGTGAGCGTTGGTGTTTGGGGTTGTAGAAAGTGTGGATTTACATTTACAGGTGGTGCGTACACTCCAACTACAAAGCTGGGAATAGTGGCAAGACGTATAGCCAAAGGGGCACCCATAGAGGAAGCATTAAAAGCGGAAAAAGAAGAAGTTGAGTAGTGCCCCCTAGCTTTGAGTGATGTAGGTATTGACTAGAAGGCTTATGAAAGCGACGGCTGTTGTACGTCAGAAGTTTCCTTCTGAAAAACGTTTAGAAATAGTTTTTAAAGCCCTTGAACCAGAGGTTGATAAGCCTGTTACGATGCGTTCTAGAGCTAAATTGGAGAAGGATGACAATTTTTTAGTTTTAAAGGTTGAAGCAAGAGATGCTGTGGCTTTGCGTGCGGCATTGAACGCTTATTTGAGATGGATAAATTCAATGGTGAATGTTTTGGAAGTTTTGGGGAAACAATGAATGCTGATTGATGTTTCTGTTTTGTTCTGCGGTTACTATAGCCCCTCTATAAATAGATAGAACTTGTGATTAGTCTCTACATAGGTTTGCGGTTTTGGGGAGATTTTGGCGGTGAAATCAACCAATACGGATAGACCCCTCTAGATTTTTGATTTATAGCTGTAGATTTGTCGCCAAGCAGAAAAATCATTTTGTCCGACAAAAAGAGTCTATTTTATTTTTTAGAAATCGATTCTCATTAAACTTCAATCAACCAACTTCTTGAATTGTTATGGGGGTAAAGTTTTATCCAACAACCAACAACAACCAACGAGTGGATGTTGCGGAAAGGTTATAGCTGAACCAGTTCTATTGTCTTAAGTGGCTTTCATTTCCTATTTAGTGTGTTGGGGGTAAAGCTTTATCCCAAACCCAAACCCATTCATACTTAGTCGTTCACGCTTTCACACTTACATACACTCACTCACAGCGCACGCGCACAGAAAGAAAAGAGAAAAGGCGGGGATTTGGCTTCCTACCAACCTTTAGAGCCTTTAAGGAATGCGATAGACTCCTTGTACTCCGCGTTCGTGATGTGATAACTGAAGGCGAGGTCCTTCTTCCCAAGTCTTCCGAGAGGAGTACCCAAGAGGTGCCTGCTCCCTGAAGTCAAAGTAAGCGTTGTTCCTTGCAACCGTGCATTAGCAGCTGCTTCGACATCTTCATGGGTGGGCAATTCGGGAGAATCCGACGTGATGGATACATCAAGTTTACTTGCCAGAACCTGTATCCCGCTCGATTTATAGTGCACCTTGAAGTTATGGGTATATTCCCACGCGGCGATGTTGTCTTTGATTTCCTTGGGTAATTCTTTCCTTGCGTCGAATTCAATTTTCTTCTTCTCCTTGCCAAATAATGGCATCTATGTCACCTCCCTTGGTCATGAATAGCGCACTCTTTCCAAAACCTGAACATTCAATATCACCTGACCAATTTTAATAAGAAACTAAGAGTTCCACCAACTCTTAAGTTTTTTCGAATTCGAAATTCAATTTTTGAATTGTTGTATGCGACATTATCGTAGAATGGAGGCATCAGGAAATCATGCCTATTCTTGGTTGCCATTCTTCTTTTTCATTTCTGAGATACATAGCCAGCAATAATATCAATGTCTTGAGACAGTTTTTTGACTAACCAGCCTAATGGATTTCTTTTCTTTCTTTCCTTTTTATCCATCGTTGTACTCCAAAACCAATATGATTCTATTCACCGATAAAAGAATTCCTAACCACAAAACAACAGACACACTCTTTTTTAGTGGTTATTTTATTTGGGTTTGGGGGTAAAGTTTTATCCAACCAACCAATTTGACGACGTTGCGGAAAAGTTGTAGTGAGCAGAAACGAGTCTCATGGAATCCCAGCAATATGGATTCATTTATGCATAGTGTTTTTCGAGAATTTGCTTTGGTTTATATGTCTGCGGATGGTAGAGCGGATGTGCAGTACATGAGGTTATGCCTTCAAGAAGCTTCTGCTTGTTCCATATTGGTGTTCTTGCGTCTTTGGAGTTTGGAATCCACATTAGATAAATGCTAAAGACTTCTGCTTTGTGCTTCACTGTGTGTGTTACTTTAATTGAGTCTAGAACCTTGAAGCCTAGGTTTTCCATTTGGTCCTTTCTAAACCATGGACTCCAATGATTTTCCAAAGCTATGGTTGCGAAACCAGAGGCATTTTTCTCGCTTTCTATCATGTTCTTCAAGAGCTGTTTTCCAAAGCCATGACCCTTTGCTTTTCGTAACACCCAGATGCAATTCACTACAATCAAGTTTTCTCCCATTATCGGATAATAGGATACATCTGAAGGTGAATATTCTATCTGACCGACAACCTCTTTGTTATGAATTAAGAGTCTTTTGTGAAACCCTTTTGGTATTGATTTTTTCAAGTATTCGGTTCTTTTTCTATAGCTTTTAGATGGGGGACCTACCAGACACCTGTTAAGATATTTTTCGTAATTATGCACGCGAGTAATGTCCACAATTCTAGTTTGAGAACCTGACTTCATTTCTGCCGCCATGTTATCTCTCCTTCTAAGTCAGTTTTGAATGTTGCGGAAAAGTTATAGCAAAAAGCGAAATAGACTACATTGTTTGGCAATTGTTAGGTGTTATGGTTGGTTGGGGTAAAGTTTTAAAACATAAGTGGTTTAAATTTACGTTTTTTCTTGTTTTTTGTTGTGTTTTGGAAAATGCTTTATTAAGGGCTTGGCTTATTGCTGTGCAGAATGGAAGGATGCAAAGTGAGTGAAGAAATATCGAAGCTTCCACCTCAAATTCAAGAACGCCTATTAAGGCTTCAACAACTCCAACAAACACTCCAATCAGTCTTAGCCCAGAAACAACAGGTAGAAATTGAACTAACAGAAATTGAACAAGCCTTAAGTGAACTGCAAAAAATGACTGATAACGCAGTCATATACAAGGCTATTGGCTCACTTTTGGTAAAGGCGGAAAAATCGAAAATAACCGCTGATTTAAACGAGCGAAAGGAACTGCTCAACACTCGAGCCACAGTTTTGGGAAAACAAGAGGAACGCTTGCGCCCCCAAATAAAGGATTTGCAAACTAAGCTTCAACAAGACCTAAGTCCAGTTTCTCCATCCCAGCCGTAGCCCCTGTTAGGTGGAACTTGTGGAAGAGTTAGGCTTACCTGAGTTAACCACTGAACAAATAGAAGAATTGTGCTCAATTGCAGAAGAAGCTGCCAGAGAATATGTCCTATCAAAGGTTCCTTCAAAAAGAATAGAAAAACTAAACATAAGCGTCGAGGCTGAAGGAACAAAACCCGTGACGCTAACAGTCGAGATAGATATTGCTTTGTCACCATTAATGAAAGACTTTGATGTGCAAAAGCTTGTCGATGAAGCAGTGAAGGAGGCTTTCGCATCTGCTAAAAAATATTTGGGGGAACTAAAGTGTCATTCAAAGAAAT
>Ga0315280_10010733_pt1 | contig 11415 bp, 7 predicted proteins | sample YL17G06_40_MG_FD_203697 | JGI IMG/M metagenome (GOLD analysis project Ga0315280, IMG submission 203697) | Sediment microbial communities from Yellowstone Lake, YNP, Wyoming, USA - YL17G06_40 | ecosystem: Environmental > Aquatic > Freshwater > Lake > Sediment | place: USA: Wyoming | collected... | reverse complement strand
TTAACGGCGCGGGTCGGAATGCCGTTTTCCCCGCGAATCCAGACTCAAGGCCACCCTCACCGCGGCTCCTACGGAACTCCCGCGCCCCCAATCCGACCCTCTCAAAACTGTAAAACCCTAGTCAGAGCCGCCGGGCCACTTCTGGAACCCCGCGGCCGGCGACTTCAAGGTATTGTGGCGGGGCCGGATCGAGTCGAAAGAAAAGCAGACCGGTCGGGGGAAACGGTGCGCGGGCTCCGCGCGCGAATCGCAGCCCAACCGGGCAACTACCGGCCGGGCGAGCCCATCCCCGTCACCGTGATCCTGGAGAACCTCGGCGCCCCTCTCCTCCCGGACGGCCGTGCGCAGTTGTTTCCGCATCTTGATCTGTGGGTCCGCCGCGCGGGAAAAGCACAGGAGGAATACATCGCCGCGAAGCTCGATTCATTCGTGGTGGCCGTTGCCCGGGCCCTTGCGAAGTCTCCCGATCTCGTCCGGCCCATATCGCCTTGTTAGTGTTAGTGCTAATTGCGGCACGTTTACAGGCCACTCGCTGCCGGGAACATGCCCCGGACCACTTCTTCACCACGACGCGGTAATCGCGGAGTCCGGCTATCTCGGGTGGCAGGCGGCGGGGAGCCCTTCTCCAAGCTGTTAGACATGCTCGGCAAACAAGGCGAACGCCCCAGCGCTGATACCGACTTCAGGGGCGTTTCTCTACAACTCGACCGCCTCGACTTCGGCGAGGAACCGGCCGGCGTCCTCGGCCAGGAACGAGGCCACGACGCTGGACACGGCGTCACTGAAGCCGCCGACATTCAGGATGTCGCTGCGATCTGGGGCCTGGGTCGCGGTGTACGGCTGCAAGTCGATGCAGACCAGCTTGGCATGGAAATGGAAACGCCCGGAGGCCAGGATCGCTTGCATCCTCCGGGCGTCGGTCTCAATCAGAGCAGACACGTAGGTCAGGCACCCCGTGCCTGACAACTGCGGTCGGACGCTACCGGCGTGCCCGGGGGAAGCAAGCGCAGGTGGTTCCGTTCGGCCTCGCAACCGATGGGATCATGTCCCGTGCGGTCCCCAGCAACGCATCGCGCCTTCACACAACAAAACGGCTGCTTCCCCGGGGCGCAAGTCTCCGTTTGCTGCGCGAACGTTCTCGTGCTCGATCACGGGCGTCAGGCACGGGGTGCCTGACCTACGGTGGGCTGGTGGCCGCCAGCCTCGCACTGGCGGCGGGATCGGTATTCGCCGAACAGAAGCAGCTCGCCCGACCGACTCCCGAGCAGGCGGCCTGGCACAATTGCGAGATCGGCATGTTCATCCATTTCGCCCCCAACACGTGGACCGACAGGAAATACGACGACCTCTCGCTGCCGCTGGAGAAGATGAACCCCGCGAAGCTGGATACGGACCAGTGGGCGGCCGCGGCGCTGTGGGAGGGAGTGCGGTCAGAGCTTGAACAGTGAATAGGGCATTGGCAACCTGCGGAGGGAGTCCGAGATTGTCCGACCCTCCGTGCTATTCACTATTCAAGCTCTGACCCCAAACTGTGCGCCAAACTGGGCGCTCGAAAGCCTCCGTGTCCTGGGCCAAGGGATCGTTGTTGCTATCCCTAATACGTCCAAGAACGCCGAGAGTTTTTGAGTTTTCTTGCCCACCAACCCAAGCGAACCCCGAAGGGTTCGCTTGGTCCAGGCCTAGTACCGATTGGTTATCTCCACAACGACAGCCGTTTGATTGTAGGTTGGAGGCGTGGTGACCTTGACACGTCCCCATCCTCTCGCGCCAATCTTGAAGTCGCCATTCTCGAAATTGAACAACGCGACGATGTCCAGCGAGACCAGCCCGTCCCACAGGTAGATGGAACCGTAGCTTTCCATAGTGCATTGGCCTTCGCCTTTCTCACCGATACGAAACAGGCCGGGGTCGTATTTGCTGGTCCACCAGTCGTCGTACACATATCCCTCGTCAATCCCGATGGTGGAAATGTGTGGGCCCGGCTGATAATCAACTTCTTTCCAGATCTTGACGACATACCTCATTCTTGTGTCCTCGTATGGGCAATTGTCCCACGAGATGTAGTAACCCTTGTGCGGCGATGTCTTCGCAATAGGCTTCCCAGGAGGCAATGGGAGGCAATGGGGTTAGAGCTTGAATAGTCGATAGGGCATCGGCAGTCAGCGAACGCAGTTCGAGATAGTGCGATGCTCCCTGTTATTCACTATTCAAGCTCTGACCCCAATGCCGGACAATGCCGGAGATCCGCTGCCTTCGGCAACACTCCTGTTGCACCGAACGCGCATCCTACACCGTTTAGGCCGACCAAGCAACCCGCAGTGGGGCTCCCTCTGCTGGTTCTTGCTACCTTCGGGGGGGGGATAGAATTCCTTGGGCTTGGTGCTACAATCACGGGCCATCGATTCGGGTTGCACGAAGCAACTTCCACATCCAGGGGGAGGGTAGGATGAGCATGCCTCCTTTCGTCCATCTGCACTGCCACAGCCACTACAGCCTGTTGGACGGCGCCGGCTCGATCGACCGGCTCGTGGAAAAGGCCAAGGCCCTGAGGATGCACGCCTTGGCCCTGACCGACCACGGGAACCTCTACGGGGCCTTGGAGTTCTATCAGAAGGCCAAGGCGGCCGACGTCAAGCCGATCGTCGGCTACGAGGCCTACGTCGCGCCGGGGAGCCGGTTCCACAAGGAAGCGGCGAGCATGAAGGAGGCCAATTTCCACCTCACCCTGCTGGCCGCCAACCACACCGGCTTCCAGAACCTCTTGAAGCTGGCCTCGGCGGCCTTCCTGGAGGGCTTCTATTTCCGCCCGCGGATCGACAAGGAACTCCTAGAGGCCCACAACGAAGGGCTGCTCTGCCTGAGCGGCTGTGCGTCGAGTGAGCTGAGCCGGGCCTTGGTCGAGGGGGCCGGACCGGAGTTGGAGAAGGCCCTCCGCGTGGCCGACTGGTTCCGCTCGGTCTTCGGCGACCGCTACTTCATCGAGGTCCAGAACAACGCCCTGGAGGTGCAGCAACTGGTCTTGCCGGGGGCGGTCGAGGTCGCCCGCCGCCTTGGCGTCCCCCTGGTCGCCACCAGCGACGTTCACTACGTGGACCGCGAGGACGCCCCGGCCCAGGACATCCTGCTTTGCATCAACACGGGCAAGTTCCGGACCGACGCCAAGCGGATGCGGATGGGGAGCAACGAGTTTTTCCTCCGCAGTCCGGAGGAAATGTACGCGGCCTTCTCCGGCCTGGAGGACGCCGTGAAGCGAACGCACGAGATCGCGGAGCGGATCGACCTGGAGCTGGACTTGGGGAAGCGACACTTTCCCGTGTTCACGCCGCCGGACGGGACGGCGCCCGGCGAGTTCCTCCGCGCGCTCTGCCTGAAGGGCCTCCGCGAGCGGTACGCGGACGATCCGCGGAGGTGCCCGGGCGGGGAGTTGTCACGGGAGGTACTCGACCGGCTCGAGCGCGAGCTGGACGTGATCGACAAGCTGGGGTTTCCCAACTATTTCCTCATCGTCTGGGATTTCGTGCGCTTCGCCCGGGAGCGGGGGATCCAGACGACTGCGCGGGGCTCGGGCGTGGGCTCGCTGGTGGCCTATTCCCTCTACCTGAGCCACGTCTGCCCGCTGGAGTACGACCTCCTCTTCGAGCGCTTCCTCGACGAGAACCGCAAGGAAGCCCCCGACATCGACATCGACTTCGACCAGCAGCGCCGCGGCGAGGTGATCCAGTACGTGAAGGAGAAGTACGGCCAGGACATGGTGGCGCAGATCGGCACGTTCGGCACCCTGGCCGCCCGGGCCGCGATCCGCGACGTGGGCCGCGCATTGAGCTGGTCGATCCCCAGGGTGAACACCCTGGTGGCGATGGTGCCCGAGCAGCTCCACATCACGATCCGCCAGGCCCTGGAGAAGAGCGACGACCTGCGGAGGTCCTACGACGCCGATCCCGAGGTCCGCGAGCTTGTGGACCTGGCCCGGCAGGTCGAGGGCCTCGCCCGCAACGTCGGCACGCACGCCGCGGCGGTGGTCATCGCCGACCGGCCGCTGGTCGAGTACCTCCCCTTGCAGCACGTCCAGGGGAAGGAGGAGATCATCACCCAGTGGGCGATGGCCGACGTGGAGCGGGCGGGGCTCTTGAAGATGGACTTCCTCGGCCTGCGGAACCTGACGATCCTCTCCAACGCCGTGCGGCTGATCCGCGAGACCACCGGCCGCCAGGTCGATCCCTACCGCTTCCCCCTGGACGACGCGGAGACCTTCGCGCTGCTCTGCCGCGGGGAGACCAAGGGGGTCTTCCAGTTGGAAAGCGGCGGCATCCGCGACCTCTTGCAGCGGATGCGGCCCGACCAGATCCACGACATCATCGCCACCAACGCCCTGTATCGCCCGGGCCCGCTGGAAGGCGGCATGATCGACGACTACATCCAGGTCAAGCACGGCCAGCGGCAGGCCGAGTACAAGCACCCCGTGATGCGGGAGATCCTCGGCGAGACCCACGGCGTGATGGTCTACCAGGAGCAGGTGATGCGGATCCTCAACCGCCTGGGCGGGATCAAGCTCTCCAGCGCCTACACCTGCATCAAGGCGATCAGCAAGAAGAAGCTCCCGGTGATCGCCAAGTTCCGCAGCGAGTTCGTAGAAGGGGCCCGGGCCCAAGGGCTCTCCAAGGCCGAGGCGGAGGAAGTGTTCGGGCTGATCGAGAAGTTTGCGGGTTACGGGTTCAACAAGAGCCATTCCACCGCCTACGCCCTGATCGCCTACATGACGGCCTACCTGAAGGCCCACTGGCCGGTGGAGTTCATGGCGGCCCTCTTGACCAGCGACATGCCCACCCGCAACTTCACCCGGAAGGACTCCCTGGTCGAGCACCTCGAGGACTGCCGGCGGATGGGGATCGAGGTGGTCCCGCCCGACGTGAACCGCTCAGGGGCCGAGTTCGCCGTGGCCGAGGGGAAGATCTTCTTCGGCCTGGGGGCGATCAAGGGGTGCGGGCTGGCGGCGGCCGAGGCGATCGTCGCCGGGCGCCGCGTCAAGGGCCCCTACCGCAGCTTGTTCGATTTCTGCGAGCGGCTGGACCCGGGCACCGTCGGCCGCATGGCGATCGAGGCCCTCATCAAGGCCGGGGCCTTCGACGGCCTGGGGGCCCGGCGAGCGCAGTGGTTCCAGGTCGCCGAGAAGGCGATGCAGTCGGGGGCCAAGAAGGCGTCGGATCGCCGCGCCGGCCAGCGCGGGCTGTTCGACGACGCCGACGAGGGAGGCCGGGGGCCGGCCGCGGCCGCCCGCCTGCCCGAGGTCCCCGAGTGGCCGGAGCGCGAGAAACTGGCCAAGGAAAAGGAAGTCCTCGGCTTCTACCTCTCCAGCCATCCGCTGGCCGAGCACCAGCGAACGCTGGCCGAATTCTGCCCGCACACCACCGTCCAGGCCGCCGAGCTGAAGGGTCGCACGGAAGTGATGCTCGGCGGGATGCTCTCGGCGGTCAAGTTCGGGCACACCAAGAATCCCCAGCCCGGCCGCCCCAGCAAATACGCCACGTTCGAGCTGGAGGACATGGAGGGCACGCTGCGCTGCATCCTCTGGCCCGAGCTGTTCGTCCAATATGGTCACCTCGTGCAGAAGGACGCAATCCTGGCCGCGGTGGGCACCGTCGAGAAGCGCCCGGGGAGCGACGAGGCGAACCTGATCGTCAGCGAACTGATTCCGCTGGAGGATCTCCCCTCGCGGTACACCCAAGGGATATCCGTGCGATTGATCGAGAACGTCCACGGCACGCAGGGGGTCGAGCAACTCTACGAGATCCTCCGCGGGTACCCAGGCCCTTGTGGGCTGGAGCTACGGATCTGCCTCAGCGACGGTGCCCAGGTTCCCTGTCAATGCGACCGGCTGCGGGTGGAGATCAACGAGGAGATGCGCCGCCGGGTGGAGGAACTGGTGGGGCGAGAGAATGTCCGGCTGGTGGCCGCGACGCTGGGCGGCGAGGGTTCGTCAGGCCGGGGGAATGGGCGATCCCAACCCCGCCGGTAGCCGCCGACGAATGATCGGCGGCCCTGGGTACGCTCTCGTGAGCTTAACGCTTTTCTGGCAAGGACTTAGGCCAACGAGGCCGCCCTCAAGATCGGTCTCCTTGGGGGGCGTCTTCCCGCACGGTCGCCCAAATTGAAATCCGTTGCTTGTCTTGCCTAAGTCCCCCAATTAAGATCAATAGGGTGGCGCTAGCTTCGTCTATCTCACGCTCCCACCCCCGGTTTCCGGCCGCCGTGGTGGGAGCGTATCGGACAATTCTCGCCCGAAGGGAGAAGTCGCTCATGGCTCGGCAAGCCGTCGGTTTTCGGACTTTGTTGTTGTTGGCCGTCGTCGGCGTGCTTTGGTTCAGCCAGGCACCCGCCCAGGCACAGGTCAACACGAACCAGAACCAGAACCAGAACCTCGGCGTTGCCGGGATCGAGGTCGATGCCCGGGGCGTGCTGCAGAGGAAGACCTTCGCCGATCCGGGCGGGATGGTGTGGCGGCAGCGGGTGGCCGCGGCCAAATCGTCGCTCAACCGCGACGTGATCTCCTTCAGCAAGCTCCGCAAAGTCTCGCTGACCCGCCTCGAAAACGCGCTCCGCGACAAAAACGGCGTCCTCAGCGACGAGATGCGGTACCTTGCCGGGCTGCTCCGCGTCCGCTACGTCTTCTACTACCCGGACACCAAGGACATCGTCCTGGCCGGACCGGCGGAAGGCTGGGTGAGCGACGTGTCGGGCCGCGTGGTGGGCATCCAGAGCGGCCGGCCCGTGCTCCAACTCCAGGACCTGGTGGTCGCCCTGCGGGCCTTCCCGCCGGGCAAGTCCGGGACCGGCTCGATCGGTTGCTCGATCGATCCTACGCCCGAAGGCCTCAACGCCGTGCAGAACTTCCTGCGTCGCGTGGGCACGACCTTCGTGCCCGGCCAGGAAGGGATGCTCGTTGAGGGGCTGCGGAACAGCATCGGAATGCAGAACGTCTCGGTACACGGCGTCTCGTCCAAGACCCATTTCGCCCAGGTGCTCGTCGAGGCGGACTACCGGATGAAACTCATGGGGGTTGGCCTGGAGCAGCCGCCGGTCCGCATGGTCAGCTTCATCGAGAGGGCAAACCCCTCCCACGTCGCCCGCAACGCCCTCATCCGCTGGTACTTCATCCCCGACTACCATTGCGTCCGCACCAGCGAGGATGGCCTGGGGATGGAGCTGGTGGGCGACGGCGTGAAGCTGGTGGGCGAGGACGAGATGGTCGGCAGCGGCGGCGAGCGCCACAAGACCGCCGGCCGCTCCAACCCCGCCAGCCAGGCGTTTGTCACGAGCTTCACCCAGCGCTACTCGGTCCTGGCCGAGCGCTCGCCGGTCTACGCCGAGCTGCGGAACCTGATCGATCTGTCGGTGGCGGCCGCCTTCGTCCAGAAGCAGGATTACTTCGGCAAGGCCGGCTGGAAGATGGAACTCCTGGCGAGCGAGAAGCAGTTCTCGGTCGAGACCTACAACCCGCCGAAGCAGGTCGAATCGGTGGTGACGGCGGTCCGCAAGGGTTCCCGGCTGATGACCCCCATCGCCGGCGGCGTGCAGATCAACGCCCTGATGGCGATCAAGCCGGAGAACGTCCTGCCGGACGAAGCGGGCAGCGTGGCCCGGCGGCACGGCGAGCTCAAGCCGGAGCTGGCCCCCGGACAGTGGTGGTGGGACTGAGGGAAGGATGAAGGATGAATGCTGAAGGCTGAAGGCCGGAAGCGGGACATCGAGAGCGATTCTTACCGGGCTGGTTCGCCGAGAGCGGGCCGGCCCGTTGCTTTTTCCGCTGCACACGCGAGCTATACTTCGATAGCGCTGGGCGCCATGCCCACGCTTATCGTGGACATGTTGTGGAGTTGGTATGACCTCGAACTGGACTTCGACCGCGGGCTGCAGCGAGAAGCCCACGTTCCGTTCGGCGAGTGCGGTTGCGCTGGCCGTCGCGCTGCTGCTCGTGCCCGTGGCGAGGTTGCAGGCGGCGGAAAGGACAGCCGGCAAATCGCCCTCGTCTGGCCAGGACACCGCGGGGATCTTGATCGACGGGATCCACGCCAACGATCTGTCGACCGTCGGCCTGGCACCCGAGGTGTACGAGTATCACCAGACCACCGGCTACCGCCGGGCGTTCGAATACCTCCGGGCCCGGGGCGTCGCGTGCGAGCGAGTCACCGAGGGCCGGCTCGATGCCCAGCGCCTCTCGCGGCACCGATTGCTCTTCATCAACCTCGTCTCCTCCGAGCGGCCGCCGCTTCTGGTCTGCGAGATCGCCGCGATCAAGGCGTTCGTTTCCCAGGGGGGATCGCTCCTGGCGATCACGGACCATTCCAACTGCTACTTTCACGCCTACCGCCTGGAGCCGCTGTTGGCCGAGCTGGACATGAAGAGCTTCACGAGCACGGCCTGCGACGAGCCGCCGCACACCTTGGGAAACGGCAAGAGCTGGATCACCTTGACGCGGTTTCAGCCGCACCCCGTCACCGCCGGGCTGGAGTGCCTCGCGCCCCAGACCGGCGGCTGCGTCGATCCGCGGTTCGCCGTCGCCTGGACCAGCGAGGCCTCCTGGGCCGACGCGTGGTCCACCGACCTCTACGGCGAGGAGAACGCCCCGGGCTTCTGCGGCAATTTCCGCCGCGACCCCGGGGAGCCCCGCGGCCCCCTCGGGATGGTCCTGGCCAAGCCGTTCGGGCGCGGCCGGATCGTGGTGATCGGCGATGAAAACATGCTCGGCGAGAGTTTCCTCAATTACGCCGACAATTACCGGCTGTGGCTCAACGCCGTGGCCTGGCTGCTCGACCGGGATGGCCTCGGCGACGCGGCGGCCTACCGGCAGTGGCGGTCGCCGCGGATCCTCCTTTTCGAGCAGTACGATCGCGCCGCGTTCGGCACGCCCGACCCCGCCGGATGCTACCACGCCTTTGTGCTTTTGAGCCGCCACTGGTGGACCTTCGCCAACGATCGCACGGCGGAGCCTTGCGACCTGTTGGTCTTTGCCTACAACGACGGCGAGCTGCCGGCCCGGGCCGCTTCGGCGGCCGCCGCCCACCTCGGCCGCGGCCGCAATGTGCTCGTGCTCAACGCGGACCGCCAGACGCTTTGGGAGCAATCGGGCGTGGTGGGCCGGGTGCTCCAGGCGATGGGCACCGCCCGCCCCAAGCCGCTTGAGCGCGACGGCAAGCTGATCCTCACGCTCCCCGGGGCGGGCGCTATCCACGTCCTCGGCCCAGACACGCTCCTGGACAACTGGACCCTGCCCCCGCCGATCCGGCCCCCGAAGGACGAGGAGAAACCGCGAATCCAGGGTCTCCTGGACGCGGTCCGCGACGCCCTGGCCCAATAGCCGCTTGCGGCTTAGCAGCCCCCCGCCCAAGCTTCCCTCGGACTGCTGTCCCTGGTATAACGGGGGCGCGGGCCAGCGGAGCGTGGGGGTACGCCGTCTACCAGGGCCGACCGATCGGTCGGGAAAGGGGGGGCGATGGGATCTTCTCTGGGCCGCCGCAGTGCCCGCCAGCAGGGAAGTGCGGGCTTCACCATCGTCGAGCTGTTGGTGGTGATCGCAATCATCGGCATCCTCATGGCCTTGCTGTTGCCCGCAGTCCAGGCGGCACGGGAGGCCGGACGCCGCATCCAATGCGCCAACCACCTCAAGCAGTTGGGCCTCGCCGCGCTCCATCACGAGTCGCAGCAGCGGCACTTTCCCACCAACGGCTGGGGCTGGGACTGGGTCGGCGACCCAGACCGCGGCTTCGGCCGCAACCAGCCCGGCGGCTGGGTCTACAACGTCCTTCCCTTCATGGAACAGGCGGTGCTCCACAACCTGGGCGCGGGCAAGCCCGAGGCGGAGAAGCGGCTCGATGCCCGCACGCTGGCGCGGACCCCGCTGGAGCTGATGAACTGCCCCAGCCGGCGTTCCAGCCAGCGGTATCCCATGGTCAAGCAGGGCAACTTCGTGGCCTTCAACGCCGCCGACAGCGATCCGGCGGACCGCTCCGTCGCCCGCGGCGACTACGCCGTCAACGCCGGGAGCCAACTCGTGGACGAATACTTCCCCGGCCCGCCCACGCTGGCCGCCGGCGACGCCCCGGGCTATCCCTGGCAGGACCCCAAGGCGCTGGACGGCATTTCCTTCGAGCGGAGCGAGATCCAGGCAGCCCACGTCCGCGACGAGCTGAGCTGCACGATTCTCTTGGGCGAGGAGTATCTCAACCCGGACCACTACGACACGGGGCTGGAGCCGTGCGACAACGAGAACGTCTATTCCGGCTTCGACAACGACAACTCCCGCTCCACCTACGACCCGCCCATGCAGGACCGCCCCGGCTACACCGACACCTTCCGTTTCGGCGGCCCGCACCCCGGCGTCTGCCAGTTGGTCTTCTGCGACGGCTCGCTCCACCGCGTCAGCTTCACGATCGATCGGACCACCTTCGGCCGGCTCGGCGGCCGCAAGGACGGCCAGCCGATCGACGCGTCGCAGTTTTGAAGCTAGGTGCCATGCCCACGCTTGCCGTGGGCATGCTTGCGTCGAGGCATGGCGCCGCAGACTGTCAATCCACCGTCTTCGGTTCGGCCCCTTTCCCACCGGGCCCGGGGCCGACCTCGATCGCCTGCACGAAGGCCTCGCCGGCGATCTTCTTGTCCGGCTCTCCGCCGAGGAAACGAATGTCGATCACGCCGTTGCGCGGGGCGACGTCGTTAAACACCACGTCGACGGCCTTGTTCGGCCCGCCGGCCGTGGCCTCGACGTTCATCTTCCGCACCACCTCGCGGCCGTTGAGCTGGACGGTGACGCAGTTGGTCTTGGGATCAAGCTTGCGGGCGGCGGCGAATTTGAGCCGCACGTGGTACGTCCCCGGCCCGACCGTCACGTTGACCGTGAAGTCCTTGGCGTGCACTCCGTAGCGACAGAGGTCGGGATCCTTGGTGCCTTCGATGGGGCCAGCGGCGGGCGTGGTCCACCACGTGGCGGCCACGCTGTCGGCCATCGTGCCCAGGCGGGTGACCAGCTCCATCCCCGGCCGCCAGAGGTTCCCGGCCGAGTCCTTGAGGTTCTCCCGACCGGGATAGCCCATGACCATCCGCTGTGCGTCGGCGGGGCCGCCCCCTCCGCCGGTGCCGCTGGTGCCGGTTGCCGCCGACCAGAAGACCCCGCCGAGAAACACCTTCGTGCCTTTCGAGTAGGGATTGCCCTTTCCGAGAACGACGAGCTTAATCACGTGCTCGCCGTTGGCCAGGCCATTGCGGTAGTAGAGCACTTGGGTCTTGCGCGGCTTCGGGTTCCAGCAGTCGATTCCCGCGAGCTGCTTGACGCCGTCGAGATACAGGTCGGCCAAGCCGCCCTCCGGGCCGAAGTCGCCCAGGATCCGCACCTGGTTGCCGGCGAACTTGTGCTCCATTGAAGCC
>Ga0315280_10010732_pt1 | contig 11415 bp, 4 predicted proteins | sample YL17G06_40_MG_FD_203697 | JGI IMG/M metagenome (GOLD analysis project Ga0315280, IMG submission 203697) | Sediment microbial communities from Yellowstone Lake, YNP, Wyoming, USA - YL17G06_40 | ecosystem: Environmental > Aquatic > Freshwater > Lake > Sediment | place: USA: Wyoming | collected... | reverse complement strand
CAGTTCAGGTTCGGCCCGCCCTCGACCCGTGGAAACGATCCGACCAGCGTCTCGGGGCTCTGCCACACGCTGCGGGCCTCGCCCGTCGCGACGTCGGCGACCCAGATCGCCCAGGGCGCCGGGTGCAGCTCGAGCGGCGACTGCAGCGCACCGCCACGACCCGGCTGGCGGGTGAACGCGACGCGTTTGCCGTCGGGTGACCACACCGGGTTCGCGTCGCGCGAGGTCGACGGCGCCAGGTAGCGAATCGACTGATCGTCACCGGCGAACAGCGCGATGAGGCTGTGGTCGTCGCGGTCGGACACGAACGCCAGCGTCCGGCCGTCGGGCGACCACACAGGAGAGCCGCTGTTGCCCTTTGCAAAGAGCAGCCGTGCGGCTGGCTTCGAGCCGTCGACGGGCGCCCACCAGATCTGCCGGTCCCTCACGAAGACGATGCGATCGCGTTCAGGGGAGACGGCCGGCCGATCGCCCTCGCCCAGCAGCTTCGGCGGCTGCCCGCCTGCGGTGGCGACCGCCCAGACCTGGATCAGCGCCTGCGCGGGGCTGCTCGCCGGGTTCGGCTGCAGGTTCCCGGGCGCCGGCCAGTTCGCCCCGTGATCGCCGCCGCGCACGTACACGAGGTACTGCCCGTCAGCCGAAAGCGACAGGTTCGTCAGCTCCTGCCCGTCGTCTTTCTGGTAGTCGGTCAGCCGGCGCGGCCGATAGTCCGGTCCTTCGGCGATCCAGATATTCCGCACCCCGCGCTCGGTGAACACCCAGGCAAGCTGCGGCCTGGTGTCGGACGCGACCAGCTCGGTGGGATAGGGATAGCCGAGGATCTGCGGCAGCGTGAACGAGGCCTGCGCGGCCACGGGAGCCCGGCCGGACAGCACGACGAAGCAGGCCAGGAGCGTCAGAGCAGCTACGAAGGGCGGTCGAGTCCTGATCACGTTGGTCCTCCTGCAACAAACAGTGGCCAGGGGCCAGGGGCCAGAGGCCAGGGGTCAGCGGGCAGTGGCCAGGTGAGAAGCTACGGAAACAGGACGTCTGGCGCAACTCTTTTGTACGCGATACTCAACCAGGCGGGCGAAGCTGCCAGTTTGCGGGTGTGCACATCCGGAGGTCTCTGACCGACAAGGATCAAAGGCCCTCGAGCCCGACGGCGAGGTGTGCCCGTGCGCCAACCCTGACACCCCAGTGAGGATCGAGATGTCGAAGCGAATTCTCCTCGTCGCCGTCCTGGCCCTGCTGCTCGCGCCATGCCCCCTTCGGGGCGCCAGCCCGGCGCTGACGGTGGTCAGTGCCGGTCCGACCGGCGAGGTCGCCAGCCTGGCCGAGACCAACGAGGTGCGCGTCGTCTTTTCAGAGCCGATGGTGGTCCTCGGCCGCATCCCGCAGCCCGTCAGGACGCCGTTCTTCCGGATCGCGCCCGCGGTGCTCGGCACGTTCCGCTGGTCCGGCACGACGATCCTCATCTTCACGCCCGGCGAGCACCGGCCGCTGCCGTTCGCGACGAAGTACACCGTGACGATCGACGCCACCGCCACGGCGGTCAGCGGGCGCAGGCTGGCCAAGCCGTACGTGTTCACATTCACGACGCCGACCGTCCGGCTCCTCAGCGCCACCTGGGCACGGCGCAACTCCCGGTACAGCGAGCCGGCGATGATCTTCCTGCACTTCAACCAGCCGGTCAGGCCCGGCGACATCGCGGCACACCTGTCGGTCCGCTTCGTGAAGCACGAGTGGAAACGGCCGGACATGCAGCCGCAGGCGATCGACCGGCTGAAGGCGGCCGATCCGCAGGCGCTCGCGGCATTCGACACCAAGGTGGCGGCAACCGAGCGCGCCGTGGCCGCGGAGAGCCCGGCGACCTTCATGCCGGCCACCGACTGGGACCGCACCCGGCACCCCCCGTCTCCGGACCTGGTGGTCCTGCAGTCCACCATGCCGATCCCGACCGACAGCTGGGTCAGGTTGACCCTGGACACGCGCGTCACCGGGCTGCAGGGCCGGGAGACGCCCGCCCGGCCTCAGGAGAAGGTGCTCCAGTTCGAGCCGACGCTCTTCATCGACGGCTTCGAGTGCAAGACCGAGTGCAATCCGGACAACCAGAACTCGCTCGAGATGCGCCGGCGGGTGGACATCGACAGCTTCCGCAAGGGGATCGCGATCGCTGATATCACCGATCCGAAGAAAGAGCTGCCGGTGCGCGCCACGCGGAAGCCCTCGCGGACGCTCGACTACTGGCACGCGCTGACCATCGAAGACGCGGGCTTCCCGCCGCAGCCGCCGGCACGCACGTATGCTGTCCGCCTCGCGCCGACGCTCACGGCGCAGGACGGGCAGACGCTCGGGTACACGTGGCTGGGGATCGTCGAGAACTGGCACCAGCTCGCCTTCACCAGCTTCGGCGACGGCCACGGCGTGTGGGAGAAGGCCAGCGGCCCGAAGCTCCCCTTCTACGCGCGGAACTTCCTCGACGTGAAGCAGTGGCTGGCGCCGATTGCCGTCGATCAGCTGATGCCGACCATCAGGGCCCTGCAGCCGCAGTTCACCGCAACGCCGCCGGGCGAGGGTGTCGCCCGCAAGTTGGCGCCGACCCTCGACAAGATCCAGTCCTACGGCATCGACATCTCGAAGGCCGTCCAGGCCCAGGGCACCGGCCTCCTGTGGGCTGCAGTCCAGGAAGGCCGTCCCATCACGCGCTCGAAGCCCGCCTCGGCCCCGGGCGCCGTCAAGGCGTCGATCGTCCAGGCCACCAACCTCGGCATGACTGTCAAGGACAGCCCGCAGAACACGCTCGTCTTCGTCACGCGCCTCGACACCGGTGAGCCGGTGGCGCAGGCCGACGTGTCGATCATCAGGCTCGACAACACGGCGTTCTGGAAGGGGACGACCGACGAGCACGGCCTCGCCCTCGCCCCCGATACGAGGCTGCGCGGCGGCGAAGGCGGCGAAAACGACCGCTACGAGTACCGATACACGAGTGACTTCTCCTTCATCGTGGTGGCACAGAAGGACGGCGACATCGCCTACCTGGGCAGCGATTGGAACGAGGGGATCCACCCGTGGGAGTTCGGCCTCTCCTACAACCTGCGCGAGGCGGACCCGATGCTGCGCGGCACGGTCTTCACCGACCGCGGCGTGTACCGGCTGGGCGAGGAGGTGCACCTGAAGGCGGTCCTCCGCAGCGACACGCCGCAGGGCGTCAAGCTGCTGCCGAAGGACACCGCCGTCGACGTGTTGGTCAAGGACAGCCAGGACCGGGACGTCGACAAGCGGACGGTCAGGGTGAACGACTGGAGCACGGCGGAATGGACCATGACCGTGCCGCCCGACGGCTCGCTCGGCACCTACAACGTCTCGGCCTCGATGCACCAGGCCAAGAGGGTCGAGTCGGTGTCGAACACGTTCCTGGTGGCCGCCTACCGGCGCCCGGAGTTCCGCGTGGACCCGACGCTCACCGGCCCTCCGCTCGCCGGCACGACGCTCAAGGGCGCCGTCACGGCCCGCTACCTGTTCGGCGCGCCGATGGCCAATCGCCCCGTCCGCTGGAGCTTCACCCGGTCGCCGCGCTGGGAGGCGCCGGCGGCGGTCGAAGAGCACTTCGCCGATGCGCGGTTCGTGTTCGTCGGCGACCACGCCTACGAGGAGGTTGTCCAGCAGGTCGCCAGCGACGAGGCCAAGCTGGACGCCAAGGGGACGCTTTCGCTCAACCTCGACACGGCGCTCGAGGCCGGGCACCCCTACGTCTATACGCTCGAAGGCGAGGTGGAGGATCTGTCGCGGCAGACGATCGCCGGCCGCACGTCGATGTTCGTGCACCCGGCGCCGTGGTACATCGGCGTCAAAGCGCCCGGCTACTTCGTGGACGAGCAGAAGGGCCTCGAGACCGAGATCGTGGCCGTCAGCCCCGAGGGCAAGGTCGTCGCTGGCGTCCAGGTCGACGTGAGCCTGCACGGAGTGCAGTGGAAGAGCGTGCGGCGCGCCGAGGGCAAGCGGTTCTACACGTGGGAGACCCGGCGCGAAGAACGCGAGGCGGGCAGCTGGACCGTCACCACGGCCGATCGCCCGGTGCCGCTCAAGGTGCCGACGACGGGCGGCGGCTACTTCACGCTGACCGCGTCGGCCCGCGACGAGCAGGGCCACCTGTCGGTCACGCGCACCTCGTTCTACGGCGTCGGTCCCGGCTACACCGCCTGGGCGCGCTACGACCTCAACCGGATCGACCTGACGCCCGAGCGCAAGACGTACAAGCCGGGCGAGGCGGCCCGCATCATGATCCAGTCGCCGTGGGAGCACGCGACGGCGCTCGTCACGACCGAGCGCGAAGGCGTCCGCAGCCAGAAGCCGTTCACGCTCACCTCCACGACCGAGACCGTCACGGTGCCGATCGGCGAGGCCGACATCCCGAACGTCTTCGTCTCGGTACTGCTCGTCAAGGGGCGGACGAAGGCCGACGTGCAGGATGATGACAGCGACCCGGGCAAGCCGTCGTTCCGCCTGGGCTACGTGGAGCTGAAAGTGGAAGACGCGACCAAGCGCCTCGCGGTCGCCGTCAAGGCCAACAAGGAGGAGTACCGCCCCGCAAATGCCGCGAAGGTGGACGTGGACGTGAAAGACGCCCAGGGCAAGCCGGACCGCGCGGAGGTCACGCTGTGGGCGGTCGACTACGGCGTTCTCTCGCTGACCGCGTTCCGTACGCCGGACGTGCTCGACTCGGTCTACATCGAGAAGGCGCTGCAGGTGGCCACCACCGACAACCGCCAGCGGATCATCAGCCGCCGGGTGCTCACCCCGAAGGGTGCGGGCGAAGGCGGCGGTGGCGGCGCCGAGGCCGGCGTGAGCACGATCCGGAAGGACTTCCGGGTGCTCGCCTTCTGGCTGGGTTCGGTCGTCACCGACAACCGCGGCCACGCGAGCGTCGACGTGAAGCTGCCCGAGTCGCTGACCACCTACCGGATCATGGCCGTGGCCGGCGACCAGGCGTCGCGGTTCGGGTCGGGCGAGAGCGAGATCCGCATCAACAAGCCGGTGCTGCTGCGCGCCGCCTTCCCGCGGTTCCTGGCGGTCGGCGACAAGGCCTTCTTCGGCGCCGTGGTCAACAGCCAGCTCCAGCAGGCGGGAGCCGCAACCGTCGCGATCCGGAGCCTCGACCCCGCGGTGCTGACCTTCGAGGGCGCCGGGACGCAGACGCTTCAGATCGGGGCCGCCGGTTCGGCCGAGGTCCGGTTCGACGCCATGGCCCGCACGGTCGGGCGGGCGCGGGTCCAGATGACGGTGAAGCTCAACAACGAGACCGATGCGTTCGAGGATGCGGTACCGGTCGAGATCCTGCACTCACCGGAAACGGTCGCGGCCTACGGTGAGACTGCCAACGAGGCAAGCGAGCGGGTGGCGCTGCCGGCCGGGGTGGTGCCAGCCTTCGGCGGGCTGCACGTCGAGCTGAGCTCGACGGCGATGGTCGGCCTCGGCGAAGGCGCACGCTTTCTGGTCGAGTACCCCTATGGGTGCGCGGAGCAGCGCGGGTCGCGCGCACTGGCGCTGCTGCTGGCCGCGGACCTGGGCGACGCCTTCAAGCTGCCGGGGATCGATCCGAAGGATCTGCGGACGCGGGTGCAGGAGGCACTACGCGAGCTGCGGCAGTACCAGTGCCCCGATGGCGGGTTCGCCTACTGGCCAGGCGAGTGCTGGAGCACCTCGCCCTACCTGACCGCGTACCTCCTGCACGTCTTCCAGGTGGCGGCCTCGCTCAAGCACGAGGTGGACGCCGAGATGCGCAACCGCGCCTACACGTATCTCGAGCGCGAGCTGGCCGGCCGGCCGCCGGTCAACGAGGGCTGGTGGCCCTCCTACACGGCCTGGCAGGCGTTTGCGGTCAAGGTGCTCGTCGAGGGCGGGCGCAACCAGGATTCGAACATCACGCGGCTCTACGGCTATCTCGACCGGATGCCGATCTTCGGGATCGCCTATCTCTACGACGCGCTCGTCGCCAAGGGCGAGAAAGGCACACGCGTGGACGAGGTGCGGCGGCGGATGGCGAACGCGATCCTGCCCGAGGGCGGGAGCGCGCACGTCGAGGAGCTCAGCGACCCGTACCTGCTCTGGTTCTGGAACTCCAACATCCGCTCGACCGCCATCGTCCTCGGGAGCCTCGCGAGGAACGCGGAGGCCGAGCCGGGCCTCACGCCGATCGTGCGCTGGCTGCTGGCTGCCCGCAAGGGAGGCCGCTGGGGCAACACGCAGGAGAACGCGTGGGCGATGGAAGGGCTGGTCTCGTACTACAAGAAGTACGAGGCGCAGGTGCCGGACTTCACGGCCACGACCACGCTCGGCTCGCAGCAGATCGGCCGCGACGTCTTCAAGGGGCGATCGGCCGAGGCGAAGCCGCACGACGTGCCGATGCCGCAACTGCTGCAGAAGGGGAAGCCCGGATCCGAGCTGGATCTGAAGTTCCGCAAGCAGGGCACCGGCACCCTCTTCTACTCGGCGCGGCTCCGCTACACGGCCGACGAGCTCTACCAGCAGGGGATGGACAACGGGTTCCTGGTGGAGCGCCAGTACGCACCGGCATCGGATGTCGGCGCCCAGCCGCCGAAGACCAGTTACGATGCCGGCGATCTCGTCAAGATCACGCTGACCTTCACGCTGACCAAGGAGCGCCGCTTCGTCGCCGTGGCCGACCCGCTCCCGGCCGGCTTCGAGCCGGTCGAGGCCTGGTTCGCGACCACCGCGGCCGACCTGGCGCGGGCCCAGGAGAAGGAGGAAGCGCAGGGCACGAGCTGGGCGTGGTGGGAGCGCGGAGGCTTCGATCACGTCGAGCGGCACGACGACAAGGTACTGCTGTTCGCGACACGGCTCAGCGACGGCAAGCACCAGTTCTCCTACCTCGCGCGGGCGACAACGGCCGGCACGTTCCGAACGGCCCCCACGCACGCAGAGGAGATGTACGAGCCCGAGGTGTTCGGACGGACGCGGACGGATGTCGTAGAGGTGAAACGGTAGGGGGAATCTGTCAGTCCTGAGTTCTTGGTCCTTGGTTCTTGGTGCGGTTCGTGGTTCGTGGTTCCTGGCGGGTCCTGGCCCCCGGCCCCTGGCCTCTGGCCCCTGCTTTCCGGCCTCTGGCCCCGGTTCGGCTTGCGACTCGCGACTCGCTCCTCGTGACTCGTGACTCGTGACTCGTGACTAGCATGTTGCTGACCATGCGGCGCCGGCATGCGATTGTCATCGGCGCCGCCGCTCTGGTCTGCCTGGCGGTCTGGACCCGTCTCGGGCCGATCCCTGAGGGGCTGCTCGACGAGCGCCCGGGCGTCTCGACCGTCGTCGTCGATCGCGCGGGCGTCGTCTTGTACGAGGCGCCGTCACCCGACGGCACGCGCGCGACGCGTCTCGACGCCGGGCGGCTCCCACCGGCGCTGGTGGCGGCGACGCTGGCGGCCGAAGACCGCCGGTTCTTCAGCCACGCCGGCGTCGATCCGCTCTCACTGGCACGGGCTGCCTGGCGCGACCTGCTCGCCGGCGGTCGTGTCCAGGGCGGCTCGACGATCTCGCTACAGGTCGCCAAGCTGCTGCTGGCCCGCCAGGCACGCCGTGAGCACCGGGACCGCGCCACGGCGGCTGCGGCAGGGAACGGCGCGGATCGATCGGCGCCAACCACTGCGCGATCGCGCGGGCTGCTGGCGAAGGTCCGTGAAGCGATCGTCGCCATCCGGCTGGAACGTCGGCTGGACAAGCAGCACATTCTCGCGCTGTACCTCAACCTCGCGCCCTACGGGAACCAGTTCGTCGGGGCGGAGCGCGCCAGCCGCGGCTACTTCGGCTGCCCGGCGGCATCGCTCACGCCCGCCCAAGCGGCCTTCCTTGCCGGCCTGCCTCAGCGCCCCTCGGGCTTCAACCCGTACCGGAGCCTGCGCGCGGCGCTCGGCCGCCAGAAACAGATCCTGCAGCGGATGGTCGCGGCCGGGTCGATCTCGGAGACGGGCGCCGCCGAGGCGTTCGGCGAACGGCTTCAGCTCAACCGCGAACCGGCCGCGTTCCTCGCGCCGCACTTCGTCGAGATGGTGCTCTCGTCGTACGGCGACGCCCGGCCGGCGCGCGTCGAGACGACGCTCGATGCGGGGCTGCAGGAAGACGTTGCGGGCATCATCCGCAGCGCTCGCGCCGACCTCGTGGCGCACGGCGCGCACAACGTCTCGGTCGTCGTGCTCGGCAACGCAAGCGGGGAATGGCTGGCCTGGGAGGGATCGGGCGACTACTTCGACGCGGACCACGGCGGCGCGATCAACGGCCCGACCGTCCCGCGTCAGCCGGGATCGGCGCTCAAGCCGTTCACCTACGCGCGCGCATTCGAGCAGGGCTACACGCCCGCGAGCCTCCTTCCCGACATTCCGTCTCACTTCCCGACCGCGGAGCCCGGCATCGTCTACACGCCGCGCAACTACGACGGCCGCTTCCGCGGCCCGCTGCTCGCGCGGTGCGCCCTGGCCGGATCGGAAAACGTGCCGGCCGTGGCGCTCGCCTCGGAGATTGGTGTCCCGGAGCTGCTCCGCTTTCTCCGTCGCGCCGGCCTGACGACGTTCGACAAGATCGCGGCCTACTACGGCCTCGGCCTGACGCTCGGCGACGCGGAGGTGCGGCTGGACGAGCTAGTCGCCGCCTATGCGAGCCTTGCGCGTGGCGGGGTGGCCGTCCGGCCAACCGCGGTGCCCTGTTCCGGATGCGGGGGCGGTGACGGCACAGGCGTCGGGGCAGCGGAGGCCGGTCCCGAACGTCTGATGTCGAATCGCACCGCGTTCTGGATCAGCGACATTCTCTCGGACGCCGACGCCCGGGAGTACATCTTCGGCCGCGGCGGCAGCCTCGAGTTTCCGTTTCCGGTCGCCGCCAAGACCGGCACGTCGCAGGCCTACCGCGACAACTGGGCTATCGGCTACACGCGCGACGTGACGGTCGGCGTCTGGGTCGGCAACTTCGACCGGACACCGCTGCGGACCTCGTCCGGCGTGACGGGCGCCGGTCCGATCTTCCACGCGGTGATGCTCGTGGCTCAGAAGCGATTCGCCTCGCGAGCGGCCGAGACCTTGGGGCAGCCGATCGTGCTGGTGCCTGCCGGCGTCCTGCCGCGACGCATCTGCACGCTCTCGGGCATGATGGCCAACCCGTCCTGTCCGTCGCGCCGGCTCGAGTGGCTGCCTGTCGATGCCTCCCCGCTTCCCTGCAGCTGGCACCATGCCAGCGACGAGGGGCTGCTCACGGTCTGGCCGCCCGAGTATCGGGCGTGGGCACGCGAACACGGGCTGGCCGACTCGGAGCGCGTCGCCGCCTGGACCGAGACACCGTCGATGCGTGTGCCCGGGTGGGAACCGACGAAACCCTCGCGCATCTCCAGGCCGGTGCCACTCCGGATCCTCAACCCGCCGCAGGATGCCACCTACCTGATCGACCCGACGCTGCGCGCCGAGTTCCAGACGCTGGCGCTGCGCGCGGTCGCCTCACAGCGGGTACGCGTCACCTGGAGCATCGATGGCCGGCCCGTGGGCAGCATCGACTCGGACCGGGACCTCGACTGGCCGCTGGTGCACGGCAGGCACCGCGTCTCCGCGCGCGACGAGGCGGGACACGCGGACGAGGTGACGATCCGAGTGAAGTAACGCCGCGGTCCTTGGTCTCTGGCGCGCTATCTCCTGGCTCGCACCCGTTTCTCGCAGGGCTACAGCCCCGCGCTACGGGTCTCCGCGCCTCGGTGCCTCTGTGGCCTACCTCCGCGGAGGAAGCCCTCGCCCCGTCGCCAGGTACACCGCGAAGGTTCCCAGCCAGTGGGCACCTTCGTAGTGCTCACCGGTCACCGCCTTCAGGCCCGCTTCCCGGTGGTGCTTCGCCACGGCCAGCAGTGAGGCGCGGCGTGCGTCATTGGCCGGGAGCCCTGCGGCGATCCCCTCGAGCATCCACGCACGACTGAGGTTGAGGCCGTCGAGGTGCGCCAGCTTCGGATCGGTCGGATCCGTGACGATGGCCGGCTCGAGCCAGGACGAGGAGCCATCGGCCGGGATCGACGGCAGGAACGCGCGCAGCCACGAGGCGAAGCGATCGGGCGCGAGCATGCGCCGCATCAGGTCGGCCTCGGCGAGGCACGGCGACAGGAAGTCCTGGCCGGACGGCTCGTACGCCATCGGGCAGTTGCGATCGTTCAGGTAGAACGTGTCGATGCGCGATCTGAGGAGCTGATCCACGTCGCGGTCCCCTGCCGCGCGCGCCCAGTCGAGGATCAAAGCGAAGGAGAAGGCCGTCTGGTCGTGCTCGCCGATGCGGATCGGGCGCGTGAGCTTCGGCAGCCACTCCTTGAGGCGCGCCGCGGCCTCGTGCTCGAGCGGTTCGAGCGTCTCGGACCACTGCCTGGCCTGCGGGTCGTTCCACTCCCGCAGCTCGGCCACGAGCTGCAGCAGCCACGCGAGCCCGTATGGCCGCTCAAACGTGGTCCGGCCGGGGCCGTTCATGTACTGGACCTCGCCGGCGATGTGCTCGGGCGTCAGGCTCTGTGCCACCGCGGCCCGCGCCTTCGGCACGAAGGGCGGCCCGGGGAAGGTACGGGCGAGCCGCACCAGCAGCCAGTGGCCGTGCACCGACGAGTGCCAGTCGTAGCAGCCGTAGAACGCGGGGGTCAGCTCGCGCGGCGGCTTCACGTCCTGGTCGCCGTTCAGCACGTGGGCGATCTTGTTCGGGTATTCCTTGTGCACGCAGTCGAGCGCCAGGTTGGCGAAGCGCGTGGCGGCGGCGACGTCGACATCGACAGGCATCTGGGCCATGGCAAGACTCGGAGCAATCAGACAGGCAGCAACGAGCAGCGTTCTCATCAGGCTCTCCCTTGCAACCGGCTATTCTAACGGACCGACCGCGCCCACGTCTGCCTTGTGCTATCCTCTCGGCGTTTCTGTCCGTGCTCAGCCGTCGCCGCCTGGCGCCGCCGCACGCGGGCGTCGGACGTGTTCGCGCCGAACCGTCGAAGGAGTGCGCTGTGACCGATACGAAGATCACGCTGCCGGAATCCGAAATCCCGACCCATTTCTACAACATCGTCCCCGATCTGCCCACGCCGCTCTCGCCGCCGCTTCATCCCGGCACGCGACAGCCGATCGGCCCCGAGGCCCTGGCGCCGATCTTTCCGATGGAGCTGATCCGTCAGGAAGTCTCGACCGAGCCGCGCATCCCGATCCCCGACGAGGTGCGCGACATCTACCGGCTCTATCGCCCGAGCCCAGTGTTCCGGGCCCGCGGGTTCGAGGAGGCCCTCGATACCCCGGCGCGGATCTAACAAGTCGGAGCACGTGAGCCCGGTGGGCAGCCACAAGCTGAACACCGCCCTCGTGCAGGCGTGGGCCAACAAGCGCGAAGGGATCAGGCGGCTCGCGACCGAGACCGGCGCCGGCCAGTGGGGCA
>Ga0315280_10010731_pt1 | contig 11416 bp, 11 predicted proteins | sample YL17G06_40_MG_FD_203697 | JGI IMG/M metagenome (GOLD analysis project Ga0315280, IMG submission 203697) | Sediment microbial communities from Yellowstone Lake, YNP, Wyoming, USA - YL17G06_40 | ecosystem: Environmental > Aquatic > Freshwater > Lake > Sediment | place: USA: Wyoming | collected... | reverse complement strand
ATGCCGAGGTGGCGCCGGAGGAGCTCGCCGCCATCGCCGAGATCGACCTCGTCCTTAGCAACACCGAGAAGTACACCCTCGCCGCGCACGTACCTCCCGGATCGGACCTCGCCGACGCAGAGCAGGAGACCAACGCCTCGGAAAGCCTCATCAACAGCTTCGCCGGACATACGCGCGCCTTCGTGAAGGTGCAGGAGGGCTGCGACGCTCACTGCGCCTACTGCATCGTGCCGAAGGCGCGGGGCCCGAGCCGCAGCGTGCCTCCCCTGGAGGTCGTCCGGCAGGTCGGGAAGCTTGTTGCTGCCGGACACCCCGAGATCGTCCTCATCGGCGTGCACCTGGGGATGTACGGGCGAGATATCCCGGAGGAGCAGGTCGACCTCGAGGATCTCGCCCGCTGGTTGTGCGAGGTCCCGGGCGTCGGCCGACTGCGTTTCTCGTCGATCGAGCCCTGCGAGGTCACCGAGGGGATCATCGATCTCGTGGCGCGCCATGGGAAGGTGTGCCGGCATCTCCACGTGCCGCTTCAGAGCGGATCCGACGCCATTCTGCACGCGATGGGCCGACCGTACACCACCGCCGAGTACGCGGAGCTGGCGGGACGCCTCCGCGCCGCCAGCCCTCTCGCGTGCCTCGGCGCCGACGTCATGGTGGGCTTTCCGGGCGAGACCGACCGGCACTTCCAGGACACGTACGACTTCCTCCGCGAGCTTGCGCTCAGCTACCTGCACGTCTTCGCCTACTCGCGCCGACCCGGCACCCTCGCCGCGGACATGCCTGGCCAGGTCCCGCCTGAGGTGAAGCGTCGCCGCAGCCGCATCCTGATGCAGCTGTCGGTCGAGAAGCGCGCGCACTTTGCACGGCAGAACGTGGGACAGGAGCTGGAGGTCGTGCTCGAGCGGCCTATCGAGGGCGACGACGGCCACGCCATGGGGGTGAGCGACAACTACCTGCGGGTGCGCCTCCCGAGTTCAACCGGGACCCGCGGGCAGGTCGTGAGGGCGAGGGTCCTCTCCACGGAAGCGCACTTCGTCAACGGCCAGGCGTTACCCAGCGCCTGACGCCCGGACGTTACACGTTCCGTCGTTGCCGTTAGTCCTCGGTCCTCAGTCCTCGGTCCCACCCGCGATCTCCAGCGTGTCCCGCGCAATCATCAGCTCCTCGTTCGTAGGGATGACGAGGATGCGAACGGGGCTATCGGTCGTGGCAACGTCCGTCGGCGCCGCGAGCTTGAACGCCGACTCGTTCGCCGTCGGATCAACGTAGAGACCCAAGTGCCCCAGGTCCCTCAGGCAGCCTGCGCGGATGTAGGCTGAGTTCTCCCCGACGCCGGCGGTGAAGACGACCGCGTGCAGGCCTCCCAGGATGGCGCAGTACGCCCCGATGTACTTCCGCACGCGGTAGCAGTAGATGTCCAGCGCGAGCTGTGCGCGCGCATTGCCTGCCTCCGCCGCAGCGAGGACGTCGCGCATGTCGCTGCCCACGCCGGAGACGCCCAGCAGGCCGCTCTGCTTGTTGAGCAGGGCATCCACCTGGTCCGTGCTCAGCCCCTCGTGCTCCATGATGAACCAGACGACGGCCGGGTCGAGGTCGCCGGAACGCGTGCCCATGACGAGGCCCTCGAGCGGCGTGAGGCCCATGCTCGTCTCGGCGCACCGGCCCGCCGACACCGCGGCCATGCTGCACCCGTTCCCCAGGTGGCAGGTGATGATCTTCTGCTCGGCACGGGGCACGCCCCGCTGCTCAAGCAGGCCCGTCGCGATCAGGGACACATAGCGGTGCGAGGTGCCGTGGAAACCGTACCGTCGGAGGCCGTATCTCTCGTACAGCTCGTAGGGGATCGCGTAGTGGTAGGCCTCGGACGGCAGCGTCTGACCGAAAGCGGTGTCGAAGACGGCTACCTGCGGGACGTTCGGGAGCACGGCCGCACAGGCGCGGATGCCCGCCAGGTTGGGGGGATTGTGCAGTGGGCTGAGCTCGGTGCACTCCTCCACCGCTGCGATGACCTCATCGGTTACTAGCACCGATCGTTCGAACCTCGTCCCGGCGTGGACGACCCGGTGCCCGATCGCCCGAATCTGCTCAACCGACGACAGCACGCCGGCCTCGGGTGACGTCAGCGTCTCGATGATGAGGGCCACCGCTGCCTCATGGGTGGGCAGCGCCCGCGTGAGCACGTGCTTGTCGCGTCCAGGCACGGTGTGGGTCAGCTCCGCCTTCTGGCCCCCGTCCACCGCCACCCGATCGGCGATGCCGTCCGCGAGCACCCTCTCGCCATCCATCTCGAACAGCGAGTACTTGACCGACGAGCTCCCCGAGTTGATGACCAGCAGCTTCAACGGACGGTCTCCTGAATCGGACTTCGGACCTCGGACCGACGGCTCGCGCAGGCACGCTTCTGCCGCTGGTCCGAAGTCCGAGGTCCGAAGTCCGCCGCTCACATCGCCGTGTTCGCTTCGCCGCTGCGCCTCTGCTTCTCGGCCTCGGCGTCGCGCTCCAGCATCTCGCGGGTCTGGTCGACCGAGGCGGCGATGCGAGCGATGTACTCCCCGAGCTTGGCGATCACGCTGCGCGCGTAGTTCTCGGAATCCGCACGGATTCCGTCCGCCTCGATGCGCGCCTGTTGGAGGATCTGGTCTCGCTTCCGCTGGGCCTCGATGACAAGCTGGTCGTTGTCGAGCAGCAGGTTCGCCTGCTCGCGGGCGGCCTCGATGATCTTCGCCCGCTCGCCGTGGGCCTCCTGGATGATGCGCTCCCGGTCGCGAGTGGCCTCGCTGACGGTCCGCACCTCCTCGGGGATGCTCGACCGCAGACGGTGCGCGAGATCGTACAGGTCATCGGCCCGGACCATCGCCCGACCGCCGAAGAAGTGCCAGAAGCGCTCGCCGCGCTCGACCGTGGCTTCGAGTTCATCGAGGAGCTCATCGAGATCCATGCTGTTCGCCCCCAAAATGCCCGTTCGGAGTCGCGGCTTCCGAGTTCGCAGCTCAACTGTGCCCAGCCGCGAACGACCTTTCCCGGTCACCCCCCCGCCCACCTGCTCGCCCCATAGGCGCAAACTTACTGGCAACGGGCGCCATGAATGGCGCCGCTACACCATCGGGCGCGATGAATCGCGCCCCTACACGGCGGGTACATGCGTCATGTTAGCGCCTATGCCCCGGTCCCCTCCCTTCAGCCGTGCGTGCAGCGCCTCCTCCACCTCTGGCGGCACGAACTTGCTCACGTCAGCGCCCAGGAGGAAGACCTCCTTCACGAGGCTCGAGCTGAGGAACGCGTAGTCCGCGTGGGTCATCAGGAAGACGGTCGGGATTCCCTCGGCGAGTACGCGGTTCATCAGCGACATCTGCATCTCACGTTCGAAGTCGGAGACCACGCGCAGGCCCTTCACCAGCGCCACGGCGCCGTGCCGTCTGGCATGTTCCACGATCAGCCCGCTGAACGTGTCGATGGTGACATTGGGGAGGTGCTTGCACGCCGCAGCCGCGAGGCGGATGCGCTCCTCGATGCTGAACAGCGGGGCCTTGCCCGAGTCCCCCGCGACCGACACGACCACGCGGTCGAAGAGCTGCGCCGCGCGCTCGATGACGTCCACGTGGCCGTAGGTGATGGGGTCGAAGGTGCCGGGACAGACCGCCGCTCTTTCGGTCCGGTTACCTGACATGCCGATCATGGCTCCTTCACCGGCGCCGAGTAGAGCGAGAGCGCGGTCTGCCCGAAGGTGCGCACGCGGTCTGGCTGCCGAGGCGCAGAGATCTCTGCTCGCCGGGCATGTTGCAGGACCAGCACTCCCCCGGGCGCCAACGCTTCGGGACTCAGGAGATCCGGGGCCAGGGCGAGCGCCTTCGCGTCGGCGTACGGCGGGTCGAGGAAGATGATGCCGAAAGGCCCGTGCTCCGCAACCACGCGGCCGATGAGCCGTTGAGCCTCGCCCTGGATGACCGTCGCCCGCTCCGTAAGGTGGGTGTTCTCCAGGTTGCGGCGAATGGCCTCCACCGCCCGCCGATCGCGTTCGACGAACACACAACGTTCCGCCCCGCGACTCAGAGCCTCGACGCCTACCGCTCCCGAGCCGGCGTACATGTCGAGGAACGGCCCGGCGAAGACGGCCTTGCCCAGGATGTTGAACAGCGACTCGCGCACGGCATCCGAGGTTGGACGCGTGCCGCCGGGAGGCGCGACGAGCGGCAACGACCTTGCTGTGCCTGCAATCACGCGCATGGTTCGCGATCCCACCGAGGACAAGCTTCTCTGCCTGGCGTCCTCGTCCCTCGCGGAGGACAGGCTTCCCAGCCTGTCAGACGAGGCTGTTTCGGAAGTCGCGGGGCGGCTCTGCAGGGCTGCGGCCGTGTGCTGTCTCACGGCCTCTCGCAGCCGTGGACGGCTGTGTTCAGAAAGGCATTGTCGGGCTGGAAGCCCGACCTACGCGACGAACACGGCACCGCTGAAGGGGGATTCGTGCCCGTTCAAGCCGCTGCCGTTCGCGTAGGACGGGCGTCCTCGCCCGTCAGACCCGTTGTTGAACACAACCTGGACGGCTGCGCCACTGACGCGGACCGGCGGCGACCGGCCGCACCCGCACCTCAGCGCCCTCCACGAGCAGCTCGGCGAGCCGCCCGGAGTTGGCGACATGGGCGCGAACCGTCCGCTCGCCGACCCGCACCTCCGCCACGGATCGGTTCAGCCGGCGCACGAAGCGGCCCGGTTTGAGCGGACGGGGAAGGTCCACGGGACGGTTCCCCTGAAGAACGGCAGTCAGCCCGCTACCATTCCCTGACCCGATAGCGCCATGATCAAGAGCCTGCTAGTCGCCTACGATGGTTCACACGGAGCCCGCGTGGCTCTCCAGCACGCCGTAGACGTCGCCCGCCGTTGTGAGGGGCGGGTGACGCTCCTGACGGCTAGCCGCGGCCTGCACGCGGAGGCGGCGGCCCTCGACGACGGTGGCGTCAACCTCGTCGGCCTCGCTGGCCGCGAACTCAATGCGGAGGAAGCTGCCGCCCCTCCCGAGGGTGACGATCTGCTCGCCGAGGCTTACGATGTCTGCCGCGAGCTGACCGTCCGCTGCCTCGCCCGGCCGGCTTACGGTGAGCTCTCCTTCGCGCTCATCCGTGCCTCGCGCCTCGCCGACCTGCTGTTCGTTGGGCGGGATGTCAGCACCGAAGCAGGGAGGCTCGCCGCGGCCCCCACGGCTCGTCGCGCAGCGGCGGGAGCAACCTGCCCGGTGGTCATCGCCTCCCGGGAGTATGAGCCAGTGCGATCGGCCCTAGTGGCGTGCCCCATGACCGACGGAGGGGCGCGGGCCCTGCGGACCGCGGCCGAGTTCGCCGCCCTGCTTCAGGTCAGACTCGACGCCCTGATCGTCTCGGAGAACGTGAACGTGGTTGGGCAGTGGACTCATGACGTGAAGCGCTATCTCGTCGACCACGGACATACGCCGCAGGTTCTCGTGCGGAAATCCCCTGCGCGGCTCCATCTCGACGGCCTCCTTGCCGGCCGCCAAAGCCCGCTCGTGGTCGTGCCCCGGGGTTCGCCCGCAGCCGCTCTCCTGCGCCGCGACCCCCTCTCCGACGCCTTGCGGTCGCTAGGCGCCACCATTGTCGTCCAGCCTTGACTCGGAGGCCGGTTGCTCCTCTCTCCGCGTCCGGACCAGATAGAGCGCCGCGGTGGCGGTCGCCAGGACTAGGATCGAGTAGCTCACGATTGCGATGGCCACGTGCAGATGGAGCCAGAACAGGTTCTGGAGCGCGACCGGCAGCGGGGAGACCCCTTTCTCGGGGAAGAGCAGGAATCCGTACGCTAGAACGCCCAGGAGAAGAGGCAGGGCGACGGCGCCGAAGACGGGCGCGTTGAGCCGCCGCTCGACGATGAGGTAGACGATGGCCATCGCCCAGGCAAACGACACGGCGTACTCATACCCCGTGCCAAACGGCAGCCGGCCCGCCATCACCGACCGCTGCACGATTGACGCCGTCTGTAGCAGCGCCCCCGCAGCCACCATCACCGTGCCCACCAGCGCCGCGCGGCGCGAGCGGAAGCTCGCCGCGCCGAGGGTGATGACCCACGCCGCCAGGTAGGCCACCAGGAACAGCTTCGACAGTGTGGCCTCCGTTGTGTCCATCCCAGTGAAGCTGTGCTGGGCGGCGGTCCGTAACCCTCCCGTGGGCTTGCCGTAGGCATGCATGCCCCCTCCCCAGATGTTGACCCCCGCATAGCAGAACACGACGGCGAGCGCCCCCAGCAGGGCCACCCACGCGACCAGCTTCTTCGGCCAGCGCACCAGCCGACCGTGCAGGTACACGAGGTACACCAGCCAAGCGACGAGGGCGGACGTCTCCTTCGGGTCCCAGCTCCACCACCGGTGCCATGTGTACTGTGCCCACGCCGCGCCGGTGATGATGACCAGGGTAAGGAGAATGAAGCCCATCGCGATGAGCCGGTAGGTCATCGAGTCGAGCCGCTCGGGGCTGAGCGGATCGGCCTCCTTGGCGAGCCCGGCATTGTCCGGTGTCATCGGGACCCGTTCCCTTGCTTGAGCTCAGTCTGGCAGGCCTGCTCGATGAGCTGACGGTCCGCGTCAAGCAACTCCCGGCCCGAAGGGGCGACCGCGATCCGCGTCTCGCCCGCCCGGCCCGTCGGCGATAGCTCGACCAGGAAGGTCCTCGGCCGGAGGTAGAACATCACGACCATACCAAGGGTCACCAGGATGAACCCGGCCCACACGAGCGGCAGGCCCATGTCCTTCCGCGCCGAGAGTGTCGAGGTGTAGATCACGTCAGCGAACCGGACCGCGTGATCGCCGAAGGTCACGGTCGACCCCCTGCGTAGCCACCCGAACTGGTGGAACTGGTGCTTCCCCGCGTCGAGCCCCGAGACCCCTTGCAGGAGGATGGCGGGGTTGCGCGGGTACTCGCTCGCCGAACCCACGATCTCGCCGTTTCGCTGGACCGCATCGAGCACGAAGGCATTGGCCACCAACGCCCACTTCCTGTCCGAGAGGAACGCGACGCGGCCCTGCTCGTCGAGGTCCCAGACCTGGTTCCCCATAGCGTCCGCCGAAGGTGCGAGCGAGAGCACGACTGGCTCCTGCGCGCCGCCCTTGCTCGTCACGGTGAGGCGCACGCCTGCCAGGCCCCAGCTCGACTGGCCGAGCGAGACCCCGGCGTGAACCAGGCTCTTGTTCACGGTCGCCGTCCCCTTCCCGACCTCGGCCCCGTTCGAGAGCAGCGTCACATCGCTCGCGTAGAGCGAGGGCGTGCTGGTGCCCGGGTAGTAGTCCATGCGGAACTTGTCGAGCCGGACATCGAACCCGAGCTTGCCGCGATCTTGCCAAGTCCCGCCCGCTTGGATCGTCACGTCCTCATCCAGCGAGGTGCCGGGCAGCATGCCCAGCACCGCCCCCAGGGCCACCAGGAAGATCGCGAGATGGGTCACGATTCGCCCGTACGCGGCCCACGACCACCGGCGCGCCACGATGCGTCGGCAGCCGGCCTCCTCCGTGACGTGCACGGCACAGTGGGCCCCGCGAAGGCCCTCCGCGACGCGCTGCTCGACGCCGGAAGCCGACGTGCGGCCGAACCAGCAACTGGCGGCTCGCGGACCACGGAGCTTCCGCGCCAGAGCCTCAGGCGTCGGCCCCCGGTACTCGCGCGTCGCCCGTCTCCACGAGCGGAAGGCGCAGGCTGCGAGATTGACAAGCAACAGGGCAATGAGGACGAGGAACCAGGTCGAGGTGTAGAGGTGATCCAGCCCCAGGTGGGTGATGACCCACCCTCGCTTCGCTCCGTAGAGCATCGTGTAGTATTCGGGCGGCCGCTTCTGCGGGACAAGCGCGCCGATGGTCGAGGCCACCGCGATCGCCGGCAGGATGTAGATGGTCGTCCGCACCGACTGCGCAGTATCCCACAGCCACTGCGTCAGCGACCGCTCGGTCACCTGGGCCCGGTACTCGTACTTCGGTTCAGCCGCCATTCGCCTTCTCGGATAGGGGCGAAGCCTGAGCCTCGCGTTCCTTCTCCTGGAGTTCCTCGTAATCGAGGGGGTGGTGTTTCAGCATGTCTTCCTTGGAGATCGTCCCCGTCAGCCACGTGGTGCTCATTGGGAAGTGGTCAGGATTCAGGTGGACATTGTAGAAGTGCCAGACGAAGATCGCCAAAGTGGCCAGCAACGCCTCATCGCTGTGGGCTTCGAGGGCAACGTCCACGACAGCTTTCGGCAGGAAGTGCATTGCCCTGTCGACCAACCACAGGACCAGCCCGGAGCCGATCATGATCACGCTGCCCCAGTAGACGGCCCAGTAGTCGAACTTCTCGATGTAGCTGAAGCGGCCAAAGCGGGCTCTCTTGTCCGACAGGCCCACATACCACAGCACATTCGTGAGGACATCCTTCAAGTCCTGGAACCGGGGGAGGAGGGCGCGGAAGTTGGCTCGGCCCTGTCTGGTGAGCACGAGCCAGAGCATGTGGAAGACGCCCACGGCGATCAGGCCAATAGCCCCGATCCTATGGATCACGCCGCTCACATGGACACCGTGGGTCAGCGAGAAGACGAACCTCGCGTACGACGAGTGCGGGTACTTGAGGGGCAGGCCCGTAGCGATGAGGATGAGGACGCTGGCTGCCAGCACGATATGCTGGGCGCGTATCACCCAGCTGAAGCGTTCGAACTCCTGCTGCTCTCGCGTCATTGTCCCTGCCCCTCGCGGGCGCTGCCCTCACCGGCACGCGCCCGGTGGGGGGACCGTCGTCGCTCGATGAGCCGCTTGGCGAGGTCGAGCAGGATGTGCCCGACCAGAGCGACCATCGTAAGAATGGTCAGCCACTTGAAGCCGGTGCTCACCCAGTAGACTGCCGGAGACCCGGAACGGGAGATCCTCAGGTGGATCCTCCCTTGTGTCACCTTCGCACTCGCGCCCTGGTGGCATTTCCCGCAGGTCCGGGGCAGATTGGCGGGATGGATGCTCGATCGCGGGTCCGAAGAGGGGCGGATATCATGGACACCATGGCAGCTCGCGCAGTTGGCGACCACCTCGCTGCCGTACTCGTTCGCAATCCCATGGTAGGTCTCTCGGTAGGTCGGGTATGAGTAGGCGTTCATGCCGTGCTTGGCCATCAGCGCCACGGCCCCGTGGCACTGGCCACAGGTCTCCGGGATGTGGCTTGGGTATACTCTCGACTGAGGGTCACTCGCCCGCCGGATGTCGTGCTCCCCATGGCAGGTGGTGCATACCGGCACGTCGGCCACTCCCTGGGTGAGCGCCACGCCGTGCACGCTGGCGCGGTACTGCTTGAGGACCTCAGGATGGCACTTCCCGCAGGTGGCGGGTAGACGGGACCGCATCACGCCCGTCAGGAGCGTGTCGCCCTCTTGTCTCGGGTGCGCCCCATGGCAGTCCGTGCAGACGGCCGCGGGGCCTCCCGGCGTCCTCGCATGGGCAAGGCCATGCACGCTTTGCCGATACGACGGCGCAAAGGGCCGCGCGCTGTTCGGCCCATGGCACTTGCCACACAGGTCAGGCACGCGCGCATGGGAGACCGGGGAGGCTGGGTCGCTCGGCGGGAGTATCCCGTGGTGACCGTGGCAGTCCGTGCAGACGGGAATATGGATCGACGAGCCCGCCGGCTCCCGTTGCTGGGCAGCGCTGATCACATGCCCGTGGTACCCCTTGTGGCAGCTGTCGCACGCGACCGCGCCTGGAGGCGATGGGTGCGGCGCCCGAGCCGCCCTGGGATGGCACTGCAGGCACGTCAGCCCCGCGTGCGCCTTCCCCTTGATAGTCGTCGCCTCCGCCTCGGGGGTGATCCGCTGGCCCGACTCGATGCGCTTCGCCAGACCCGGGGCGGCGTGACAGGCAAAGCATCGCTCCGCCGCGTGTCCGCGAGGGGCGGGCCCGAGGAATGCCACGAACGCGGATAGCATGGCCAGCGGGAGCCGCGCCATGCGCGCCCCTCTTGGGCGAGGCGACAAGGAACGCATCCGTATCCCCGTTCAGGAATGGCAGTCGACGCCGCGGCTGCCGGGCCCGATGAGCCGCGAACCGCGAGGGACGCCCGGGCACTCGCCGGCGACCGCCCGTCCGAGGCCACTCACTGGCTCGCCGGCTTCCGGAAGGCGTGTGACCCGTTCGGCATGTGACACGTGACGCAGGTGTCGTCGGCTTTCGCCTTGCCCTTGGTGTGCCCAGCAACGTCGCTCTTGTCCTTGTGGCAGTCAAGGCAGAGGTCCGGCACGGCCTTCCGCAACTGGTGCGGTGCGCCCGAAGCGGGGTGGCCCGAATGGCAGCTCTCGCACACGGTGCCCTTCTCAAAGTGCTTGCTGCCGACCAGCTCGTTCACCTGCTGCATCTTCTGCCCGTCCTGGACCGGCAGAAGGTTGATCTTCGCCAGGAGGTCATCGCCGGGCGTGAACGCCACCGGCGGGTCGCCCTCGTTGGGCTTGTAGCGCGCGTGGCACTGGGCGCAGATGGATACCTCGAGCGCCGGGCTCCCCAGCGTGTCCCCCTTGATTATCTTCAGCTTGCGGTCGTCCTCTTTGGCGGCCACATGGGCCTTGCCGCGTCCGTGGCAGGCCTCGCACGCCACGCCGGTCTCAGAGGGCTGCTCCGTCGCCGGGTCCCAGCCCGTCGTGTAGATCCATGGCTCCTTCGTGTCGGCCGCCGGCTGCTGCTTGGCGTGGAGGGTCTGGCTCCACAGGGCCAACTGCTCCTTGTGGCACATGCCACAGACCTTCGACTTCACGTAGGTCGAGTCAGGAGGGATGGCGGGCTTGGCGTCCTGAGCAACCACGGCCAGGACCCCCGCCAGAGAGGCGAAGACGAGGGCAGCCACAAGTCCTCGGGCTGCTACGCCGCTCACCCCGGCAAGTCGTGTCATCCGCTGAAGCCTCCGAGTACGGCGATCATGTGGAAGCTGACTCACTCGCGATTCCCGACGAGGCGATCTCTGCTGGATCTACTCCTACACAGGAGAACGCCATCGTCCTATGGCGTGTTCGTGTGACACACCTTGCAGTCGTCGATCTTGTGGCAGGCGAGGCACGCGCCATCGGACGCGAAGCTGCCCGCCTCCTTGTGCCCCAGGGCCCAGCCATCGGGGTGAGGCATCTTGACCCCATGGTGGCACGTCGTGCAAGCGCTCCAGCTCTTCTTGGCCTCGCGCCCATGGCAAAGGGCACAGAACGCCTCGACATCGGCCCCGGCCCCGTGCTTGTCCCTGAAGTCCTTGGCCTCGTGGGACTTCGGCGGCGTGCTCTCATGGCAGGACTGGCAGTCCTTGAATGAGTGGCACTTCACGCAGGTCGTAGCCCGTTTCTCGGCGACCTGCCCGTGCACACCCATCAACCAATCGTCCGGGTGCGGCATCGGCAGCCCGTGGCAGGCCTCACAGGTGCGCGCCGAGTGGCAGAGGATACACCGGCC
>Ga0315280_10010730_pt1 | contig 11417 bp, 3 predicted proteins | sample YL17G06_40_MG_FD_203697 | JGI IMG/M metagenome (GOLD analysis project Ga0315280, IMG submission 203697) | Sediment microbial communities from Yellowstone Lake, YNP, Wyoming, USA - YL17G06_40 | ecosystem: Environmental > Aquatic > Freshwater > Lake > Sediment | place: USA: Wyoming | collected... | reverse complement strand
TTCCTTAGTTTGGCACGATTTTTGCACATTATAAGTGCAAGGTTGTATTTTTAATTTTAGAGTTGTTCCTTGCTGGATGGCGAAACCTCCACAGTACCTTGAAAAGAGGACGAGAAAGTAAAGAGATCCTGAAACAAGTTCAGGATGACAAATGAAACAAGTTCAGGAAGACAAAATGACAGATTAATTTAGGGAATTTCTGCTCTGAGGTTTGGAAGGTAAGTGAGTAACTGACGCTGAGAGCGAGGCAAGCTTAACTCAGCACAGACCGCTTAAACCTTCCAGGTTTCAGTGCAGTTTATTTCAATATAATAAAATACGGGAAATCCGGAGGTGAAACACGAACACAAAAACACAGAAAAGCATTGCAAACACAATTTTTAAAGCTTTAAAAATGAATCTACTGAAAGGATTGTAGATTTAATCTTCTGTAATCCACATTTTTTCTTAGTGGATTCCAAATGAGTACAAAAATCTAACATTCGCACGAAAGGAGGCGAAACATTACAATGAAAAAATTTCTAAGCGTTCTTATTACAGTAACAATGATTTTCTCGTTAGTTGCTTCATTCAGAGCCCCCACTTCAAGCGCAGCGGTTACATGGACATATGGATTTAATACCGGGCCGACGAGTAGTAATGGTTTAGCTTATTGGACAATGGCGGACCACTACTTAACTGGAAACTGGTCAGTTGCACTTCAGGTCCCAGTTCCCGCTAATGATAAAGCTGAGATTGTTTTTACACCATCGAGCACTATCAAGCTCAGTGAGATTGATCCAGCACAATTGTCTTTCTATACGAAGAGCATTAATGCTCATACTCCCTACATTATTATCGATTTGACAGACGGCGTTAACCATGTTTTTATTAATACCGACATGGCTGCTCAAACTTCAGGTGTTTGGCAACCGTATATAGCTAGTTCTACACCCCAGTGGCAACTTTCAGATGACCTATGGTATAATTGGCCGGATATATTATCTGCACTCGGCAACATGACCGTCGAGGATATTATAATTGAAGGAGCCGAAGGGGTTGCAGACGTGAATCTCGCATATGTTGACCTCGTTAAAATCAATGGCGTAACTGTACTAGATGAACTTGTCGCTGCAAACTACACTCTTACAGTTACCCCCCCCACAAACGGTACAATCATCCCTGCACCTGGAATCCATTCATATACGGCTGGAACAGTTGTTACCCTTACCGCAATTCCTGCAACAAGTTATTACTTTGCCGGATGGGGTGATGATGCCTTAGGTTCAGGTACAACCAACCCAACCACAATTACAATGGATGCAAACAAAACAGTCAGTGCAAGTTTCTCACTGACTCCAGTAGTTCCAATAGCGCCTGTTACAAAAGTACTGGATTACCTTCCTTATGGATGGACAATCTTTAATGCTAATGGAGCGACAGGTGCTGGAACTGTGCCGGTAGTTCATGGCAAAACAGAAGCTAAGTACATTTATTACACAATGGGTGACATCATCCAGGGAACCGGCGGAACCCCAGGTGGTCAGGTAGCACTTGTCGGATATGGACCAACACCTTTTGTGTTTGGTGACAGTAATGATGTTGTTGTAGCGGTTGCCCCGGTTGCGTTCGATAGTTATGGGACATTTGCAATCGCAACATCTTCTGTGCCGCAGGATGGAGCATATGCAATAAGAAAAGTTACTTCTTATGATCCTGTTACTGGGATATATACATTAGGTGATATTGTAGCTTCTAACATTTATATCAGATATAGATTCTCCATTGACCAGCAGTCTCTTACCTACAACTGCTCTGCACAACTTATCTCAGGCTGGGTATTCAGAGGCGATGGCACCGGTGCAGCATATAATTCAAGTATTACACCTGCAGGAGATCCTACTAAACCATACACTACTTATGTCCATGTAATTTATCCTTTAGGTGGAGATGTTTACACCTCAGTCCTTGCAAATGGACAGTTTGCTCTTGCCGTGAATGTAAATGAAAAAGGTGTTTACAGGGTATATGTCGAGGATAACTATGGCGATCCTGCAAATCCTGGCAACGGAGTACATGAATTTGGCTTTATTTATTCTGAACTTCCAACAGGAAAGCTGAGCATTACCCTTTCAACCTATGTCGATCCTACATATCTTTACAACACTGACTCTTACGACATTGACCCTATCACGCCTGGCGTTCAACAGCCTCAACAGGAAGTAGTCCTTCGTGCAGTTGACCAGGATGGTGACCCAGTTAGTGGTGCAACATTCTCCATTTTAACCGGTTTTGGTGTCAATTACACTGCTTATGAAATAGACTCAGGTATTTATAAAGTAGTAGGTCTTAAAGATTCTACTGTAGGCCTTGCTTCCTTCCAGGTAACCTCAATGGTTGGTGGAGCAGCATTATATTCTAATGTTGTGAGCATTCCATTCAAGGCTTTATCTGATTTTAACCCTGTTGTAAGCGTTGATGTTGAAACCATTGGGAGGCAAAAGCCGCCTCATCAATATACAGTAACTGAATATACATACGATGAACTTCCTTGCACAGTCGGATACTCACTTGTTATAAAGCCAGGACTGTTTGATGTTATATCAGGATATATGATTTGGGATGTTTATGCAACAGTTGACGGCCCTGTCTATGAGATTGAAGATACAACTCCCGTTGCACCTCCTACATCAGGATGGCTCAATAATGCTGCAGCACCTTCATTTTTGAACTCTATAACCAAGGTTGGAGATCCTTCTTTCTATGGCTGGAATGATAGCTATATGGCTGCTTATCCAAATCAAGTTGGCGGAAGTGGCGGAATCGTTTATGATGGATTCGGTAGTGGCAAAGATTGGTACTACGATGCACCTCGTTATCTTGTGACTGGCCCTGGCACAATTTCAGTTACAATTGACCAGACGACTTGGAAACAGGTTGACCCAAATACTACATTTGATGAGTATAATGCTTGCTGCGATCCGAAAACCGTAACTTTTAAGATCTGTGATGTAAGTGGATGCGACGTTACACTTGATTCTTCATCTATGACTGTAGGCACAGCCACAGATATAAAGGTTAACATTGCTTCAAAGGGTCTTGCCTGTGGTTGTAACGTTATCGTTCACGTGATCCCAAAATCGACAACTCATGGTGATTTCTTTACCCTTGCAAACGGCCAGAAAGTTAAAGAACTCTGGTTCAACATCTCTGGTGGTGGAATTTCACTCCCATTTGGAGTGACTGCACCTGGTTCCTCATATGGTGCAAGCTCTGATGGCACCGGTGCCGTAACCTTTAAGGGCGTAACGGCAAATTACTGCGATTATATCAAGGTTGAAGTATTTACAACAGTTACTCCTTCTGGATGCTCACCACTGCCTATTTGGACTTATGCTTATGTTCATCCAAAAGCTATTTATGCTGGCATTGCTTCACAGCCTCTCAGCTATTCTATAGTTGGCCAGACTGGTGACGAAAATCAATATCTTGTTGCTGGTGTTCCTGATACTGTCATTATCAGCGGATTTGTTCCTCTTGCTCAACGAAACTATGTGAGAATGGATTTAGCAGGCGATGGTTCTGCTTATTACAACACTGATGCAACTTATACTGCACAGGATAATGGAGATGGAACCTACACGGTTCAATTTACACCTCCACCATCTGCATTTGGTACTGCTTACCCGAACCAAGTTAAGATTTCGCTTATAACAAATAATCCTTCTTCAACTAATGGTTGCTATACAAGTGGTTATGTCGTAATCCCTGTTAAGATGCCAACATTTGACACAACTTTAAGCACAGGTTGTGGCGAGGCAATTCCAAACGACAATATTATTACTGAAGGCTTTGCGGAAAGGCTAACCCTGTCGAATCTCGTCGACCCACGAACCAACACAGCTCTTATTATTTCAGAATTATGGGCTACAAAGTCAAGAGTTTGTGGTCACCTTCCAACCGCATGGGTTGATTATGAACCATGCGAGGGCTGCAATTCTAACACAATTGCTATTGTTGCTCTTGATAACCCAAATGTAGATGCAACTCCAGTAGTCAGACCTTATATTACTATAAATGGAGTTAGTGTAAGGCTTTATGGTGCAGAGCTTACAGTTGTTCCACCTACAATTACCGTCGATCCCAATAAGGACATTCCATTTACTGCAGCGGGCCAGCCTGTTACAATGCTTACCTTTACTGCAATTGATGCTCACGGCAAGCCAATGTGTGGAAAGACATTCTCCATTTATGATGTAAATACAATGACAGATTTCTACGCACTTACTGGCATTACTTCGGAAACCACGCATTATATCTGTGATGTAGAGACTGGCGGAGTTCCTTACAGGCCAGGGTTCTCTGGTGGTCTTTTCGGAGGCGGCGATAGCATTATTCAATTGTATGTTCTTACCTCAGGGTCCGGTTATCAGTATCATACAGGCACGACTGGTTCGGAAGGTAAAGTAATATACCCATTTGGGCCAGGAGTTGGTGGAAGATATGCCGCAACAATTGTTCCTGATGTAGCACAATCAGGAGCTCCAAAACTTCCACTCCAGAAATTTATGTCATTAATGAAACTTCTATTTGAAACTGTATATAAGGCACCAGTTGTTGATACCACAGCCCCTGTTGTTGAAGCATCTGCTCCAGCAGAAGTAACTGCACCAATGGTTACAGTTTCCGGTAAAGTTACTGACAATGTTGGTATTGTCTCCCTCTGGGTTGGCGCAATAAAGGTTGACTTTGCACCAGACGGAACATTCTCGGCTAAGGTTGAGGTCGCAGAAGGTGCAAACACCATTAAAGTTGTTGCATTTGACGCTGCAAGTAACATGGGTGAGAAAGACCTTACAGTTACCTATGCAGTTGCTAAAGTTACTGTTGTTAAGATTCAGATTGGTTCTGATATAATGACAGTTAACGGTAAAGCTGTTCAGATTGATGCTCCAGCAGAAATAATGAATGGAAGGACTTTCCTACCATTGAGAGCAATTTCTGAAGCACTCGGTGCAACAGTTGACTGGATCGCCGAAACCCAGGGTATTACAGTAACCCTTGGTGAAAATAGCATCGGACTCCAGGTCGGCAATACCTCAGCAGTGGTTAATGGAACCGTTATGACTCTTGATGCTGCTCCTTATATCAAGAACAGCAGAACGATGGTTCCTTTCCGTGTCATTGCTGAAGGCCTTGGCGCAACTGTTGAATGGGATCCAGCACTTAGAATTGTTACTGTCACTCTTGCCCAATAGATTCAGAATATAACCTGATGAACAGAGTACAGGTTACAGAGGATTAAACTTTCTGAAAAGAGCAAAGGTTACAGAGGATTAAGTTAATACAAGCCCCTGCATTATGCAGGGGCTTTTTTTATACTCGAAGGGGTGGACAAACCCCCTTCGAACTTTCCCCAAAAGAAAAAGGCGAGACCCTTCACTTCGTTCAGGGTGACAACTTACCTGTCACTGCGAGCGAGTGTCTTTTACGAGCGTGGCAATCCCTTGTTACCCTACATATTTTTTACTTGTCACCGCGAGGCAATGCTCTTTTTATTGCCGTGGCGGTCGCCTTTGAACTATGAGATTGCTTCGCCGCTTCATTTCATTTCGCTCCTCGCAATGACTATAAAAAAAAGGCTTGTAATAAGCTTCTCTCAGTCATTGTGCACTCTCCTGAAACAAGCCTGCACTGGAACGTTGCAGTCCAGGGTTCAGGGTATTTCAGGGTCTAATTATTATGAGCATCTAAAAAGAGAGATGCTGAAACAAGTCCAGCATGACAAAAAAACAACAATCCCGAAACAATCCCGAAACGAGTGCTTGCCTAGCAAGGAAAAGATTGCGGGACTAAAGGTTCACCAGGACTAAAGGTTCTTCAGCATGACATTTTATCCCGTTTCACCACTTTTTTAGGGGTCTCCGTATACAGTTTTGAATTTTTCGTCTAATTGACTATAATTTGAATTGACTATAATCTATATTTTATACTTTTGGAGGATGAAAAAATGAAGAAGTCTTATTTAAAGAGAAGCCTTTTTATGATTTTAATAATTTCCTTTTTGTTTGTATTCTGTTTGCCTTTTGCTTCAAATTTTGTATCTGCCGCTACTGTTACAAACGTACAGGTGAGCGTATATCCCTCTTCACCTTATGTTAACGCTCAGTATACGATTACTTTTCAGCATGATGTATCAGCAGCAGGGGCTCAAATTATAATTAGCGGCTTGCAGGCAAGCCAAGCGCCACTTAATCAGTCCAATAATGTTATTACAGTGAATAATCAAGCCTTTCCAGCCCTATGTACTTTTAATGGTAGCCAAGCCTCAATTTTCATTTATGGTGCAAGCATTAACACTGGTAGTAATACAATTATCATACCTTTATCAGCTGGTCTTTATAACCCGGCTGCTGGCACATATCAAATAAGTCTGAACACTGGAGGGACACCAGCGAGTTCTGCTTATTATCAAATAGGCACTTCTCAGATATCAAACCTCAATGTTCAGGTAGCGCCGCCTCTCAAAGGTACAAGTGCTCAATATCAATTGACTTTTAAAACAAGTGCTAATGGGCCGCTTACTGCTAATACAAACAATATTTATGTTCAGTTTCCTCTGGGAACAGGTTTACCTTATACAATTCCCGGAAGTTATGTAACGGTTAATGGCATTCCATGCAGTGGCACTTTGAGCGTTGATACGATAAACAGAATTTTAACGATACCTGTTCCCTTGAATATTTATGGAAATAACGATGTTACAGTAATTATTTCAAATCAAGCAGCGGTAATCAATCCTTCAAGTTCTGGTTCTTACATGCTTACAGTTTGGACAACAACTGATTCAACATATACGACTTCTAACGCTTACAATATAAGCTCGTCTTTTGTTTCCTCAATTACCGTTTCTCCTAATCCTGCTACTGTTGGAACAGTTGCTGATTACACAATACAGTTCACTACAAGCAGCGAGGGAGCATTAACGGCAAATTCAGACACAATATCAGTTAGTTTTCCTTCCGAAATGTATGTTCCAAATACGGGGATTCAGGCTTCATATGTTTCTGTAAATAATCAGAATTGTAGCAGCGTAACTGCATCTGGCAATACGCTTACGATAAAAACCCCTGTGAGCGTTGGAGCAAACAGCAATGTAAAAGTCATAATTTCTAAATCATTAGGAATTAAAAATCCTTCGAAAGCTGGTACCTATAAAATTAATGTAAGCACAAGCAAGGATTTGAGTTCCGTAGAGTCGCAGAGTTTTTCAATTACTGCCACAACCCTTTCAGACGTTTATGCTGTTGTTACTCCTCCTATGATTAGCGAAAATGCTTCTTATATGGTTCAATTTAATACAGGCTCAGAAGGCGTACTTGCCTCGGGCGATTTTATAAAAATTGTGTTTCCTACGGGAAGTTATATTCCTCAAAGTGTTCAAAGCTCTTCAGTTTCTGTTAATGGTTCTACTACAGCCTCTGTTCAGAGCTCTCCTTCTGATTACTCAATTACAGTTATTCTTCCTCAGAATTTCTTCCTTTCGGCAGGGGGAAAAGCACTTGTTTCTATTTCTGCTTCAGCGGGTATTAAAAATCCTTTCACTGCCTCCGATAATTATTATATTAGCGTTTCAACTTCGAAAGAGCAGACGCCTGTAAAATCGACGATATATTCAATCTATGGAGCGCCTACCACTAATTTATCAGTAACTCCCGCATCACCTGACGGTAAAAATGGTTACTATATTTTGAAACCGCAAATTACATTAAAACTTAATGATATTCCCGGTATTTCTGCTTCAATTTATTATCATATTGATCAAGGAAACTATTCTCTTTATAGTGTACCTTTTACTCTGGACGAGGGAACCCATACTGTTTATTATTACTCGAAAACTGCATCTGGACTTAACGAGCAAGAAAAATCAATGCAGTTTAAAGTCGATGTTACACTCCCAACACTATCTATTAGCTCTCCTAAGGAGGGCGAAACCGTTCATCAGAATCCAGTTCAGGTGAAAGGTGTAACGGAAGTCGGTGCCGATTTGACAATAAATGGTCAGCAGGTTGTGCCAGATAGTAACGGAAACTTTTCGTATGCTTTTTCAGCAATGGAAGGTGTTAATAGCGTTGAAGTCGTTGAAACAGATATGGCAGGGAATATTAATAAAACAAAGTTGAGTTTTGTTTTTTCTTCAAAGGTTGTTATATTGTTGCAGGTGGATAACACAAAGGCTTACCTTAATAATGAAGAAATGTTGCTTGATGCTGCTCCATTTATATATAAGGGAAGAGTGATGGTTCCGTTGAGATTTCTGTCTGATTCGCTCCATGCAGTAATTGAATGGGATCAGATTTTTAAAATAGCTACCGTGACTCTGGGTAATTCAAAAATAAGAGTCCAGGTAGGAAATAATACAGCCGATGTGGGAGGAAAAGCAGTTGCCTTAGATGTTCCCCCTGTTATTGTTAAGGACAGGGTTTTTGTTCCAATCCGCTTTATAAGTGAAAATTTCGGAGCATTGGTTGAATGGGATGATAAAATGCAAATTGTAAAAATTACATATCCCAAACCTTAGAAAGGAGAATAGAAGATGAGAAACAAATTTGTTAGTTTAGTAATTATTTTTTCGATTTTATTATCTATTATTTCCATGAATATAGCGAGTGTAAAGGGTACGATTTCTACTCCATATGTTGAGATAACCCCTAATGTGGTAAACCAGAATGCTGACTATAAGATTGTTTTCACCATAAATCAAAGTTTGCCATACCTTGGTAAAATTACTGTTGTTTTCCCTATAGGTACGGGCATTCCTTGTAGTTCATGCAATCCCTACATTCCTGCATCTTCTTTGTCAGTTAATGGAGTAGGATGTACTCAAAATGGTAACGGAAATACAACTTCAAGAACAGTGGACATATATACTCCAATTTCTCTTGCTACAGGTAGCCAGGTTACTGTGTTTATTTCAAGGACTGCAAGAATAACTACACCGCCTGCAGAAGGTACATATACATTGCAGGTTTATACTTCAAGTGAAACAGGCTTGGTTACATCGCAACCCTTTAAAATTGGCAAAAGTCAGTTATCTTCTCCTAAAGTAACGTTGAGTAATAATATTACATCTCGTAATTCTGCGTATTCACTTACCTTTAATGCAGGCTCTGTTTATGACCTTTACGAGGGAGTTGATTCAATTACCGTTGCCTTCCCTAAAGGAACTTATGCCCCTCCCCTAATAAAGGGTACCAGTATAATTGTTAACAATGTACCTGTGACTAAGGATTCCATAATTAGTGAGGAAAATTCTATTACTGTACCGCTTCCGTTAAATGTCTCCGCCGGTGCAAGTATCACTTTGCAGTTTACTTTGGATGCCGGGATCAAAAATCCATCTGAGTCTGGTATAAAAACTCTTTTTGTTAGTTCAAGTAAAGACCCAACTAAGGTAGAGTCCGCACCTTATGAGATTATTGATATTTCAAACTCTGCGACAAAAATACTAATAAATCCTCCTTCTCCAGAAGGGAACAATGGTTGGTACACCAGTTTTCCAATTGTTGCCTTTATTCCTCGACTTCCATCTGACAGTGGAGCCGTTGTTTACTATAAAATTGACCAAGGCGATTTCCTTGCTTTTTCAACGCCATTTACGATTCCGGAAGGAATGCATACTATTAATTACTATACGGTGAATACAAACAATGAGACCGAGCCAGTTCAAAGCAAGGAAATTAAAGTAGACACTACTTCTCCTACATTAGAGATAACCGAGCCTCAAGAGAATGCAAAAATTGCAAGCAAGAATTGCACTATTAAAGGAACAATCAGTGATATTTCCAAAACTAAACTTTTAGTTAATGGCGAAGAAGTAAATGTCTCCAATCCGTCTTTTGAAATTACAGAGAATCTTAAGGAAGGATTGAATACTTTTAGTTTTATTTGTATAGATGAGGCTGGAAACCAAACTTCTAGGAATTTGAACATTACTGTAAGCACTAAGATACCGAAAATTTTTATTTCGTCACCTAAGGATTTAAGTGAAATTCGAGAAAACTATGTAAACATAAGTGGGACAGTTGATATTCCAAGTACCTTAACGGTAAATGGAGACCCAGTGCCTGTTAATGATGATGGTAGTTTTGTTTATACTCTTCTCCTCGACAATGTTGAAAAGGGGTTCTTTTTAATAAAGATAGTTGCCACATCTCCTGAAAGTGGACTTTCAGCTGCCAGAACAGTAACAGTAGTATATAACCCAAAGCCCAAGGAGATATTAGTTAAATTGACAATTGGCTCTATCAGTGCGCTTATAAATGAAAATTTTACAACTCTTGATTCGCCTCCATATATTGACCCCAAAACCAGTAGAACACTTGTACCGTTGAGGTTTATCGCGGAGGCATTTGGAGCAGAAGTAAAATGGGAAGCCGAGTTTAAAACAGTGACTATAACTCTTAATAACAGAGAAATTAAATTACAAATTGGAAACAATACTGCATATGTAGATAATGAGCAAAAAACTCTCGAACAGCCTCCAGTAATCCAAAATGGTAGAACAATGGTTCCGATACGATTCATTGCTGAGGTATTTGGCGCAACAGTTAATTGGGATGATACCACAAAAACTATAGAAATAACATATCCTTTACCATAATATGAGAAACGGGGGGCAAAGCCCCCTTTTTTATTTTGCTTTAACCCTCACTTTTTATATAGAAATGTGTAGATTATTTTTGGGAATTAAAGTTTAGTTTGCTTTTCTTTTCTCTATAATTATAACAGGGAGGTAAAGAGAAGATGAAAAAGACTTTTTTAATCGCTTTGGCTTTTTTATTCCTCTTCTCAACAGTTCCAAATGCTTCAGTTTCGGGAGCGTTTTTAAAACAGGATTCTTATGAATCTCTATTTGTTCTTAATGAGCATCAAAAAATAGACCCTGCATTCCTGAATAAGATTAAATTACAAGATGAAACGACTGCTGTTATTGTTGAATTGAATAAACCCTGTGTTATTGAAGCACAAAACAGAAATGTAGTTTTGAGATTACTAAACCCGGTCACAGAAGAAATTCTTAAAAGAGAGCAGAAGGCATTATTAGAGGAACTTAAAAATTCAGGTCTGAACTTTGAGTTGGGTTATACTTTTCAGAACCTTATAAATGGTTTTTCAATAAGAATAAAAGGAAAAGATATAGAGAAATTACTTAAATTCAAAGCAATCAAGGATGTTTATGAGAATAAAGAAATCAAGGTTGAACTTTACGATGCACTTGATGTAACAGGAGCAAGAAAAGTCTGGGATATTAATGATTCAAATGGAGTTAATTTTACAGGGAAGGGGATTGTTGTTGGAATAATTGATACTGGAATTGATTATACTCACCCTGATTTAGGAGGAGGATTAGGTGAGCAATACAAAGTTATTGGAGG
>Ga0315280_10010728_pt1 | contig 11417 bp, 10 predicted proteins | sample YL17G06_40_MG_FD_203697 | JGI IMG/M metagenome (GOLD analysis project Ga0315280, IMG submission 203697) | Sediment microbial communities from Yellowstone Lake, YNP, Wyoming, USA - YL17G06_40 | ecosystem: Environmental > Aquatic > Freshwater > Lake > Sediment | place: USA: Wyoming | collected... | reverse complement strand
TTAGCCATAGTCCTTTTACCCTCTCTTACAGGAGAACTCTTGTATATATGGCAAAAAACTTATCTACATCTAACATTACCTGCGATGTTGTCGCCTCGAAGTTTTTATTTCTGATTCGCTACCGTCGTATCGTTTACCAGAAGTGAATCCACTCTGCTCGCGGGCTGACTGCCAATCTGATGTGGTATGCCTTTTCGCCTGTCCCAGTTGGGCGCAGAGCCACCCCAAAACGTATAAATATTGTCATTCTTGACCCCGCAGAAGGATTCCTTTTCAAAGCTAACGTGCCCATCCTGAAATAATACGTTCTGTCCGTCCCCTTTGTGGACAATGGCATTTCCGTATATTTGCTCCTCCGGTGTGCCGTTAGGGTCGAACTTACTGAAATCCTTTTTGGCTTTGACAAAGGGAGAGGGTATCCAGGGGTTGCGGTCGGCGGCTACCGCCATACCCGGCTCACTTGATGTGGTCAAAGGGTATGGACCATAAGGAATATGATATGAGTAGCTGCAATGTTTTGTCGGTTCAGGACCAAAATCCCAAAAATCAATAAGTTCTCTGTCTCGTGCGCCGTACTTAGCAGGATTGAATTCTTTCGTTCCGGAATCACCCGGGCAGACAAACGACTTGGGCGTTACCTCAACAAGCTTCACCAAAAGATAAAAACTGGATGAGATGCTTGCTTGACCTCCACTGCTATCGGCTTCCAAGTTGAAAGCGGTGCGTTTGTCAGTTGCCTTCCAGTCATTTATCTTTGCTGCCCAGATACTCTCTTTTCCGCCAGCTTGTGGCAACTGGTACTCATAATCACTGGCATAGATAAACATTGCCTTGCCAATACCTGAGAGGTTACTGCCGCAGGTCATTAGAGAGGCGCGATACCACCGGTATCGCAAGACTGGTAGTATCACCGTGAGAAACGCAACGACAGAAACGACAATCCCTATGACAGCAAAGCCCAGTCCGGTTAATCTGCCACCGCTTTTCTCAATCAGGATAATGCTGATAATACCGAGAACCAACGCGGGTATCGCCATGATGCCGCAGGTAAAAACGCTGAGAATACCAAGTACCAGTGAAGCAATAGCAAGGCTGCTAACTCTGACATTTATGGTTTTGCTAGTTACGGAAGCTTCCGTAAATGCGCAATTGCAGAAGTTGCACGATTGAGCACCATCCGGGTTTTCTTTGCCGCATTTTGGACAGCGCATTTGTGGACTCCTAACTTTTTATTTAGACCTCTCAGCGAGGTAACTATTCAAGTTCCTGCCTGCCGGTTATTGCATCAGTAAGTATTTTACTGCTGGCGTATTCGATTGTGCTGCCGGTAGGAAGCCCTCGTGCTAAGCGGGTGATTTTAACGCCGGTATCTTTGAGCAGCGAACTTATATAAAGTGCTGTGCCGTCGCCGGCCATATTGGGATTGGTTGCCATAATTACTTCTTTTACGCCGCCCCGGTGAACACGCTCAACAAGTTTTTCAATAGTCAAATCGCCCGGCTCGACGCCTTCAAGCGGCGCGATGTGCCCGCCGAGAACGTGATAGACCCACTTGCAGACGCCTGTTTTCTCCAAGTTAATAAGGTCTTTGGGCTGTTCGACAACACAAATCAAACTTTTGTCGCGGCGCTCGTCCGAGCAGATATGGCAAATCGGCTGTTCTGAAAGATTATAGCAGACCTCGCAGCGTTTGATCTTTGTTTTCACATCGCGGATTGCATCGGCAAGTGCCATAGCTTCTGCCGGCTGGGTTTTTAGAATGTGGAAGGCCAGCCGCTCAGCGGTCTTAGGGCCAACCCCCGGCAGCTTGCCAAGTTCTTCTATTAACCGGTTCAAACTTTCTGTGTATGCAGTGCTCACAACTTATATATACCATCTGCACCAGAGATGTCAACGAACAGGATGATAGAGAAAATGGAAATGCTTTGTGATGTGTAGCGAAAAACAGTGGTTTGCGTGATTTCTTTTGCGTTGCCGTGTGTATTAGCACAATCAGCAACTAATCTTGACGGCAGCGGTGGTCTAATCCGTGGGCCGGACCGTGGTGTTTCCTGCGTGCGTTTTTGAATAGCGAGCAAAATTTCTGATTACTTGCACCAGAAACGAGCCAACATGGTAGAACAGATAGAGTACCCCAAAGAGTCATATTGCCAAGGAAAAAGACGGGGATTTCAAGGGATTTGCCTTTATGGCCGGAGACTGTTGAATCGCTTGAAAAGCTCCCTAAGACAGGCAAACTTGTCTTTTATACTTCCAGAGGTAACCCATATATACAAACGTTTTTAAAAACAGATGGTTATGGCAATGAAAAATATACGACTTTAAATTCAATCACACCAAAATTTTCGAGGCTGATTAAGAAATCAAGGCTCGATGTTCCCAAGGGAACGGGTTTTCATACTCTGCGAAGAACCGCTGCCACTATTGCTGCCAGGTCAGGTGACCCATTTGCTGTTCAAAGGCTTCTTGGCCATGCGGATTTACAAATGGCAACAAGGTATGTGCAGGATGTTTCAGCACAAACGGACAGAGTGATTGAAAATAGCAGAAGGTATATTTGTCAGATTAGTCAGTAACTATCTCAAAAAGGATTCGTACAGATGCAATGCCCCGGCCGGGATTTCGGTCTTGAAGCGTCAAATCCTTATTGGTCGCTATGACTCTATCATTCTTCTGGAGGCGGCAATCCGACTTTGGTGTCGAGACCATCTGCAATCTTAGGTTCAATTTCTGCCCATTGCAGGCCGCCAACCGCCGCCTGTGCGATGTTAGTCAGGTGGTCTCCAATCTTCTCGACATTGTCAACTAAGTCGATAAATATAAGCCCTGTCTCAGGTGTGCAGGCCCCTTCGCTCATCCGCCGGACATGGCTGCGGCGAAAGTCCACCTGCGCTTTATTTATCTGCCTTTCTATGGCCAGTGCCGCCTTCGCTGCCCTTATGTCTCCATTCTCCAGCGCTGCTATGACATCGTCAAACATCTGGTCTGCACTTTTCCTTAGCTTCTCCGCCTCAGCCATTGCCTGGTCGCTAAAGGAAAGTTTCTGGTCAACCTTTCGTTGAGCGATTTCAATAATATTGATGGCGTGGTCCCCAATACGCTCGAGGTCGTTAACGGCGTGTAAAAGCACCGGCAGTCTGACAGATATCCCATCAGATAGAGGTCTGCTCGACAATGCTGAAAGATACGATGTGATTTCAAACTGGAGCGAATCGATAACATCCTCTATCTCTCTGACCGAGTCAAGTTTCTTTCTGTCATCTTCCATAATCCCATCTATAGACTGCCTGAACGCCCTTTTTGCTGTTTTCGCCATATACACGATTTGACGCTTTGCCTGCTCAATTGCTATTTCCGGTGTGTCAAGAAGATGTTTCTCAAGCACCACAGGCGGCAATGCTACCTCGCTGGGCTTTATTGGCACTAACCAAACCGCTACTCTGGCCAACACCGGCGATAAAGGCAGGAATATGCAAGAGTTGGCAATATTAAAAAAGCTGTGACCAATGGCAATAGACGCCGCTATGGTAGTGCCTCCCAGTTCCCAGGGACATACCGCAAGAACAAAACTGCTGTACCAGCCGGCATAAACAAATGGATAAGCAATGGCAGAGCCAAGAACATTAAACATTGTATGCGCCCAGGCAGCACGTTTACCGTTTCGGTTTGCCTGCAGTGCTGCAAGCTGTGCAGTGATTGTCGTGCCGATATTGGCCCCTAAAACAAACGGTATCGCCGCATTAAGCGCTGCCATCCAGTTAGTACTGAAGGCCCCGCCCATCGCTAACAACTGCACAATAGCAATCGATGCCGAACTGCTCTGGATAAGCATCGTCAGCCCCAGGCCAGCCAGAAGAGCTAAAAACGGCTTATTGCCTAAAGATATAAAAATCTCGTGAACCTTCGGGCTTTGCTCTAATGGGGCAAACCCATCTTTCATAAAACCAATGCCTAAAAACAATACCCCGAATCCAAGCATTATTTCCCCGATGCTTTTCCATTTTCGTGTTCTGCCCCCCATGTAGAGAAGAAATCCTAAACCTACCGCCGGCATCGCATACATTGAAATATCGAGCCACTCTAAGCCTGAAATAGATACTAACCAGGCTGTTGCTGTTGTGCCGACATTTGACCCAATAATGACTCCTATTGCCTGCTTGAGCGTAAGCAGCCCGGCATTGACAAGGCCGACAACTATCACAGTTGTAGCAGAGCTGGATTGAATTATACTCGTAACACCGGCCCCAACGAAAAAACCTCTGAGCGTTTTTTTGGTCATTGATTCAAGGATGCTTTTAAGCTTTGGTCCTGCGGCCTTCTTTAGACCCTCAGACATCAAAATCATCCCGAACAAAAATAGCCCTAGCCCTCCTATCGTGTCAAAAATCATCTCTTTAATCACATTAATTCCTTACAAGACCAATCTGCAATTTCAGCATCATAATTGTCGGCGATGGGTTGTACATGACCAAAGACCACATCATGCAGCCCCAACTCATCGAAGGTGCTTGTCGACTATGTTCGAATTTATAAAATGTATCGTTATTTTTTTGCCTTTGTTCTTAAATGGCGGTACGTATTTCTGATTACTTGCACCAGAAACGAGCCAACATGGTAGAACAAGTAAATCGCCCCAAAAGGACAAAACACATAGAATACAATATCTTTCAGAATCTCATTCATTTGTTTGCCCTTTCGTTCAAACACACATTGATAAATAAACATTGCTGCAATGCGCACATACGTGCGAGTCTTTCTATTAAAAATCTACTCCAGAAATGTTAAAAACAGGTTAGGTTTGTGTTAGAAATGCGCTAATTTTGGTAAAGCTGCTTTACATCTATCCAGAGAATTCGTAAATTGGTTCTAAGATTCAGAGAGCGCAGTCTGACAATCAGACAAATATTTTTATCGGGTGTCTAAATGGATAAGCCAACAATACTTGTAGTAGATGATGAAGAAGATATTGTGGAGCTGGTAGAGCTGAATCTTGCCCGAGAGGGTTACAAGGTTCTCACCTGCGGGACCGGCGAGGAAGCGCTCCAGATAGCATACTCGAAGCTGCCAGACCTGGTGATTCTTGATTTGATGCTGCCGGGGATAGATGGTCTTGAGGTATGCAGGCGGCTAAAGAAGTCCCCAAAGACCGAGCAAATCCCCATAATAATCCTGAGCGCCAAGGGGGAAGAGGCAGACATCGTGACAGGGCTTGAGCTTGGGGCAGACGACTATATCACCAAACCATTTAGTGGCAAGGTATTGGTGGCGCGGGTCAGAAGAATTTTGCGGAAGCCGGTTGCAGCTATCGGAGAGAAGGCCGCAATACGAATCCACGATATAACAATTGACCCTGCGCGTCGTGAAGTGCTGCTTGGAAATAAACCTGTGGAGCTTACTTTTACAGAGTTCAACATCCTTTACGCACTGGCGAGCCGTCCCGGTTTAGTCCATACGCGTTATCAGATTGTGGATTCGTTGCACGGCAGCGACTATGTCGTTACAGATAGAACGGTGGATGTTCAAATAGTGTCGCTGCGGAAAAAGCTCGGTCGCTACGGCGAATATATAGAGACAGTTCGAGGTGTAGGGTATCGCTTTAAGGATTAAGCAATGGCCCACAAGAAACTAATCTGGCAGCTTTATCCGACATACCTGGTAGTCACACTGGCAGTATTAGTAGCAGTAACCTGGTATTGCTCACGCTTTTTTCGACGTTTCTATATAGACCAGACGCGAAAAAATCTTACGACTCTGGCATATGTCGTAGCTGAACAAATGTCAACCTCTTTGCGAGCAGAAGATTTGCAAGAGATTGACAAAGTATGTAAACGACTCGGCCTCACTGATAAAAAGGAAACGAGGTTTACGGTGATTTTATCGTCAGGCAAAGTGGTGGGCGACTCAGAAGAGGACCCAATGCAAATGGCCAACCATTCTGACCGGACCGAAGTCAAAAAAGCACTTAGCGATGGCTTTGGATGGTCTCTGCGACTAAGCCCGACGCTCGGCAAAAATATGATGTATGTTGCTGTTCCAATAAAGCAGGAAGGAGAAATCAAGGCGGTGGTCCGCACAGCCATACCTGCTACCGCCATCGACGATGCCCTTAAGAATATTTATATTAAGATTTTTTGGGGTGTTGTTGCAACAGCATTCTGCGCTGCAGGACTCAGTCTATTGATTTCGCGGCAAATCAGCAAGCCGATTGTTGAAATGAAGATAATCGCTGAAAGGTTCGCCTCCGGCGACCTCGACCATCGCCTTCTTGTCTGCGGTACCGGGGAACTGGATTCGCTCGCCGGTGCGCTTAACAGAATGGCCACTCAATTGCAGGAGAGATTCGCAACAATAACCGACCAGCGAAGTGAACTGGAAGCGGTTCTTTCAAGTATGATTGAGGGTGTTGTCGCAGTGGATGGACAGGGTCGTATTGTGAGTGTAAACAACGCAGCCGCAACTTTATTGAACATAGATGCAAAGCATGCGCAAAACCGTATGGTAGAAGAAGTCATCCACAATGTGGTTCTGCAGGAGTTCATCAACAGGACACTAAATAGCAAGGTGCCTACAGAGGCGGACATTTCCCTGCCAACGGAGGGCGACCGTCTCTTTCAACTGCATGGAGCACCTCTGCCAACCGGTGCAGGTGTCAGAACCGGAGCGGTCATTGTCCTCAATGATATGACGCGGATGCGCCGGCTGGAGAATGTTCGGCGTGAATTTGTAGCAAATGTGTCTCACGAACTCAAAACTCCCGTTACCTCTATTCAGGGTTATGTTGAAGCGCTGCTGGAGGGGACCATAAAGGACCCGCAGCAAGCAGAGCGGTTCCTGAGAATCATTGCCAGGCACTCTGACAGACTCAACGCTATTATTGAAGACCTGCTGACACTCTCGCGCCTGGAAGAGGGAAAGGAAAGGCGAGAAATCTTCTTTGAAAAAACGAAGCTGAAACCGGTGCTGGTTGCTGCCGTAGAACTATCGAGCGTCAAGGCCGAAGACAAGCAGATGAAAATCCAACTTGTCTGCGATGAGCATATCGAGGTCAGTATGAATGCCGCGCTATTAGAGCAAGCGGTGCTGAACCTTGTTGATAATGCCATTAAATATAGCCCAATGGGGGGCAATGTCATAATAAGTGTCGAGCAAAAGGATAAAGAAGTAAATATCACCGTCCAAGACAACGGTTGTGGAATAGCCCCGGAACATCTTCCTCGCATTTTTGAGCGATTCTATGTTGTTGACAAAGGCCGAAGCCGAAAACTGGGTGGTACTGGTCTTGGCCTTGCAATCGTCAAGCATATTGCTCAGGTGCATGGCGGACATGTAACAGTCGAAAGCTCACTCGGAAAAGGAAGCACCTTCACGATTCATCTGTCTGCGTAGCGATTCTGCTGTCACACCTTGTAGTCCTCTGTAAAGCGATTGAGGGCAATTTGAACCCCAAGACCTGTTGCTAAAATTGTCTTGTCATCATGCCGGCGATGAGCCAACAGTTGCAAGTTTAACACAATTTTAGCACACCCCTGATAATCGTTTAACAATTCGAGGGTATTATTCGTTTCGCCGAAATTCAAAGAAACGTCTGATATTTTACGGAATTGGAAGGAAAAATGTCGTATGAAGGTAAGAAATTGGACATGTTTTGTTGTAGCGGCAATAGTCATCCTGTCATTCGGTAAGGTTTGTTTGGCCTTTGACGATGAAGGATTTCAATACTGGAGCTTGGCCGGTGCCTCTTTTGATATTAACAAAGATTGGCAATGCACATTTGAAGAGGAATTTCGGCTTGGGAATGATGGTGGACATCTTTATTACCACCATTCGGATTTAGGGTTCATCTACAAGAGTTTAGCAGATTGGATAGACGTGGGATTCAACTACAGACAGGTATTCGAAAAAGACAGTAAGAACCAGTGGAGGCAGGAAAATCGACCGCATGTGAATATTACCTTAAAAGGTCGATTGTTTGACCTTGATATTAGTGACAGGTCAAGATTTGAATACCGCGATATGGAGAACAAAAAAGATGTCTGGCGGTACAGAAACAAGATTACGGTTAAGTTGCCTGTAGAGCTGACAGAGCTTAAGTTAAAACCTTATTTGGCGGATGAAGTGTTTATTACCCTCGACGATGATAATGTTGACAGAAACAGATTTTATTCCGGAGCTTTCTTCAATCTGTCAAAAAATATCAAAGCCGATATTTTTTATCTCTGGCAATCGAGCAGGTCTTCTAAAGAGTGGAAGGACATCAATGTGCTTGGCACCAGTCTGAGATTCTATTTTTAATTCTTGGGGAACTTCGTTGAGTAAGAACAATTCGGCAAAACACCTTGCAAAGGAAATGGATAGCGGTTAAAATCCCTCCTATATGAGTGCGGGGCTGAAAATTGTATTGACAGTTCTGGTAACGTCCCTCGTTGTCGGCTGCGGCAAACAGGTCGAGCCCAATGAGCCGGCTGGCTTTATTCAAGTCAAAGGTTCTGATACTCTTGTCAATGCTGCACAGAAGGTCGCCGAAGAGTTTATGAAAGAGTATCCGCATATCTTTGTGGCGATAACCGGCGGTGGCAGCGGGGTGGGAATTGCATCGCTGATAAACAAGACCTGCGATGTAGCCACCGCTTCTCGCGAAATGAAGCCAAAGGAGATAGAATCAGCCCAGAAACGGGGCGTATTTCCCAAAGAGTTTGTAGTTGCCTACGATGGCGTTGCGGTAATCGTGAACAACAATAATCCTGTTGAAAAGCTGACAATTGAGGATTTGCACGGGATATTTACCGGCAAGGCAACCAATTGGAAAGAATTTGGCGGAAAAGACCTTCCCATAGTAACGCTGTCGAGAGAGGTTAGCTCCGGCACACATATCTACTTCAAAGAAGAAGTCGTGCAGCTCGGCAAAAAAGGAAACGCTGAGGAATTCTCTACCCAGACACTGCTTTTGACCTCCTCACAGGCGATTGTTGAAGAGGTTGCGGCCAACGAAGCAGCGATTGGCTATTTAGGTATGGGCTATGTTTCTGAGAGGACCAAGCCATTACTTGTAGCTAAGGGCGGCGAGTTTTATCCTCCTGATGTCAATAATGTAATCAAGAAAACGTATCCGCTTTCAAGACCGCTATATTTTTATACTAATGGCCAGCCACAGGGAATCACAAAGATGTTTATTGCTTTTACTTTGAGCACTATGGGCCAGCAACAATTTATAGAGACTGGCTTTGTGCCGGTAGGAGAAGCAGTTGGCCAGAAAGATTAGCGAACACATCATAGAGCCGTGCATTAAGCTGAGCGGGCTACTGGTCATTATTTTTGTCTTCCTGATATTTCTATTCTTGCTCAGGGATTCTCTGTCTTTGTTCAGTGTATATCCGGTCGGGAAGTTCCTGTTCGGCAGGAACTGGCTGCCCATTTCCGAACCGCCTAAGTTCGGTATTATTCCGCTGGTGCTTGGTTCCATATACGTTACGGCTGGGGCCATCATTATTTGTGTGCCCGTGGGCGTTGCGGCGGCTATGTTTATTGCCGAGGTTGCTCCCAAATTTTTGAAACACATCCTGAAGTCGCTGGTCGAAATTCTGGCTTCGATTCCGAGTGTTGTTTTAGGATTTATCGGCATTGTCTGGCTCAGTCCCTTTCTTAAGAATACTTTCCACCTGGCTACTGGCATGTGCGGCCTGACGGGAAGTTTGCTGCTGGCGTTTATGGCGCTGCCGACTATTATCAGCATTTCCGAAGATGCTCTGGTGGGTGTGCCGCGAACTTACAAGGAAGCCGCCTACGGCCTCGGCGCAACAAAATGGCAAGCCCTGTGGCGGATTATCCTGCCCGCAGCTTCATCGGGCATTATTGCGAGTGTGATGCTGGGAATCGGCAGAGTCATCGGCGAAACAATGGTTGTGATGATGGTCACGGGGAATTCGCCGGTTATACCAAAATCTATTTTACAGCCATTGAGGACACTTACCGCGACAATCGCCGGCGAGATGGGCGAAACCGTCAGCGGCTCGGAGCATTATTTTGCCCTTTTTGCCGTCGGGCTGATTCTGTTCATAATGACCTTCATAGTAAATTTCATCGCAGACCTTTATTTACGAAGGGCAAAAAAATGAACGCAGCGAAAATACGCGAACGAGTTGCTTTCTCCATCCTCGGACTTATCACATTGCTTATTGTCACGCCGATTTTGATGACAATCCTCTATATCGTTAAGAACGGCATCGGTGCCATAAGCTGGGAATTCATTACGCAGGCGCCCCGCAATGGAATGAAAGAAGGCGGTATCTTTCCTGCGATTGTCGGCACAATCCTGCTTGTAGTCGGCACAATGTTGTTTTCTCTGCCGCTGGGAGTGTTATCTGCGATTTATCTTGTTGAATATGCCAGAGACAATTTCTTTACCCGCTTGATTAAACTATCTGTTGTAAACCTTTCAGGGATTCCATCCATTGTGTACGGCCTTTTTGGATTTACGCTGTTTGTGGTGTTTTTGAGGTTAGGCACCTCCATTCTTGCGGGGTCATTAACGCTGGCAATAATGAGTTTGCCCGTGATTATTACTGCAACCAAGGAGGCGCTTGAATCGGTGCCGGCGAGTTTTCGTGAAATCAGTCTATCTCTGGGAGCTACCAAGTGGCAGACTGTGCGGCATTGCGTATTACCTTATGCGGTGCCCGGCATCCTTACCGGCACTGTTCTGAGTCTGAGCAGGGCAGCGGGTGAAACAGCGCCAATTCTATTCACGGTTGCTGCGTTTTATCTGCCTCGTCTGCCCCGTTCGGTCTTCGACCAGGTTATGGCGCTGCCGTATCATCTTTACGTTATCTCCACGCAGGTCCCCAATCTGCCAATAAAGCTTAGTTTTGCCACAGCTTTTGTGCTTATAGCGCTGGTATTTCTGATGAACGTGGTAAGCATAATTCTGCGTGCCCATTTTAGAAAAAAGAAACAATGGTAAAAGATGCGATAATAAGGGCTGTGGATTTAAGTTGTTATTATGGCTCGCTTCAAGTCTTAAAGAACGTAAGTCTTGAAATCTACAGAAACGAAATTCTTGGAATTATCGGGCCGGCTAACAGTGGGAAAACTACTTTCTTGCGAGCGCTAAACCGGCTAAATTCCCTTAATCCCTTGTACTCACAAACAGGCGAAATCTTTTTCAGACACCAGAATGCCAGAAATGTAAGCGACAACACTTTGCGCAAGCAAATCGGCATTATCTTTGCTCTGCCTCAGGTGTTGCCTGTCAGTATCTATAACAATGTTGCTTATGGCCCCAAAGTCCACGGTACCACCGACAAGGATGCTCTCAGTCAGGTTGTCGAAGACGCCTTGAAAAAAGCATATCTGTGGGATGAGGTCAAGGACCGCCTCAATGAGCCGGCGGTGCGCCTTTCCGGCGGGCAGCAGCAGCGGCT
>Ga0315280_10010727_pt1 | contig 11419 bp, 11 predicted proteins | sample YL17G06_40_MG_FD_203697 | JGI IMG/M metagenome (GOLD analysis project Ga0315280, IMG submission 203697) | Sediment microbial communities from Yellowstone Lake, YNP, Wyoming, USA - YL17G06_40 | ecosystem: Environmental > Aquatic > Freshwater > Lake > Sediment | place: USA: Wyoming | collected... | reverse complement strand
GCAGATTGTGCCCTGTGCGTGTTTGCCGGTTTTTTTGACGGTTTTGATGGCGACTTCCATGTTTCGGATGTCGTTCAAGGCGTCGAACACGCGGAAGATGTCTATGCCGTTTTCGACTGCTTTCTCGACGAACCTGATGAGTACATCGTCTGGGTAATTACGGTAGCCGACCACGTTTTGGCCGCGCAGGAGCATCTGGAGAGGCGTCCTCTTTACGCGCTTTTTGAGTTGCCGGATGCGTTCCCATGGGTCTTCTGCGAGATAGCGTATGGCAACGTCGAAGGTGGCTCCGCCCCAGGCTTCGAGTGAGAAGAAGCCGACTTGGTCTATTTTGTCGGCTATTTTGAGCATGGTTTCGGTGCTCATTCTTGTGGCCATTAGGCTCTGGTGTGCGTCTCGGAACGTTGTGTCTGTGATTCTTACTGGTTTGGGCGGCGTTTAGACCCCTTCTACATGCTGATTGGGTTTAGGTTTAGAGAGGGTAGGTTGAGGCGTGTTAAATCGTTTACGTATTGCAGGTGGCTTTTTCGTTGATAGGCCTGGCGCGTGAGGGTGTCATTGGCATGCATGGAGTGCTTACGGCTGTATGTTTGGGTAGGTCGTAGTATAGTTCACCACATTTTTTTCGCAATAGTCCAACTATCCAGACAAGACCTATTCTCAGGGCCTCACGAGTACCCTTCCTGATGAGCGACTATGTTGGCCTTCAAGTGAACTATCCAAAGTTCAGTGAACTTTGCGTCCCTGCGATCACGTCGCGCACTGTTGAATCGCTTATCAAGCCGATGGCTGACGTTTTCCGGGGGAAACGTCTGAAGCCCATTTGGACCACTTATCTGCTTGATGGTGTTTCTTGTGTAGATGCTGGCGCGTGTGGTATGTTTGAGGCGCGGTCGGGTCGATGTTCGGGTAGGCTGTAGTATTGATCTCGACACTTCTGGCGGAATGGTTGGTACTTTCCAGACACGGTCTATCCTGACGGTCTTGTGAGTACCTTTCGCGATGAGCTGCCACGTTGATCGTTCAGTGTTCTTTGTATGGTGCTGCGTTCTTTTGTGGATACCTCACCGCATGGATGAAGGTGACGTTGCGCGTTAAGGTTTCGGGTTTTCGTATCGTGTAACGGGTGTTTCTTTGGTTGTCAAACCCGTAAGTATTAGCAGAATTCCAGTTTCTCGGGTGAAGCTCTTCTAACTGATTGATTTTTCTGAACGAGTATGAAAGAGACATGCTGTGCTTTAGTAGTGCGTGGAAAACGATTAATAACAGCCTGGTTGACATCTGAATCCACGGGCGCGAATCGGGATGGTCAGAATCTTGGTTGTCTACGATTCTAGAAGCGGGAACACTGAGAGGATGGCCTTGGCTGTCGCGGAGGGTGTCACGCAAGTCGATGGAGTCGAGGTGGCTGTGAAGAAGGTTGGCGAAGCAAGCCTTGAGGACTTGCAGGAAGCTGATGGGATCATAATGGGCTCGCCGACGTATTATGGGCAGATGTCTGGTAAGCTTAAGGTTCTCATCGATAAGTCTGTGAGGATTCACGGGAAACTTGATGGGAAAGTGGGAGGTGCCTTCACAAGCGCGGGCGGCGTGGCAGGAGGGGCGGAGACAACGATACTTTCGATCTTGCAGGCAATGCTGATCCACGGGATGATCATTCAGGGCAGACATGATCATGAGCATTATGGTGCAGTAGCCGTAGGTGCGCCTGACGAGAAGGCCGTTGAAAGCTGCAAGGAGCTCGGCAGAAGAGTTGCGACCCTGACGAAGAAACTGAAATAAGAAGCACAATGGCGATTCTGTGAGAGTATGCGGCGTAGTTGGCAGCCCGAAGAAAAGCGGCAATGTGGACATGCTTGTTTCAGAAGTTTTGAGAGGCGCAGGCAGCCTAGGGGCTGAAACGTGCAAGATATACCTCAACGACCTGCAGATCAAGCCCTGCCAAAGCTGCGGTGTCGATCCGCGTCCAGAATACTGCCTGTTCGATGATGACATGGGAACAATATACAATGTGCTGCAATCCTGCGACGCTATAGTCCTAGGCTCGCCGGTTTACTTTGACACTGTGAGCGCGCAGACGAAGCTTATGATAGACCGCTGCAACTGCCTTATGCCTTACGTGAAACGTGCTGATGGAACCTTCGGCTTCGAAAGAAGAATGAAGAAGCGCAAGAAGGGCGTTTTCATTGCCGTCGCCGGTTCCGATCAAGAATTCAACACCATTCAGGCTACGATAAAGGGTTTCTTCAACTGGGCAAACGTGAAGCTGGTCAGCACGATGCTATACTCGCACGACGACAGCGAATTGGGCGGCGCAAAGAGCGACAAAGAAGAAATGCGCGAAGCCTTTGAAATAGGCGCCAAGCTGGCTTGTCAACATCGATGAGGAAGTTTCAAGGGAAGCCGGCGTGTTACATTCGGAAATGCGAAGGACCAAGAAGGATCTTGACCTTGCTGATGCTTACGTGTTGGCCATCGCACGAAGGATCAAATCAAAGGTTCGGACGGGAGGCCTTCATTTTAGCGGCGTCAAAGAAGCAATTCTGATCCAATGAAGAAAACGCGTTGCTTGTTGAAGAGAATTTTAGGACTATTGTCAGGTGTGTCCACGTGAACTACATCCCTGAAACGCTGATACAAGCACCTTAGTTGAACAGGGTGATGGGCCCGCCCGGATTTGAACCGGGGATCAACAGGTTATGAGCCTGGCGCTCTACCGGGCTGAGCTACGGGCCCATGCTTATCTGCCCTAGTATGCTTGTTTTCAAGTTGATTTAAACGTTTTCTGCGCTTAATCTTCTCGTGAAAGATTTAAAAAGTCGGCCGTGTGGTAAACTAGAGCTTGGAAGGAGAAAGCAGATCTTGGAACTGAGAGTTTTCACTTTGCCCAGTTGTTCTACCTGCCCGTTGGCAAAAACAGTTGTTTCAGAAGTCGCGCGGAAACTGAACATCTCATATAAGGAGGTTAATTTAGCTACTGAAGAAGGCATGAGGGAAGGGAAGGCTTATGATATTATGAGCGCTCCAAGCATAGCCATAGATGACGAGGTCATGTTCAGGGGTCAGCTGGTCTCGAGAGAGAGGCTTGAAGGAGAAGTAAGAAAGCGACTGGAAAAGTGGGCTGAGAGAGCTACAAAGGAAAAAATACAGCCAATGTAAGCGCGTGCTTGTTTTGGTGGTCCATTCCCCGCAGTGCAAGCAGGAAGGTCTAATGTAGGGTCCGCTCGTAATGATACAGATACTCTTGGGCATAACCCGCGTATCTTCCGAAGTATTTTCGCCCGAACAAGCTGAGCTTCTCATACTGCGAAGCTGTCAATGAGCGTTCGTCCTTGATCTTGTCGATGAATTCAGCCGGGAAATGGCTCTCATAACGTGTAAGAACAGCTCTTCTTATCCAAACGTCAACTGGAAACGCCTCTAGTTTGCCAAGAGAAAAAAGCAAAATACAATCTGCAGCTTTCAGGCCTACACCAGGGAAGGCAATGAGTTCTTTCCTTGCCTTCTCGTAGGCTGTTTTTCTCAAGCGTTCAGAGTCAAAGCGATTTTCATGCACTATTCTTGCTGTTTCATGAATGTACTTGGTCCTGTAGCCAAGACCGCATTCAGCGAGTTCGGTTACAGATGCTTCCGCCAGCTTTTCGGCTGTAGGGAATGTGTAGAAATCGTAGCCGTCAAGGTAGACCTTATCTCCAAATCTGCGGGAAATGTTGAGAAGCATCTGTTTTATTGCCGCAATGTTCTTGTAGGTTGCGCAAATGTATGAGATTAGGCATTCCCAGGGGTCTTGACGTAGGATCCGCAAACCTCTGAAAGACCCAATTGCTTGCTTGATGTGCTCGTCCTTGCTGATTTGCGATAAGATGCTGTCTAGATCATCATGTAAGCCGAAATAGTTCTTCACAAAATTGGCGTCTGCGTTTTCGATTTCCAAATTGCCTCCAGTCTGGCGTGCTTTGAAGACTTTTTCATCGACGACTCCATACCACCATTTGCCTCTCTTATCCCATCTGAACGTTTGCCCGCAACGTAGAGTCGCCTCCAGATCGAATGCGCCCGAAGGATTCAATCTGATCCTCATCTTATTTCACTTTCAATATCTTGACAATGCAATATCAACGAGTTATGGTCATGATAGCTTCAAATCGATTTGAGGCTCTGGATTATTGCCTTCTTGAGATCATCTTTGGTCTTGAATGGTTTCCAACCTGGTGCTCTTTGTATTTTCTTGGTTGATTCTATGGCTCTGCCAGAAGATGTCTGATCAACAGTCAACCTGACCTTAGTCTTCGAACTTGTGTTCTGGATTAGTAACTTGTACAGTTCATAGTAGGTTATGAAGGTAGCTGGATTTGAAAGGTTGAAGATTTGACCGTATGCTTTCTTGTTCAGCGTAGCCAGTAAAAAGGCCTGGATCACTTCGTCAACATGTATGCTTGCGTAACCGTCGCCCCGCGTTACTTCTATTATCCCGTCTTTGCGTAGATTGTCAATTATCTTTCTGCTGGGCAAAGCATCGCTGTCGGTGAATACAGCTTCTATGCGAAACACCGTTATCGGCAATCCGTATTCGTGATGATATAGCAGGCAGAGTTTCTCAGTAGTGAGTTTTAATATGCCATAAGAAGGTCCAGGGTCGCCTTCCCATGATTCGGGTTTGCACACAGTCTCCTCGTCAACAGTCTTGGACTTTTGGCTTCCATATACAGCGCAACTGCTGGCAAAAAGAAAGTGCCTTATACCCTGGGATTTTGCTGCTTCCAACAGGTTAAGAGTGCCTCTAATATTAACGTCAAACAGGTCCGCAAGAGGAAGCTGGTGTTTCCAAGTGTGCCCATCCCAATTGATTGCCAAATGGTAAACAACGTCAACGTCTTTGACAGCCTTCTGCACGACGTCTCTGTTAGCCATACCTCCATGGAGTTCACTGTCGCCTATGCCCACAAACTCCAAATTCGGATGCCTCTCTTCCTTGAAAGGTCCATACTGACAATCGAGAATCTTCACCTTAAGTCCTCTCTTCAACAATGCTTTGACAAACCTGGAGCCTATGTCTCCAGCACCTCCAGTCACGAGGACTTTCTTCTCAATATCGTCTGTTGGCAAGCTTCCATCTCCTTGAACTACGTATATCCTTCAACTTCTGCTTTTAACCTGTCAAAGAAGCCTTGCATAAAGACTAGTCTTTCTATGGCTATTTCCTTTGCTTTTCCTGTGTACAGTCTCTCAGGAATGTGTTTAAACTTGAGTTCAAACTCAAGATTTGGACTGTGCTTCGAAATATCCTCTAATCGAATTTCAGTTTTTCCTCCGACGACATTGTCCATCAAGTACTCTTCGATCGGGACATCTGAATAGATTCTCTGGCCATATTGACCTGCTATCATGAAGGATCTGGCAATGCCTACTGCTCCTAACGCGTCAAGCTTGTCCGCGTCGAAAAGAATCTTTGCCTCTACGGTCTCAGGTTTGCGATTTCTTCTGTAACGGTGAACCGCGATGCAATGTTTTATTTGAGCTATCTTCTCCTCACTATAATCAAGCTTCGTCAGGATTTCTCCAGCCATCACAGCTCCAAGAGTCGCATGATCGGTTACTCCTTTCCTATCTTCAAATTCCCTAACGCGGGCTATGTCATGCAATAGTGTAGCAGTCTTTAGGACGTCCAAGTCAACTTTGGTTTCATATTCCGCAAGGTGCATGCAAAGATTAAACACTCTTTCAACATGCTCCATATCATGATGCGAATGGGACAGCTCCTTCGCCACAATTTCCCTTATTCTCTCGTGTTTGGCCTCCATAGGACTTGATTTCTAAAGCAGAAGTATAATTGCCTTAGCCGGCATCTAACCCGAGCCATTTCTCAGCATCGTACAGAGAAATGTACAAGTCCAAGCATCATGCCGGGACGGCTTGTATCATACGAGCTATCGCTTGCATGTCACAGTTGGTGTTAACGCGCCTGGTTTGCGACACAAAACAAGCATGCGCACGCCTCCTGTGAAGAAAGAAGCACCAAATCCTAGAGTGGAGAACAAGGCATGCAGAGTTAGCGCGCTTAAAATGATAATCAGTCTCGAAGAGATATTCAAGTATATGGACTAGGCTTCGTCTACGAATTTGTCGGGTTTCGGAATTTCAGGTGGTAAGCCTTTTCTAATCCGAATTTGCTTTATGATTTCTGCCGCGATCTTTTCTGGGACTCTTTCCCAATGATCAAAGGTGCTCTGCCAGAAAACGTGTCCAGAGGTAGAAGAGCGCATTTCGGCCGACAAGCCGATGGTCTCAGCAACTGGGATGTAACCCGTTATCATGGTTATGGTTGCTCTGTTTTCCGTTGTCTGTATTTTTCCACGCCTCGAAACCAGTATGTTTGTGCATTTGCCGAACCATTTGGTCGGAGTGGACAATTCAATTTTGTAGATTGGTTCAAGAATGAATGGTTTTGCTGTTAAGAAGGACCCTAAAATCGCTCGGCTGATGGCTCTCTTGATCTGTTTTGGCTCTCGCAAGGCTGGTTCTTCCTGAATCTTGGCGTCGATCATATCAACTTTAACGTTTCTCATTGGCTGTTCACATAAGGGTCCTGTTCTGCATGCCCAATCGAAGCCCGAAATAATGCTGTCTCTTACTTCGCCGGGGATTCTGACATCTTTTGTCAGGTCTATCAATATGTTCCTTTGATCATCAAGTGCCCCAATTTTCTTTGTCTCGTCTTCAACGGTCAATCCTTTTGATTCTTCATGTGCTTCTACCTGAACCTTGAAACTGTTTTGCTTGTTAGGGCTTTTAGCCATCATGACTAGGCCTTTTCCAGCAACGCTTTCTCTGTAGTCTGCTGTTGGGTTTGATGTTGCAATGTCGGCGCCGCCGCTATAGTCTTTGAGAAACCTTACAGCGGTTTCCAGATGGAGTTCGCCGATTCCACGTAGCTGATATTCGCCGGTTTTTTCGTCAACTCTGATTGCAAGATTTGGGTCTTCTACGGAAAGTCGATCCAAAGCTTTCGCTAGGAGTGGAAGGTCTTTCGGATCTCTAGGTTCGACGGCTACTGTTATCACGGGTTCGGAAACGTATCTCATGCCTTCAAATGGAACAGTGCCTTCTTTGTGCGCACTATCGACGACTGTTTCACCTGCTCTCACCAGATCTAGACCGGACAAGGCAGCCAGATTTCCAGCGGGGATTTGATCGACAACCTCTTTGAAAGCGCTCATGTACATGAAAACCTGCTTTACTTTGCATTCCCTGCTTGCTTCAATGAGGTATAATTGGTCTCCTTCTTTCACTGAACCTGAGAACAGTCTTCCAGTTGCAATCGGACCGTTGTTTGGGTCAATTTGAACATTGGTTATGCACATTATTGTAGGTCCATGGTCATCGCAGTTCATCAGTGCTTTGCCTATGGTTGAATCCAGGTTTCCTCTCCAGATTTTTGGCACTCGATATTTTTGAGCTTCAATTGGGCTGGGGCAGTTCTTGGTCGTCATGTCCAATATTGCAGTGTGAAGCGGTAACGTCTTCGAGAGTGCTTGGTACTTGCTTTGCTTGTAGTTTTCTATGATGTCAGCAAATTTCATCTTCTTCTGCTTTAAAATGTCGAGTGTGAAGCCCCACTTGTGAAGGGCCGACCCGAAAACTACTGTCCCTCTTGCTGGGTCTGCTTTCCACTTTTCCTTGAATTCATATTCTCCGTAAATTTCGACCAGGGTGTTAAAGTCAGCCACTATGTGAGCGAGCTTCTTCTGGATATCATCAGCACCGAGTTTCAACTCGTCGATGAGCCGGTCAAGCTTGTTTATGAAAAGAACAGGTTTCACTCTCTCCTCCAAAGCTTGGCGTGTCACAGTTTCCGTCTGAGCCATCACCTCTTCCACAGCATCGACGACGACCACAACACCGTCCGTGGCCCGCATGGCCCTTGTTACCTTGCCCGTGAAATCCACATGGCCAGGCGTGTCGATCAGGTTAATGACGTAGGACTGGCCATCCGTTTCATGCAGCAGCGAGATGTTTGCGGTCTTTATTGTGATCCCACGTCTCTGCTCCTCTTCAAGATAGTCAAGAGCTCTCGCTGAACCAGCCACTTGCCACGATAACAAGCCAGCTTCAGCCAATAGCGAGTCAGTCATCGTTGTTTTTCCATGATCAATATGCGCGACGATGCCGATGTTGCGAATACGCTCTTTATTGCTCATCAGTTTGACTATTTCGCTTGTTTGTCCAAACTTTGGCATGATCTGGCTAGCTCCACAAACAGTCTCTTTCTTCCGTAGACATTGTCTAGTCAGTAGTATGAGATTTGCTTTTTCATTCTTGCCTATCCGAGGGGTTAATGGCAGACTAAAAAAGACTTAAATCAAATTGAACGTGGATAAGTAGAACTGTGGAAGAAACACAACTTGAAGGTTCCTAGCATCTTTGTGCTTTTCACAGATCCGTTGGGAGTCAGCGACATCGGGGGCACCTTAGCGAAGCATGCAAAAGCCGGAGCGAAGGTCGTTGCGGCCATTCTGTGGGAGTACCCAAACGACGTTCTGAAACAGATCAACAAGATGGCCACAATCCTAGGAATTGAAACGCGTGTTCTAGGCTACAAACGGGGCGAAGTGTTCGCTGACCTGTCAGCAAAGAAGCAAATTGTGAAGATGATACGCGAAATCAGACCTGACATCGCCATAACTTTCGACCCTGAATTTGCCGCAAACACCATGCACGGAGACCATATTGCAACACATCAGCTTATGATGGAAGCTTTGGGGTTATGTTACCGTGAGAATTTTGCTTCAGAACAACTCAAGAAAGGTTTGGAAACATGGTTTGTCAAGGCCGTGTATTACCCGTTCTGGACGTTGAGGGGACAACCCGACGTAATAGTGGACATAAGTGAAACCTTTGACTTGAAAGTGAAGGCCACATTGGCTTTGAAGGGTCAAAGCGAGGCCACTGGCAAGATTTTGCCGGTCTTCTATTCTAAAGACGCTTTGGAAGCCATTCTGCCAGCGTATCAAGAGTTGAAGAAAGACCAAGCGAAGCTAGGCGAAGAGTGGCAGAGGGAAAGAAGACGCGCGACTGCAAGGTTCATGGGCGAACAGGTTGACGCGGCTTTTGGCGAGGCCTTCAGGCGGATTGACCCTTTGAAACTGGACTATCTCTGGACATAAGTCTGCAAACAAGGATATCCATTTTATGATAGCCATCGAAAAACTAGTAACAGAACCCTACGCTTCCATAATCTGTTATCCACGAGCCACCAAGGCAGAACTCAAGAGACGCGTTAAAGAACTTGGAAGACTGGGCATCAACGCCCTGGAATTTGTTGGTGAGAAACAAGCCTTCAACGTGCAAGTGTTAGGCAAAGGCTGTGTTGGCATAGTCGTGTTGGCCCATACGCATGAGAGCACGGTGGCTCTAAAGATTCGCAGGGTGGATGCAGACCGCAAAAGAATGCATCAGGAGGCAGAACTGCTTGGAAAAGCAAATTCAGTCAACGTAGGACCGAAGCTGTTGGCAGTAAGTAGCAACTTTCTTTGCATGCAGATCGTCGATGGTGAACTTCTTCCAAAATGGTTGAGCAGGAAAAGGAGTAAGACTAGGATAGGCAACGTTCTGCGGGAAATTTTGGAGCAGTGTTGGCTGTTGGACAGGATCAACTTAGATCACGGAGAACTGAGCAATGCCCCAAAGCATGTGATAGTGAATGGAGAGGACAGACCTTTCATCGTTGATTTCGAATCGGCCAGCCTGAACCGAAGACCGTCCAACGTTACCTCCATTTGCCAATTCCTCTTCATAGGTAGCGAAACTGCAAAGAAAATAGCTGAAAAACTCGGTGCAAGAGACAAAAACAAGATCGCGGAAGCGCTAAGATCTTACAAGAATGACAGAACACGTGAGAATCTTCGTAGAGTATTGAATGCATGCGGATTCTAAACGACGTAGCATGCTTGTTTCAATGGTGTCTTGCTTTCGGCTGTTTTTTCGATGCCTAATTCTTTGAGAACCTGGGCAAGATCAAGCCAAGCTTCTACTTGGGACTGCCTCGCAACGCGTTTCCTCTCGTAGAGGAGGGGCTTGCTGTCAACGAAAAGCCAGCCGAAAGCATCGTCCAACTCCTTTCTCCCCTAACAGTGAGGAGCCAAGCTTTTCTTATAATTCCATATGTAAGAAGAAGATAGAAGAATATTATGGAAGAAGACTCAACAACAGACATTTCTGTTGAACATAAAAAGCTTAAAAATCCTCGTTTTCTATTGCTTAGCTATTCAGGTGAAATACGTGGTCATCAAAAGAGAAGAAATGCAGGAAATAGTCAAGAAATACAAAGAGCCAATTGGATTGAACCTGGGTTCTCATTCGGCACTAGACGCTTGGCAGGGCCAACGCAACTATGGCGTGCGAAGCATAATCTACACGACACCTAGCAGAGCCCGAATCTATCTTCAAAACCCAATGGTCGGCAAACCGGATGAAGCGGTTGAGGATTTGCCGGGCTTGGTGAGGCGGGACTTGCGCGTCGTGAATGATCCCAAAGACATAAAGAAAAGCGGCGATTGGAAAAGCGTCATAGTGATCTTGGACAACTACTCGGACATTGTGAAGTATGCTGATGAGCTTGTCGACTTGGAGTGTATGCAGATCACGAACAGAGCGTTTGCTGTATATGTTGGCGGCGACGAACACTGCAGCGTCATCGAGAACAAGTATGGCGTGCCAATACTAGGTTCCAGGACGCTTCTGAAGATAGAGAACAGAGGCGAACTTGAGAAGGACTACTACTGGTTTGCTGAAAAGGCTGACATTCCGACGCCGAAGGCTTATCATTACGAGGTTCACAAGGACGGAATAAGCTTCAAGGAGCCAATAGATGAACCTATGATCCTGAAGGCTGAACATGCCCACAGAGCGTTTGAAAGAGAGTTCATCTTCGCCGCAGACTCAAGCGACCTGGAAGAGAAAGTGGCAAGAGAAGTGAAGGCTGGAAACCTGAGCAAAGAAGCCCTAGAGAACGGTCGCGTCGAGCAGATAGTGCTCGGGCCACATGCAAACTTCAACTTCTTCTTCTCACCATTGGACGCTAAGAGCGAGTGGGGAGACACTGACGATTGGTTTGCAAAGCTTTACAACGTGAGCATGGAAGAAGCAAGAATATGCCTCGCCAACCAGTTCCTTTCAATCGACGAACGCAGAGAAACCATTCTTGACGGAGTGAAAAGGCTTCCGACTGACGTTCAGAACAAGATCAAGAAGGTACCGTCATTCGAGGTTACGGCTCACGCCATCCTGAGTCTCAGAGAATCACTGCTCAAGGATATGCACCGCTACGCAGACAGATTCCTGCTTGCATGCCGCGAACACGCGAGTCCAGGAATAATCGGAGCATGGTGTCTGCAGACGCTGATCACGTGGGACCGTGTGT
>Ga0315280_10010726_pt1 | contig 11420 bp, 7 predicted proteins | sample YL17G06_40_MG_FD_203697 | JGI IMG/M metagenome (GOLD analysis project Ga0315280, IMG submission 203697) | Sediment microbial communities from Yellowstone Lake, YNP, Wyoming, USA - YL17G06_40 | ecosystem: Environmental > Aquatic > Freshwater > Lake > Sediment | place: USA: Wyoming | collected... | reverse complement strand
CAAGGTAGATCCAGATCGTGAGGTAAGCGAAAGCAACGAGGGCAATAACGCATGTTCAAATTTAGTAACCGTTGTCTCGGGACTTTCTTGGCCCACTAGTTGGACGACACCATCCTGTTCAACAGATCCGGTGGGAGATATTGGCGGGGGTTTAGGAGAAATAGATCTTAAGGGTGACGCTACCTATCCTGCGGTTGGTTATGCCTCTGACAGTAACTTTAGATACTTTAGAGAACAAGTAGATGAGTCTGTTTATCACCATGGTTATAAACAAAAGGCATGGGTAGTTTTATATCAGATTTCAACTCCGGATTATCAATATTTGGTATCAATGAATGGCAAAAATGATAAAGTTCAGTTGTGGCAAAATACAACCCCTGGTGGCATATTGAACTTTAATCCGCTTCTAAATGATCCAGCTGAAACAAAACTTTGGGAGGGAAATGCTTCATTTTATGCAAGGCACGTTAAGACTAGTGGAAGGTATTATATTGATTGGGCAGTTCCAATATCAGTTCTACCAGTTGGAATAACAGATAGTACTACTAAGTATTTTGCTACTTCTTCGGATGCCAACAACTTTAATCAGGACCACTTAAATTGTTATGAAACTCCAGGGCCGGTTTGTGGAAACCAAATTGTAGAAACTCCAGAGATTTGTGATAGTAATTCTCAAGCTTGCACCATCAACGGTTACCAAGGAACTCAGACTTGCAATACAAGTTGTAATGGATGGAATGATTGTACCCCAACTTTATACTGTGGGGATGGAACTGTTACTAATCCGCCTGAAGTTTGCGAAGTAGGCAATACTCGACTATGTCAGATTGTGGGTAGCGGATATCAAGGAACAGAAACCTGTCTGAATGATTGTAGTGGATGGGGACAATGCCAGCCAACCCAATGGTGTGGAGACGGAATTAAAAATGGGAGCGAAGAATGTGATGGGACCAGCGGGGTTACTCCAGGACAGAATTTCTGCACTTATCAATGTAATTTGGTTCCAATTTATGATGGGGCGCATTCATGCCCAGCGAATACGGTTCCTGTTCAAGTCGGCGGACCCTATGATGTTTATGGTAATGATACTGATGGAATTAACGTTTCCGTAACTCCTGGCGGTAAATATCTTTTTGAAGCAACGGGGACTTTTGTTTCCAGTAGCGGTGGCGGTTGGGTTTCCGATGCCGGCTATTCTTCTAATAATAATTGGTCTTCAGTCCATCCGGATTACGGAATTAATGGTAACCCACCCAATAAAGGTGCCCATGCTTTGCTGGGAGATTTTGGTAATGGTGTGGGGATAGTTGATTGGGGTGCTTATAGTTCTGAACATAAATATAATAAATATTTTGTTCCCAATGTTAGTTCTCTTCAATTTTTAATTGGCGATCGTTACGATTCCTGGTATCAGACTGATTGGAATAATCAAACCGGAATGTCTGACAACAGTGGAAATTTGACCTTGAATGTTTATAAGTGTCAGGAATATGGACAGATTACAGTTACCAAAGATGTTGTCCCCGATGACACCTCGCGCTGGCCGATTGTCATGACTGGGCCCGGTTATAATCAAACCTTTAATTTTGGTGATGGTGGTTCAAACACCCAAGGTAATCTTCTGGCGGGCAGTTATACCGTCACGGAAACAACTGACCCACATTACGTAGCTTCAGTTGATTGTGGCGATAAAGGCTCAAGCCAGTCTGGACAAATTACTTTCAATCTTAATCCTGGTGACAAGGTTACTTGTCATTTTACCAATACCTATGTTCCTTATTGTGGCGACGGAGTTATAAATCCGACTTCCGAACAATGTGATGGAGCTGCTGGAGTTGGACCAAATCAATTTTGTACCCCTACTTGTAAACTAATCAATATTTATGATGGTGCTCATACCTGCTCCGTTGGCAGAGTTCCTATTCAAGTTGGTAGTTATTCTGTTGATTCTCAGAACCAAAATGGAATTTCGTTTGGAGTAACTTCTGGCCAAGAATATCTTTTTGAGGCAAGTGGAACATACAATTACGATAAAAATAATCCCGGGAAACATGCCGACGCCGCCTACGGGACAAGTAATAACTGGGCGACTACCCGCACGGATATTGGTATTTGGGGAACGAATCGAGGAGTAACTTCAATCCTTGGTAATTTGGGTAACGGGATGGGAGTAATTGAATGGGATGATAATACCAGCTTTGACACTGATCACGCTTACCAAAAGACCTATACCCCGACTACCAGTAATGTCCAGTTCTTAATCAGTGACTGGTATGATGCTTGGTACTCTTCTTGCAACAACCAAAGTTGTATGAGCGACAATCAAGGCAGTTTGACTTTGAATGTTTACGAATGTCAAGAATATGGTTCAATTTCGGGGAAGAAATATGAGGGTTCGGTTGAGGGTTCTGTCCTTTCTGATTGGCCAATTGTTTTAACTGGTAATTCCTCGATTAGTTCTTTCACGGTTCCGGCAACCGGGGGAACGGTTAATTCTGCTTCTTTGGATGCAGGCAAGAAATATTTAGTTAAAGTTTCTGGAACTGCCCAAGCAGGTGATAATCTTCATTTTGATGCTGAATGCGCCAGCGATGGCGGGGGTATTCCCTGGATTAATGGCGTTCCTCGCTACTTGTCCTACGGCGAAAATCTCTTGGATCTTAAGGTAAATGGCGGTTTTGTTGATTGGGGTAGTTGCGCGCCAGGAAATCATACCTACTATTATCTGCTCGCTGGTAGCGGTAGTCCGGTTTCGTTCAACATTTATGATATCTATTATCCCAATAATACCGGAAATCTACTGGTTGACATTTATGAAGTCGTTAAGGAGGATATCACTGATAATTCTGGTTATGGTTGGACAGATGTTAACCCTGGAGATTATCAACTCTGTGAGATTATTGGTTTAGGCTGGAATCAAATTCTGCCGGGAACTCTTGGTGCTCCTGCTTGTTACCCTGTCACCGTCACTCCAGGCTCTAATCAAACTTTCAATTTTGTTAACTTCAGATTTGGAGAAATTTCCGGAACAAAATTCAATGATTTGAATGGAAACGGTGCTAGAGAAGACGGAGAGCCGGGCCTTAATAAATGGACAATTTTTCTGGATCAAAATGATAATGGAGTTTTAGATGGCGGTGAAACTTCTTTAATTACTGATGATAATGGCTATTACGAGTTTGAGAATTTAACGGCTGGAGATTACCGAGTTTGTGAAGTCTTAAAAGACGGTTGGATAAAGACGACCCCTTCTGGTTGTCATGAAGTTTCTATTTCTTCAGGCGACCGAAAGACAGGTAATGATTTCGGCAACTTTAAACTTGGGAAAATTTTCGGTTATAAGTATCGGGATATTGATGACGATGGAGTTTGGGAAACGGGAGATGGCGAGGTAGGAATTGAAGATTGGGAGATTTGTCTTGCTAAAGAAGGCGGAGAAGGTGGACCTAACTGTAAATTGACTGATGTTAATGGCTATTATGAATTTAATAATTTAGATTACGGTAACTATATTCTGAGCGAAAAAGAGCGAAGTGGTGAAGGTTGGACTCGAAGTCAGCCGGGTGTGGATGGCACCTACTTAGTTTTGGTGGTATCTGGGACTGAAGTTCAACGTGATTTTGGTAATGCGCCGCCGGCCAGTCTAATTTTGCTCAAAACTAATGATCATACTGGCGGTGCCTCCTTGGGTGATACGGTGACCTACACTTTGACTTTGACGATTGGCAAGAGAACTCTAGAAAGCGTTCGGGTCTATGATGTCATGCCTTATGGTTTTGGTTATATTCCTGGTGCTAAAGTTGACGGATCTCCTCAAGAACCGGTTATTTCTGGAAGTACTCTAACTTGGGATTTGGGAAGAAGAGTGGCCGAATCGATAATAGTAATAACTTATCAATCAGTCATCAGTAACACTTTGGAGGCAGTTTCCTATACCAACTTGGCCTTTGCCTCAGGATTGGGTTCAGAAATTCCAGTAGAAAGCGAGATTGTCGAATCAAGTGTTCCATTAGGACAGACTTTGGGTTTCAGCGCTACTATTGGAGGGACAACTGCCACCGTTCTTGGAGCGGCAACTGCGGCAGTTTTAGGGGCAGCCACCGGTTCACCGACGATTTGGTTAATTTTAGCGCTTCTGATGCTTGCCTCGGGATTGACCATCCGTTATTGGAAAAAAATCAAAAAGTTTAAACCTGGAAAAATATTTAAGGGGCTGATGCTATCTTTGATATTCTTTATCTTTGTCGCTGGTAGCGCCCAGGCAGCGGTTCAAGTCAGCATTACTGATTTGCCTGATTATCTTAATCACTATGATTTTAAAGTTTATTACACCGCTTTGGATACCAGCGAATCACCTTCTTATAATGTTGAAGGCTGGATGAGAAAAGAAGGGAATGCTTGGAAACAATTTGACGTTACCAAATATGAGCCGTCAGGATATTTTCAGACAAAAGGAGAATATTTTGATGGTGAAGCAAAATATGATTTTAAAATTATCGGCAATGGTATAGAAAGCAGCGTAGAAACGGTGACGATTGACTTTTCAAGCCCTGAATCACCCAGAGATTATCAAAAAGAAAGATTGAGCCCAACAGAATTCAAACTTGTCTGGAGAAATTCTCATGACAGCGATTTTGACAGAGTTTATGTTTATCGGTCGGATAAGCGTAATTTTACCGCCGATGGTTCCACTCAAATTGGTCAGCGAGGCGGTTCTCCAGATAACTTGATGGATTATGTTGATAGCGGTTTGGAATCTGGCAAAGAATATTTCTATGCTTTAAGGGCCATTGATAAAGCCGGGAATGCCTCTGGTTTAACTGGTGATGGCGGGTCAGTTACTTATATTGAGATAACTCCAACTCCAGGTCCGGGACAGGTTGCTGGTGTGGTTGGTGGAGTGGTAACTTTACCAAAAGAGGAAGAAAAAGGACAAATTCTTGGTGGAGCGACCGAAGCCCCAACTCCAACCGAAGCGCCTTCTGGATTAGCTGGAGCAGTGGCGGGGATTACTACTAAAGGTGGAAGTAAAATTTGGTTATTCGGACTAGGTGGATTGGCAATTTTGGCGATAATTGGCTATCTCTTCTATCGCCGCCGCGCTTCATAAACTTGACTTTTAAGACTTTCTGGTATAAAATTTTCTCGCCTTATAGGTCGAATTTCCCTATTTAGCAGGGTTATTTTTTGGCTTTGTAAGACAGGCGGAATTTGTCCGTAAAGGCTCAATCTTGGCACATTAAAAACGAAGGGAGAACTTGGCAAAGATGAAATGGAGAATACCTTTAGTAGCGGTAACGATTCTCGCGCTTCTGGCTCTCGGGACCATCCCGGCCCTGGCCGGCGGTGGAGGCGGGTTCGACCAGTATGGATACAACCGAACCGCCCGCGTCTTCGTCGGCACCGCCAGTTCCTGGTGTGCTGATCGAGTCGCCCGCGGACAATATGGCAACGTAGATGCATGTCTGGCTGCGAACGGGATGACCGCCTACGCCAACGACCGCATTGTCATGAAATGGAATGCTGAATGGGATCGCGGCAATACCGAAGGCTGGACCAAACCGCCCTACGACGCCTGGGAAAACAACGAATGGAATGGCGCATTTCCTGGTGGTTCCGGCGAGGTCTGGCACTACAAGATTGTCTGGGTGGAATCCTGTGGGGCTGTACCTGACGGTGGCTACTGCATTTGGGGCCAATTTGCGGTCATCATGGACCAAGGCATGGCCGACGGCGAGCATTTCTGGTACACCCACGCCATTCCAACTGGCTACGGCGCCTACTAACAACCCCTTCTTCTTAGAAGAAGTGAAGCGGAGCGGAGACTAGAGATTTTTGCCAAGATTTGAGCCTGAATTAGGGGCGGTGTATCCATCCTGGATACTTTACCAATTCTATTTGGACCGCCCCTTTTCTTTTCCTCTTGACTTTTCTTGGCTATCTTTACTTCAAAAGAAAACTAGTGTTATTATAAGACTATATGAACCTGCTCGAGTGGGTAAGACATTTATTTGTTCCCCGTCATTCAAATAATCATCGGGCAAAAATTCTTCATCCCTCGACTCTTTCCGTTATTGTCGCTTTCTTTTTAATCTATCAGTTTGCTTTAAATTTTTATCTTTTGGTCTCGCCTGCGGTTTTGGGTTTTGCTTCAAATATTACCCCGGAGCAGGTGATTGAGCTGACTAATCAAAAACGCGCTGAACAGGGATTAGCGCCATTGACAATTAATAGCAAACTTAATGAGGCCGCCCAAAGAAAAGCTGGGGATATGTTTGCTTTTAATTATTGGGCTCATACCTCTCCTTCGGGTCGAGATCCCTGGGCATTTTTTAAGGAAGTTGGTTATAAATATATTTATGCCGGGGAGAATTTAGCCCGAGACTTTATGAATTCTGAGGGAGTGGTTGAAGCCTGGATGAATTCACCGACCCACCGGGATAATATTTTAAATTCAAATTATAAAGAAATTGGTTTGGCGGTGGTTAATGGAACATTAAATGGGGTGGAGACCACCTTAGTAGTCCAACTTTTTGGCACTCCTGCCCCCGTGTCTGTAGCCCAAAGACCTCAAACAGCCGCTTCTCCTCTGCCGACTCCAAAACTAGGTGAGGCTTCAATTGTTGAAGAGAAGACTCCCTTAGCCCTTCCAGTGGCTCTAGCTCAGGCAAGAGGAGAGACAACCACCCCACCTTTGCTTTCGCCCTTTTGGTTGACAAAGACTCTTGCTCTCTTTTTACTGGGAATTATTTTGGGAGCGCTAGCCTTGGATATAATTTTAGTTTATCAAAGGAAAATTATTAGACTTTCAGGGAGAAATATTGCCCATTTAATTTTCATTGGTGCCTTATTATTATCAGTTATTTTGACTACCCCAGGAGCAATATTATAGATATTAGATACTAGATATTAGATATTAGATATGAAAGACCTGAAGCATTATTTATCATTAATGGCGATTTTGTCAATTGGATTTGGTTTGTTTTGGATATTTAATTTTAATCGGATGGCGCAGATTTGGATAACCATTGGCTTAGGAATTACTTATGTAATTTGGGGAATTATTCACCACGCCATTAAAAAAGAACTCCACTGGCGGATTATTTGGGAATATATTGTCGTCGCAGTGATAGCCAGCGTGATAGTAATATTTCTTTTAATGCGGAGTTAAATTTATTCCTTTTCTTCAACTAGCTTTTTCCCTATTTCAATCGCTTTTAAGGCGTGTTCATAACAAAAAAGTCGACGCTCAGGAATCGGGTTCCAACCTCGACCATCACTATTTTCTGCCAAGAGTAAATGATGCCAACCTTCTTTGGCTTTTTCAGATTCTCCGGCACGAATTAAGTACGACCTAGCCTCATCACAAAGAGAATTTAGTTTTTTATCGTCAGGGTCTTGATCCCAAACCTTTAACGATCTGTCTGGCGCCCAACTTCCTGTTCTTAAATAAATTTTCTTTTTGGGGGAATTCTTCTTGAGATATTCTGTGGGGGTAGTTAGATTTATATCTTCATCGTCACTGGCCCAACTAACAAAGTCTAAAAAGGCATCTACGGGAATCGAGGCTGGCAAAATGCCTCTAAAGCCGATAATTTCAAAGTCACTGCCGAAGGGAACAAGCAAACCTTTAACCCTATCTGATTTGGCCATCTTCTTAAGCCTCTTTTTGAGTTTTTGTGGACTAAAAAGCCAACGAAATTTCTTGGGAGCAGCCAGACAAGCTCCAAAATAAAGTGGTGACCAGACCTGCTTTATTATGATTGCCGGAATTTCTGCTCCAGCTCCTTGAATAATGACTGGTTCAAAATTGGGGTCGTTGATGTCATGGCGAAATTTTAAAGTTAAAGCTGGTAAACTGACAATTTGTTTAAAAATTGAAGAAACAAAAAAGCGCATACCTCTCTCGGTAAAACCAATTGGCTTTTTCTCGATTGAAACAGATTCCCCAGCAGTAGTTTGGGATAAAACTAAATGGTCATAATCAATCATTGTCCACAAAAAGCCAAATTTTCTTAGGATTGGGGCGAGATTTGGACTCCAAGCCGCTTCTGGTAAATAAAATCCTTTAGGATTTTTAACTCCTAGAAGATGGTCTAAAAGTTCAAGATGTTTTTCGATATGAAGATTGATGTCGACTTCGGGAATGAGAGGAAGAATTGGTTGAGAATAGGCAAAACCTAAAAGTTCAAATTGGCCGTTTTTAACCCCTTTTTTAATAAGCTCTATTATTTGAGGAAATTCCTTTTCAAAAATTTCCAGAGTAACGCCAGTAAAATTTAGAGCAATTCGAGCTTTAGGAATTTTTAAAAGACCTTTAAGGGTGGGTAGATAGCTTTTTTTAACTACCCTCGGAATTTCAGCGGTGGGAATTTCAGCATATTGAAGATTGGCATGAAGGACTAAAGATATGTTTAACATTTTATTTTTTTGATAAAATTTAATCTCCTTTAATTACCGCCAAAGGGCGGAGTTTGGCGACTTTTTTGGTTAAACCTGCTTCAACTAAAGTTTCGACCACTAAATCAATATCTTTGTAGGCTTGGGGAGCTTCATCGGCAATAACCCAAAAAGGTTTGTTGTAAAGAATTGTTCCCATTTTTTGTTCAAAATCTTGAATTTTAATTGATCTTTTCGCCTCCGTACGGCTCATTGCCCGACCCGCTCCGTGGTTGATTGAGTAAAAAGTTTGTTCAGCCGGGGGGAGACCGACCATAACATAAGAGGAAGTTCCCATACTTCCAGGAACAATGGCCGGATGACCGGTTTCAAGATAATGGGGTGGATTTTGGGGATGACCAGCTGGCAAAGCTCGAGTGGCTCCTTTTCGATGGACTAAAACCTTTTTACTATGATGAACTTCCCATTTAGCAATATTATGGGCAACATCGTATAAGAGAGTGAGAGGTGAGAAGTGAGAAGTGAGAGTTTCGGAAAATACTTTGCGGACAAAATGAGTAATTAATTGACGATTGGCAAAGGCAAAATTAACGCAACCAGCCATTGCCGAAAGATAAGCGGCCCCGGTGGGAGAGTCAGCCGGGAGTGAAGCTAGATTATAAACCGGGGCTTTAATTCCATATTTTGATTCTTCTTGGAAAAATTTATGGGTATAATCTAAACAAGTCTGATGTCCTAACGCCCGCGAGCCAGTGTGAATCATAACGCAAATTTGATTTTCAAATAGACCCCATTTTTTGGCTAAATCTTGGGCAAAAATTTCCGATAAAACTTGGATTTCAATAAAATGATTACCCGAACCGAGGGTGCCTACTTCTTTTTCTGCCCGGTTGATTGCCCGAGGCGAAAGAGTGTTGAGTTTAGTTCCAGCGAGTTTTCCGTTCTCTTCGATCGATTCGATGTCTTCAGGATTACCGTAGCCTTTTTCTACTAAAGCCTGAGCCCCATTAGTGATAATTTCTTTAAAGGGGATATTGGTTATTTGTTGGCGGTGTTTTCCCCCTAAACCAATAGGAATGACGCGCTCGATTTTGTGTATCAAAAGACGAAGAACTTCTTGGGAAAAGGTTTTAGAATCATATTTCATTTGACTAAAAAGAAGTCGGACGCCGCAATTGATATCCATCCCCACCGCTCCTGAAGAAACCAGACCGTCAGTGGCCATTATTCCGCCGATTGGTAAGCCAAAACCCTCATGGACATCAGGCATGGCAACCACCGGCGAAATGACTTTTGGTAAAGAGGCTGATTGAATCAGTTGAATTAAGGACTGGTCGTTGTAAACTTGAGAGAGAAGTTCCTTTTTGGCATAAATAATTGTTTCAGCCTGCATTCCAGGTAGCCGTTCAATCTGCCAGCGATTAATTCCGATATTTTTCAATTTGATTTCCATACTTTAATTATACCAATTTGACCGAAGATATGGTAAAATACTCTTAATTTATGAATAGTAATGAAATATTTATTAGTCCTACCAAGGGGCGGATGGCCATCAAAAGAATGGTTGAAGAATTAGTCGGATTTATGAACGAAGAACCAGATTATTTTTATAGTTTAGTAATTGGCACCGATTCGAAGACGGGAAAACCAAATGGAAAACAAAAAATTGCCTTTGTTACCGCCGTGGTTATTCACCGAAAAGGCAAGGGTGGTCGATATTTTTGGCAAAAAAATAAAATTGATAAAATTGGGAGTTTGCGGGATAAAATTTATACCGAGACTCTTTTATCAATTCAATTGGCAGAAAAATTGGTTCCCCGACTGACTAAAAATCTTAATGGCGAAAGATATAAACTAGAGATTCATATTGATGTTGGCGACGTCGGTCCTACCCGAGAAATGATTAAAGAGGTGGTGGGGATGGTTAATGGCAATGGTTTTACTGCTAAAACTAAACCAGAATCCTACGGGGCTTTTGTTGTTGCCGATAAACACACTTAAAAATTGAAAATTGAAAATTGAAAATTAATGATGAAAGGAGTAGTTTTAGCCGGTGGTTTGGGAACTAGACTCTATCCTCTGACTTTCGCTACCAACAAACATCTTCTTCCAATCTATAATCAACCGATGGTTTTTTATCCCATCCAAACCCTTGTTCGGGCAGGAATTAGAGAAGTGATGGTGGTAACCAGCGGTCCTCATTCTGGGCATTTTATTCAAGTTCTAAAAAATGGCAAAGAATTGGGGTTGAAACATTTAGAATATGGCTATCAAAATGATGCCATTGGGGGAATTGCTGATGCCTTGAATATTTGCGAGGATTTTGCTGATGGGGGTTCCTTGATGGTCATTTTAGGAGACAATACGACTGATGCTAATATTAGACCAGCAGTGAGGCGTTTTAAAGATGGAGCAGTGATTTTTTTGAAAAAAGTCCCAGAGCCCAAGCGTTTTGGAGTGCCGGTTTTTGATAAAAAGAATCGAAAAAAAATTATTAAAATTGAAGAAAAACCCAGAAAACCAAAATCTCCTTTTGCGGTGACTGGTCTTTATATTTATGACAATAAAGTTTTTGATTATATCAGAAAATGCAAGCCATCCAAAAGAGGTCAGCTAGAAATTACCGATGTCAATAATCTTTATGTTAAAGCCGGGACAATGCGTTGGGAAGAATTAAAAGGATTTTGGTCTGATGCTGGAACCTTTGACTCTCTCCTTAGAACCAGCCAATATTGGGCAAAAAAGAAAGGGATTAAATGAGAATTTTGGTTACCGGTGGGGCTGGCTTTATAGGCTCAAATTTTATCCACTATTGGCTAAAAAATCATCTTCGGGATGATGTTATTAGTTTTGATAAGCTCACTTATGCTGGGAATCTTGAAAATCTTAGGGATGTAGAAAATAATCCCCACTACACTTTCATTAAAGGCGATATTTGCGATCCTAAAAAAGTGAGGAAGGTAATGAAAGGTATTAATGTGGTAGTTCATTTTGCCGCCGAGAGTCATGTGGACCGGTCG
>Ga0315280_10010724_pt1 | contig 11420 bp, 6 predicted proteins | sample YL17G06_40_MG_FD_203697 | JGI IMG/M metagenome (GOLD analysis project Ga0315280, IMG submission 203697) | Sediment microbial communities from Yellowstone Lake, YNP, Wyoming, USA - YL17G06_40 | ecosystem: Environmental > Aquatic > Freshwater > Lake > Sediment | place: USA: Wyoming | collected... | reverse complement strand
CGCGAGGTCAATGTCCTAGTGGCCGGGGGGCGATGGGACTACTCGACGGCGGATGGCCGCTTCATGCTGCACGTGATGGCCGCCATGACCCAGTGGGAAAGCGAGTCAAAAGCGAGCGGACCAAGGCCGCCCTGGCGATCCGCAAGGCCCAAGGCCGGCCGATAGGCGGTCCGCAGAACAAGCGGATCGGCTACAAGCTGGTCGGGCCCAACAAGGCCCGCCGACGCTACGTCCCCGACTGGGAGCAGCGGGCCGTGCTGGCACGGATCACGGAGCTACACGAGAGGGATGCCCTTGGTTTCCACGCGATCGGCCGGCTCTTGGAGGCGGAACGCCGCCGCACCCAGGGAGTTCCTTACGTCCCCTCCGCTTTCCGTGCGGCCTTCTACACCGAGGCCCGCTGCCGGCACTACTACGCGGCCTGGAAGCGAATCATCGCCTGGGAGGGGCTGGAGAAGGCCCTGGGCTTAGCGCCAAAACCGCCGCAGTAGCCCGCGACGACCGAAGACAGGACAGACGCCCCCGGGCAAGGCGAGGGCGCCTGATCCTGTTGAGCCGCCGGGCTCGATCCAGCCGACCCGGCATCGGACGGAGATTTCCGACCGGCTCGAAGCCCAGTTGGCCGCCGCCGAGGGCCGCAAGCCGCGGCCGATTTCCGAGCGGCAGTGGGACCTCTCCCACGCCCGCCGCTGCTACGCGCGATACCAAGGACTCCTTCCCCGCCGGAAGATCAACGACCAGTGGCGGCAGAGGCGCCAAGGCGGCGCGAACGACCCTCTTTTCAACGGCCCGGCCTGATCCTTTCAGCGGTCCGAGGCCCCGGATCAAGGCACATCCTTCTCGCCAACAGCGCGGCTCCCCATGTCCCGTGGGCGGACCGAGCGGCAGGAGCGGTCGTGGCCGCTGTTGGAGCAGTTCCACGCCTGGCTCGAAACCGAGTAGCCGCCATGCGGGATACGGTTGACGCCTGCCATCGATACCTCCACGCTCTCAGCTGGTCTCCCAGTGATGTCGGTTTCCACAAGGCGGACGCCCGGATAGCCCGGCTGGTGACTGCCACCGGTGGCCATCAGGTCATCTCCGCCAAGGGCCGGAACCAGTTGGAGGCATGGCAGGAAGCTGCCCGCCTTGCCGGACAGGTCGATCGGGACGGGTATCGAGGACCAACAGTTGTGGGCGCGCCCGTTGCAGTCGCCGAAGAGGATCGCTATTGCTATTAAGGTAGCAGAGCCGAGCGCACGTGTGCCAACGCGTACGATCGGCGAAACCGTACCTCGGGAAGGAGTAATGAGATGCGATGTTTCTCCACCGTGCTATTCCTGGTGGCGATGGTGCAGAACACACAGGCTGCTGAACCGCTCGCGGTCTTTCAGTTCGCCGGCAACGCGGAAGACTCGGCCGTGGGCCCGAGAAGCAGGCCTATCCGGGTCGGCTCGGGGGTGGCGCTGGGTCAAGGCTACGCCTTCTTCGACGGGCAGCCGAAGGCGTCTCTCGACCACGGCAACGGGGCCGAGCACGAATTGCGGCTGCCGGACCGCCGGGAGACTGTCGCCGAAGCGAACCGCAAGATCCTTGCCAAAATTCCCAAGGCGGAGGCGGTGCCGACCTACTTGAATCCCGAACTGATTCACGCCTCGGTGGAAAACAACGTACGGGAGAAGTACATGGCGATTTCTCCCAGCCTCTGCGAACTGCTCGACGGCACCCTCATGATCGCCTATCACCGGACCTCGGGCGTCGATTGGCTGGGAGCATATAGCACCTGGGTCCGCACTTCGAAGGACGGAGGAAGAACCTGGGGGGAGCCCCGGCTGATTGCCGAACGCGTGCAGGCGCCTGGGCTGCTCCGGCTTCGCTCCGGTGATCTGCTGCTCAACGGCGGCGAAATGCTCGCCGAGCGCTCGACTACCATGAGGCTGTTTCGCTCCAAGGACGGCGGGCGGACCTGGGTCGAGCAGAGACCAATATGGGAGAAGTCGTCGGGAATACGCTTGCAGGGCGGCTGCGGGTCGCTGCTCCAGTTGAAATCCGGCCGGATCCTTTGCCCGATGTTCGGCAGTAGCGGCGGCAACTACGACCCGGGGTTGAAGGCCTGGTGCTATTACTCCGACGACGACGGCAAGACCTGGACCGGGGGTCGCGGCAAAGTCGAGCTGCCCAAGCGCGGCGCCATGGAGCCTTCCGTCGCCGAACTCAAGGACGGCACGCTGGTGATGGCACTTCGGACTCAACTGGGCTCCCTCTACCTCGCGCGCTCCCAAGACAGCGGCGAGACGTGGAGCCAGGCGAAGTCCTCCGGGTTGGAGGCCCCCGAGGCGCCGTTCGGCATGGCCAGCTTTCCCGACAGCGGCGACCTCCTGCTGGTCTACAATTCCAGCAAGTTTGAGCCGAATCATCACCACAGCGGAGAGCGGACGCCCCTTACGGCCGCTGTCTCCCGCGACGGGGGCAAAACGTGGCGGATCGTGGGCAACATTGTGGGCGGCAACCACGAAATCGGCGCTGCCGGCAGCAACAGCATCTGCTTCACCTGCGACGGGAAAGTTGTGATGGCCTACGATTGGCTCCTTATTCCCTGGGACAGGCAGATCAAGACCGGGGGAACGTGGGTGGCAATTGCCGACAAGCAGTGGTTCTACCGCAACCCGGCCAAGGACCAGTGAGCTCGAACCATGATCCACCGAGACCATACCGGACAGGTCCGAAGCATGAAGACGAACTGGCTGCTCTCGTTCCTGGCGTGAGCAGGGGCCTCCCCCGACGCCGGAGCGTCTTGACTCCTCCGCGGCGCCGATTCAAACTCGTGGTAGGACCGTTCGGCTCGGTCGTCCGGCAGGGGCCGGACCTTCTGTCGTTATGCTGGATGAAAGGAAACGACATGAACCCGCAGTGCAGTTGGCGGCAAATTGGGCTGGCAATCCTCGCCCTGGGACTTGCCTCAGGTCGTGGCACGGCAGCGCTCGGCGCTGGCCTTCAGGACGAGGCCGCGCTGAGCGCGATGGTGGAGGCTGACTGGGCGGCCCAGGAGCAGCGGCTGGGGCGGAAGCCGGGGCACCCGGACGCGATTCGCGATGTGTCGGGGCGGGCCGGACGGCTGCTCCAGGACATGCAGGGAATGCCCGGCGGGCCGGAGCGGCGCCTGGAGGCCGAAACACTTCAGCGGTTGCGGGCGAAAGCCGAGGCGGCCGACAGGCTCGATGAGGCGGCACGGCTGGCCTTGTACCGCGAGATCCGCACCGCAGTGCGCAAGCTGATGCGGAAAAACCCGCTGCTGGCCTCGCGGCCCATCCTGTTCCTCAAGCAGCGGCGGTTCATCTGCCAGATGCTCCACGAGTATGTCGGGTATTACTACAACTACGGCGGCATTGCCGGCGGCGGGGTGTATGTGCTGGAGGAGCCGGGACGGTCCCTGAAGGTCCGCGATCTCGTGGCGGGCCGGCTGCCGCGCGGCAACTATACCACGGCCGCCCTTTCGTACGATGCCAAGACGATCTACTTCGCCTTTGCGGAAATCCGCGACGTCCAGCGCAAGCAGCCGGGACTCGTTACTTGGATCGGGTTTCCGGCGGCCGCGCAGGTCCCGCCCGAGCTGAACTACTTTGGCCCAGGGCGGAACTGCTTTCACCTGTTCGCCATGGATGCCGATGGCAAGAACCTGCGGCAGCTTACCTTCGGCGGCGAGGACGACTTTGATCCCTGCCCGCTGCCCGACGGCCGCATTGCCTTCCTTTCCTCGCGGCGCGGGGGCTTCTGCCGCTGCGGCGGCGGCTTCGAGCCGGTGCCCACTTATACGCTGCACAGCATGGAGCGCGACGGCCGCGACATCAAGGTCCTCTCGGTCCACGAGACCAACGAATGGCACCCGGCAATGCTTCATGACGGCCGGATCGTCTATTGTCGGTGGGACTACGTCGACCGTTCGGCGGCCCATTTTCACGGCCTGTGGACCAGCAATTCCGACGGCAGCAGCCCGAGCATCTTGTTCGGCAACTACACGCAGCGGATCAGTACCTGTTTTCAGCCGCGGGCGGTGCCGGGCTCGAACAAGATCGCCTTCATCGCCGGGGCGCATCATGCCCCGGTCGGCGGTTCGCTGGTCTTGCTGGACCCGACGCGGGTGAGGCTCGATCCCCGCACGGGCGAGGATCAGTTCGGCGCGCTGGAGCGGCTCACGTCCGAGGTCTGCTTCCCAGAGACCTCCGAGGGCTGGCCGAAGAGCTTTTATGTCGGCCCCTGGCCGTTGTCGGAGAATTACTACCTCGTGGGCTTCAGCTTCGAGCCGCTGCCGGGCTGGGGTTCGAGGGTGCTGCGTGACTCGCGGGTGGGCCTCTACTACTTGGACCGCTTCGGCAACCTGGAATTGCTCTGCGAGGACCCGGATATTTCATGCATGAACCCCATCCCGCTGGCGCCCCAGCCGGCCCCGCCGGCGATTCCGAGTATCCTCGACCCAAATATGGGCGACGAGGGAGAACTGGTGCTGACCGACGTGCGCCGGAGCTTGCTCCGTTTGCCCGAGGGCCGGCGCGTCCGGGAGTTGCGGGTCTTTCAGGTGCTCCCCAAGGAGACGACGTACATGGCCAACAATCCACGCATCGGTCATGCTAACCAAGAGAGCGCGCGGATGCTCTTGGGCACGGTGCCGGTGGAGGCGGACGGATCAGCCTATTTCCGCGCCCCGGCCTGCAAGCCGCTGTATTTTCAGGCCGTGGATGGCAACGGGCGGGCCGTGCACAGCATGCGAACCGTGACCTATTTGCAGCCGGGGGAGCGGCGGGGCTGCGTGGGCTGCCACGAGCGGCCCGGCACGTCGCCGCCGGTGCGACCTACCCTGGCCACGCGGCGGCCCCCCTCGCGGATCACCCCCGGCCCCGACGGCACCCGCCCCATGAGTTATCCGCGCTTGGTGCAGCCGGTGCTGGACCGGCGCTGTGCCCGATGCCACGACGGGAGCAAAGGCCAGGGCAAGAGCGCCCTGGTGCTCACCGGCGACCCGGCGGGCCATTTCACCCGCTCCTACGAGAACCTCAAGCCGTTCCTCCGCTGGCACGAGAACGGCGGACAGAGCATTTCGCAAATCGTGACGCGGCCGGGCCGTCTCGGCGCCGACGAAAGCCCTCTGGCCGGGATCCTCGACGACGCGACCCACGCCGCCGCGTTGAAGCTGCCCGCGGAGGATCGCCAGCGGCTTTACATCTGGCTCGACGGCAACGTGCCCTTTTACGGCACCTATGCCGAGGACCAACAGCGAGCCCAACTCAGTGGCAAGGCGGCCCCGCCGCCGCGGCTCCAGTAGCTGCCGCTTGCCGAGGTGATTTAGCGACACCAGGTCCCGCTCGGCAAGTGGGACTTACAAGATGCCTCAATGGTTTTTCGCAACTCCGGGAGGAACACCCATGAAGCTTCAATCGACCGGGGTCGTCTGCTTCGCTGCGGCGATGAGCCTGTGCCTGGCCCGGGGCTCGCGAGCGGAACTGGCGGTGATGGAAACGTCCTGCGAGTACGCCGTGAATCCCCTGGGAATCGACGCCGCGCAGCCGCGATTCACTTGGGTGCTGGATTCCAAACGCCGCGGGGTTATGCAGCAAGCATACCAGGTCCTCGTGGCCAGCCTGCCGGAGCGACTCGCAGCAGATACGGGCGATCTGTGGGACAGCGGGCAGGTGCGCTGCGGCGCGCCGGTGAACGTCGTCTATCAAGGCCGCAAGCTCTCCAGCCGGCAGGAGTGCTTCTGGAAGGTCCGCGCCTGGGATGACCAGGGGCAGGTCAGCCCTTGGAGCAAGCCGGCAACCTTCGAGATGGGGCTGCTGGAGCCCTCGGATTGGCACGGCCGGTGGATCGGGCTGGCTGACGGGTGCAAACTGCGATACTGCCCTGGCAGGCTCGGGCAGGCGCTTGCTTTGGACGGCCGGAGCCAGTCCCTAAGGATCCCCCATGATCCGCGGCTGAAGCCGCCGTCGGCCGTCACGCTCAGCGCTTGGATCCGCCCTCGACAATGCACCGACGCCTGGCAAGAGATCTACCGCAAAGACGACGGCCTCGCCCGGCATCTGCTGGCCATCGGCAAGACGGGTGAAGTGTTCGGCCTTTGGGTAGGGCTGGGGATTGCCGGCAAGTACGTGGAGCGCGGGGCGGCGATCCCGCGCGAGTGCCTCGCCGACGGCCGCTGGCACCTGGCCGCCGCCAGCTTCGACGGATCGGCGGTCCGGCTGTACTTCGACGGGCAGGAAATCGGCCGCACGGCCGTTTCCGGCGCACTCGACACGCAGGGCTCCAGCCCGGCCTTTCTCGGCTCGCTGGCCGGCCGTTCCGAGTTCTTTGGAGGCGAAATCGACGACGTCCGCGTGTATGCACGGGCCCTTTCGGCGGAGGAAGTCCGCACCCTGGCCTCCGGCTCCGCGGAGGTGCCTCCCCAGGGATTGGCAGGCCGGTGGAAACTGGACGGCGACCTTCGCAGCAGCGTGGGCGGTCCTTCCGGTGAGCCTCGCAGCGGCGTTTCGGCCCTCTCGCCGCTTCTGCGCAAGGAGTTTGCCGTTGGCGGCGCAGTGAAGCGCGCGAGGCTGTACGCCGCCGGCCTGGGGTGGTCGGAGTATTATCTCAACGGCCGGCGGATCAGCGATCACGTGCTCGATCCGGCGGCAACCGACTACGACAAGCGGATCCTCTACGTCACCCACGACGTCACCGACCTGGTGCAACCCGGTTCGAACGTGCTGGGTGCGATGCTCGGCAACGGCTGGTTCAGCGAGCCGCCCTGGCACGGCTACGGCGATTCGCCGTGCCTGCTTGCGGAGTTGGTTCTCGAGCTGGCCGACGGCACGCTCCAGCGAATCGTCAGCGACGAGAGCTGGCGGGCCTCTAGCGGTCCGATCGTCAAGAACGACATGTATGGCGGCGAGGTCTACGACGCCCGGCTGGAGAAAGCCGGCTGGCTTGAGCCGGGCTACAACGACTCTTCTTGGGCCCCGGCGGGGCTCCGCGATCACCCGGGCGGCCGGCTTGAAGCCCAAATGATCGAGCCCATCCGCGTCAACAAAGTCCTGCGGCCATTGAAGCGGACCAATCCTAAGCCGGGCGTGTATGTCTATGATTTCGGCCAGTTGTTCGGCGGCTGGGCGCGGCTGCGGGTCAAGGGTCCCGCGGGGACCAAAGTCGCCCTGCGCTATTCGGCCCAGGTTTTTCGGGACACGGGCCTGGTGGACAAGCGCCGCCACCACGGTCCCGACGGGGCGACGGACTTCTACATCCTCAAAGGCGATCCGGCCGGCGAACGCTACGAGCCCCGCTTCACCTTCCATCCGGTCAAGTACGTCCAGGTTGAGGGTTGTCCGGGCGAGCCGGCCTTGACCGATCTTGAAGCCTGCGTGCTCTACAACTCGATCGACATGACTGGCGACTTCCAGTGCTCCAACCCGCTGCTGAATCAGATCCACCGCAACTGCGTCTGGACGTTCACCAACGGGCTTTTCGGTTTTCCCTTGGATTGTCTGTATCGCGAGCACTGGGGCTGGTTCGACCCGGCCACGGATGCCTCGACGCTGTTTGGGCGCAAGTACATGCCGCGTTTCTGGACCAAGTGGCTGCGCGACGCCCAATACGCGCAGCATGCCGACGGCGTCATGCCCGACGTAGTTCCCGCCTATCCCCCCAAAGCCCGCAAGACCGGTGACCCGGCCTGGGCGGGCAATTTCCCTCTGGTCGTCTGGTACCTCTACCAGTATTACGGCGACCGGCGGCTGCTGGAGTCGCACTATCCTAACATGAAGCGCTGGGTGAACTATCTCACCTCGATCGCCGAGAAGCACCTGATTCAGAAAGCCGGCTACTATGGGGACCACATGCTTCCGGGCGACGCACCCGGCCAGGAGGAGTTCATCTCCCGAGAAACACCCCCCGCCCTGCTCTGGACCGGGTACTATTACCTGGATGCCTGGATCGTGGCCCAAGCGGCGCGAATCCTCGGCGCCGCGGAGGACGCCGCGAGCTACGGCCGGCTCGCCGAGCAGATCCGCACCGCCTTGAATGAGAAGTGGTGGCGCGCCTCGGACAACTGCTACGCGACCGGCTCCCAGACAGCCAACATTTTCGGCCTGGCGCTGGGCATCGTCCCGGCGGGCCACACTCAAGGCGTGTTGGACAACCTGGTTGCCGATATCCGGGTGAAACGCCGCGGGCACCTGCACACGGGCAACATCGGCACCACATGCGTGATCGACGCTCTGGCAGCCCTCGGGCACGGCGACGTGCTTTATCGCGCGGCCACCCTGACCGACTATCCCGGCTGGGGCTACATGGTCCGGCAAGGCGCCACCACCATCTGGGAGTCCTGGGGATGCGTCCAGAATGGGTTTATCGCGCACAACTCCGGCGAAGAGAGCATGATCATGTGGGCCTCGATCGAAGAGTTTTTCTACGGCGACCTGGCCGGCATCGAGGGCCCCGACTACTACGGTTCCCGCGTTGTGACCCCCGGGTACCGCGAGATTTGCATCCGTCCCCGCGTCCTGGGCGACCTGACCAGCGCTGCCGCACACGTCCGCACGGTGCGGGGGATCGTGAGCGTCGACTGGAAGCGCGGAGAGAACAGCCTGAGCCTCAAGGCGACCATCCCCGCCTGCACCCAGGCCAAGATCAGCGTCCCCAAGGCCGGGCTTCGCGATGTCATCGTCGAAGAAAGCGGCAAGGTGCTTTGGGCGAACCGGGCCTACCACGGCGGCGTCCCGGGCGTAACGGCCGGGGTTGAGGAAGCGGACCACGTGACGTTTGACACAGGCTCGGGCACGTATAGCTTCCTCCTTCGCGGCGGCATCGTGCCTTCAACCCCGGATCGGAATTGACGCCGCTTTCGCCACAGAGGCCGGCGTCGCCTGATGCGACTTGGGCCAATCGTTGGCTTGGCGAAATAGAGGTGTGGCTCCCGCTCGGGGAAGGCCGCCGGCTTGACGGCGAATGAGAACGGAACTGATCCAGCATCCTGCGACTGCGCACAAGAAGGAGACGAATACTATGTGTCTCGTGAGAAAGACGGTTGTCGTCCGCCTGGTCTGCATCGCGGCGACCTTTCTTGGCTGGGCCGGTTTGGCAGGCTGCCTCCGCGACGCCCGCGGCGGCGAGAAGCCCAGGCCCAGCAAAGAGCGAAGGCTGCTGTACAACTGCGACGGGTGCTCGTGCCTGTTTGTCAAGAAAGGCTCGTATACCCCCGGACCGATCACCGAGGCTGATCTCCAGGCGATCGTCGATGAACTGACGCAGCCGGGCAGCCAGTTGGACACCCTTCTGGTCTGCATCAATGCCCAGGTGACTTTCTATCCGAGCGAGGTGGGCACGATGGTCGGTGCGCTGGTCCCGGCGGAGCGTCGGCGGGCCTGGGCGCCCGGTTCGCGGCAGTGGGTCACGAATCTGGAGAGCTTCTATGCCCGCGGAGTCGATCCCTATGGAGTCGTTCTTGCCCGGGCCCGCCGGCGCGGCCTGGAAGCCCTGTTGAGCTGTCGGATGAACGACGCCCATGCCGGCGAGGAAGGGTCGCCCCTGCGGTGCAAGCTCTGGCTCGATCATCCGGAGTACCGTCTGGGATACGGCCTGGACTTTGCCCGCGACGAGGTTCGCCAGTACACGTTCCGGATTATCGCGGAGGCGGTGCGCCGGTACGATTGCGACGGCCTGGAACTCGACTTCAACCGTTTCCCCACCTACTTCAAGAGCGGTACCGAGGCCGAGCGGATCGAGAAGACCAGTGCGCTGGTCGAGCGCGTGCGCAGGATGCTGGACGAGGAAGGGAAGCGGCGCGGGCGACGGTTGGTGTTGGCTGCCCGCGTGCCGACCTCGTACGAGCAGTGCCGGGGCATCGGCCTGGACCCGGTCGTTTGGGCCGCGCGCGGCTGGATCGACTTCCTCACCGTCTCCGAGTTCCTGCACGTCCGCTACGACTTGCCGGTGGGCCCGTGGAAGAAGCGGATCGCGAAGACCCCGGTTTACGGGAGCATCGAGGTGGCGCACGCCGACCGTTCCGGGCCGCGCCTGGGCTACCTCTCGCCGGACGACTACCGCCGCGCGGCGCGCCATCTCTGGGGCGACGGCGTCGACGGCATCTACCTGTTCAACTTCTTCTGCCCCCGCGAGGAGGAAAGCAGAGGATTCGAGCCCCCGTTCGAAGTGCTCAAGGAGTTGGGAGACCCGAACCGGCTCGGGGTCAAACGGTAACCTCCGGGACCTACGGTTGGTTTGCCAACGCGAACGGGATCGTCCAATCAAGCTGCGACTGCTTGAACTGGACCTCCTGCACCCACAGGTTCCGGCCGGCCTGGCTGAAGCGGGCCGAGCCCTGGTTGCGCGGCGAATCTAGAAGCGGGCGGTAGCCGTCGGGAACGTAGAGGTACGCCTTCCCCTCGAGTCCCGGCGCCCGCTGGTAGGTGCCCGAAAGCACGCCCTGGTTCTGGTCCCAGGCCAGCCGCTTGATCTCGTGGTATCCACCGAGCAGGTGCATGTTGGTGGCGATTACTTGGGGGTGGCGCGGGCGGCGGTGGATGAGGAGGACGCGGGCGGTCCGCGGCGCCAGCGGCAAGGTCACTCGCTGTTTGTGGGGGCCGAGGCACTTCTCCTCCCAGAACTCGGACACGACGACCTCCGCGCCGGCAGGCAGCCCCAGCGAGGACAACTCGACCGTCCGCTCCTGCGGCTGGTCCTCGAAGTTGAAGACCCCGACCGCGTCCCACTGCCCGGCGTCATTCTTGCAGTGCATGTGCCAGAGCGAGGGCATTTCCCGCTCGAACAGGTCCAGCGGCCGGGCCAGGGGATTCCCCGGCGGCAGGCACTGCTGCATCATGCGGATCCGCGGCGGCTCCAAGGGGCGGAAATCGTCGCTGAACGAGATGCTGCAACCGGCGAGCGTCATCAGGGACAGCTTGAAGCGGGCCTCTTCCACGCTGGCCTTCATCCCCACGCTCATGTCGCAGACCTCGCGGTGGTAGAGTCGGTCGTTAACCCAGTAGCTTGCCGCCAGCAGCGCGGCGTTCTGGCGCTCCAAGTCGATCCAGCCACCCAGGCCGGCGTCGCCCGTGTCGGCGCCGATGTAGGAGCTGCTGGCGAGCCCCACGGAGTACAGCACCGGCGTCTGGCAGTAGCGGATCCAGGCCTTCGGCCCGGCGCCCCGGCGGATGGCGGCCATCGCCCGCAACAGCGCCGGCGAGCCGGCGATGAAATCGATCTTGTAGTAGCTGGCGCCCTGCGACGAGAGCCGGGCGAAGGTCTCTTCGATCCACTTTTCCGCACCCGGCTGGGACGCGTCCAGCACGGTCATTTGCGGGTTCGGCACCCAGAACCAGCGCCCGACGCTGGCAGGCTTGCCCTGGGCGTCCTTGATCATCCACTCGGGATGATCGCGGAACAATTGACTGGTAAAGGCCACCTGCGTGGGGGCGATC
>Ga0315280_10010723_pt1 | contig 11421 bp, 9 predicted proteins | sample YL17G06_40_MG_FD_203697 | JGI IMG/M metagenome (GOLD analysis project Ga0315280, IMG submission 203697) | Sediment microbial communities from Yellowstone Lake, YNP, Wyoming, USA - YL17G06_40 | ecosystem: Environmental > Aquatic > Freshwater > Lake > Sediment | place: USA: Wyoming | collected... | reverse complement strand
GTGAAAACGAAAATCAGCCTCCCGCTGGCGAATACGTTGTAACGGAATATCTCCCCGGAAATTTTTCTGGATACAAATCACAAGTGTCATTTGGTGAAACTTATTATACTGTTAGCATAACTTATGACCTCGTGAACCTCGTGAATGGCGTGACGCTTCCATTCCGTGTCAGATTGTGGAATGATGGTGTTGGAGTAACGCACAACGCGACATCGACAGTAAACATAAACGGTTTCAATTACGCTAGTTGGGATAGCGCAACTAGCACCGCACGTATGAGCATAACTCTAACACAACAAGCTGCTGTCTATGATGACCAGGGTGGCTCATTTGTAAGTGATAACTTTGGCTGGCTGAGCAGTGAGGTGTGCCATGGTGACCTCCTTATAGATACGCAAGACAGCACAGTAAAAAGCGTCGCCAACAGCATTCGCAGCGCAAGTAGTACACCGTACGAAGTCGCAAAGAGCGTTGCAATATGGATGGCAGACAACGAGCAGATAATGTACGGAAAACCAAGTGGGCTTGCTAGCAACGTGAACAAGACTCCATCAGAGGTTTTGAGCACTAAAGAAGGTGACTGCATTGAACTCTCTACACTATACGCTTCTGTGTGTCGTGCAGCGGGGGTTCCAACACGAATAGTATGGGCATTCACTGAGAACGGTACATCACCATTCGGCCATGTTTGGACAGAGTTCTACGACGGCGAGAAATGGATACCTGTCGACATGACAGATATGATAATGTATCACAGCGGCCCTGCGAGAGCCGCTCTTGGGCCAGTCTCAGATTGGTTCGGTTTCGTTGATGCAAGAGATATCGCGATTTACGTTGAAAATTCATCTAGTACAGGCCTCTCGCAGATATACAGCGATTCGCTCAATTTTGAGGATGCGATGCCAATATATACACGCACGGGTTCAGGAACAATTTTGGAAACAGCGAAGCTAGAGATTTACAACACCGGCAGGAGAGAGCTGGTCTTTACTGACGCTGTGTGAGCTGTGAAGAAAATCTATCCAACGCAAAGAAACGAGTTCGCCTTGGTACTGTGCATACCCAACAAAACCCTTTTTAAAGCCCCAGCACAAGGGTTAGGTGAGGAAGGTCAATGAGGGGTTGCTTTAAGGGCTGATGGTTTTAAGGCGCGCTACCCTAGTTGACCAACCATCAATATTAAGTATTCTCTGCGATTTTAGTAAAGCAGGTGATATGTTTGACCAGACCACGTTGGGCTAGAGGACCTCACGTTACCACGCCGATTCCCGGGCCGAGGGCGAGGCGAATCATAGCGAGGGACAAAAGAGTGATGTCTCTATCCTACACCCGCGCCGAGCCGGTCACCGGGGAGGAGGGCTACGGCTGCTACGTTCGCGACGTCGACGGCAACGTTTTTCTCGATCTTTCGGCCGGCATGTTCGTGATGAACTACGGCTACTCGAACCCGCAGCTCGTGCGGGCGGTCCAGCGGCAGGCCGAGCGGCTGACGCACTTCGCAGGTACCGACTTCTACTACGATGCGCAGGTGAGGCTGGCCGAGCGGCTCACCACGATTACGCCAGGAAATTTCAGCAAACGCGTTTTCCTGTCGAACTCGGGCACCGAGGCGGTCGAGGCGGCGTTCAAATGCGCGCGGTGGCACACCCGAAGGCCCCGCATGCTCGCGTTCTCCGGCGCGTTCCACGGCCGCACATTCGGGTCGATGAGCCTGTCGTCGAGCAGCACGGTACACCAAAAATTCTTCACCCCCCTCGTGCCAGGGGTGAGCTTCATGCCGTTTCCATACTGCTACCGCTGCCCGTTCTCACAGAGCTACCCGGGGTGCGACTTCCCATGCGTCGAGTTCATCCGCCACTCAATCGCTACGAGCATCCCTGCGGAGGAGGTCGCGGCGGTCATAACCGAGCCGATTCAGGGCAACTCCGGCTACATCGTGCCCCCTCCCGAGTACTACAAAATGGTCAAAGAACTCTGCGACGAGCACGGCTGGCTGTTCATATCCGACGAGGTCCAAACCGGGATGGGGCGCTCGGGTAAAATGTTCGCCATCGAGCACTGGGGCGTGGTGCCTGACATCGTCTGCGTGGCGAAAGCCCTGGCCGGAGGGATGATCCCCGCGGGGGCGACAATAGCTCGCGCCAGCGTCATGGACTGGGCACCAGGTGCGCACGCGAACACTTTCGGCGGCAACCTACTGGCGTGTGCGGCTGCTCTGGCTGGGTTGGATCTGCTCCAGCGGCAAAAACTCGTGGCCCGCGCCGCCAGGCTGGGAAAACTCACGCTCGAACGTTTGCACGAGATGGCCGACAGGTACGAGCTGATAGGCGATGTTCGGGGAAAAGGGCTGATGCTCGCGGTCGAATTCGTCAAAGATCGCCGCACGAAACAGCCGGCGGTGAACGAAAGAAACGCGATTGTTCAGGCGACGACAGACCGGGGCGTGATCGTCTTCCGCGGCGGGCGGTCAACGATTCGCTTGGCCCCGCCCTTGATAATCAGCGAACGGGAAATGGAGCTCGGGCTAGATTTGTTTGAGGAAGCGATAAGCGAGGTGCAGAAAAGATGCTGATGCTAAAAGATCATTTCGCTGTCAACCGGGCCGGACACTTGGTGGTCGGCGGGTGCGACTCCGTTGAGCTGGTACGCCGTTCCGGCTCGCCGCTCTACGTGATGGACGAGCAGCGCGTTCGCGAGAACTACCGCAGATTTCGCCGCGCGTTCGCCGAGCGGTGGCGCAACGTGATGGTTTGCTACGCCTACAAAGCCAACTCGAACCTGGCGATATGCAAAATTCTGCAGGACGAGGGCGCGGGAGCGGAGGTCAGCTCTGGCAACGAACTGCAAAACTCCATCTGCGTCGGGGTGCCCGGTGAGCGCACGGTTTTCAACGGCAACCACAAATCTCCGCAGGAGCTCAGGCTCGCGATTTCCAACGGCACGCTGATAAACGTCGACAGCTTCCAAGAGCTGCACGCGATCGAGCGCATCGCTTCGAGGTTGCGAAAAACCGCACGCATAGGCTTCAGGGTCAACCCGAATGTCCGAACCCCGACGCACCCGTATATAGCGACCGGGCTGCGCGAGAGCAAATTCGGTCTAGACGTGGCGAGCGGCCAAGCCCTGAAAGCTTACCGGATGGCGTCAAGAATGAAAAACGTCGAAATCGTCGGCATCCACTCCCACATCGGCTCACAAATTCTGGACGCATCGCCATTCGAGGTCGAGGCGGAGAAACTCATGGCGTTGGTGACGCAGATAAAAAGGGAGCTGGGTATCTCACTCCAATTCGTGGACTTCGGCGGCGGCCTCGGCGTGCCGTACAAACCGGACGAGAGAGCCCTGCCCCCTGAAAAACTGGCTTCCCGCGTGGTGCCAATAGTCCGCCGCGTGGTCGAAGAGCGCGAGCTGGAGCCGCCGACCCTCGTTTTCGAGCCAGGGCGCTATATCGTGGCAGACGCCGGCATACTCCTAACTACCGTCGGCTACTGCAAATCCCGCCCCGGCATGCCAGGGTGGGTGGCGGCCGATGCGGGGATGAACGCCCTGATTCGGCCCGCCCTGTATGGAGCGTATCACCACATCGAAGTCGCAAACAAAATGAGGGCAAAAAACACAAAAATTTTAAATGTCGCTGGGCCACTGTGTGAGAGCGGCGACTTCATCGGCAAAAAACGGAGGCTGCCAGCGGTTGAGCCAGGAGACCTGCTCGCCGTATTCGAAGTCGGAGCCTACGGACTGGCGATGTCCAGCCAACACACCGCCAAACCCAGACCAGCGATGGTTTTGGTGAACCGCAGCAGAGCGGAAGTGGTGAGGCGGCGCGAAACCTACGACGACCTCACGCGGCTCGACAAAATCCCGAGATGGTTAGAATGAGAACAATCGTGGTGAAATTTGGCGGCGCGACCCTAGGCGATGGTGACCGGCTTAGGTGGGCGGCTCGCGCGGTCTACAACGAATTCAAAAAAGGCACGCGGGTCGCGGTCGTCGCCTCAGCGATGGGAGAAATGACCGACGACCTCATCGAAGTCGCGAAAGTGAGCACGAAAGGACAAGTTAGCGCGAGGGAGATGGATAGCATCATGGCGATGGGCGAGCGGACGTGCGTGCGAATCTTTACGGCGGCCCTCAAAAGCGTCGGCGCGAACGCCCAGTACATCGACCCGGGATGCGAAGAGTGGCCGGTGGTAACGAACGACGACTTTGGCAGAGCAGAGATAGATCTCGCGAAAACCCGACGTAGGGTGCAAAAATACATCGCGCCGCTCGTCGAGAAAGGCGTCATCCCTGTCATCTGCGGATTCCTCGGCAAAGACGCGAAAGGGAGAGTGACCACGCTCGGACGTGGGGGCAGCGACATAACCGCGTTCCTCATCGCCACGTGCATCGGCGCGAACGAGGTGATCATAGTGAAAGATGTCGATGGCGTGATGAGCGCGGACCCAAGCCGAGTAAAAGGCGCGCGCCTGGTCGAGCAGATCAGCATGGAGGCGATGAGAGACCTCGCGAGATTTGGGGCGAAAGTCCTCCACCCGAGGGCGCTGAGCTACAAAGACCCGAAAATCGACGCGAGAATCATCAATTTCAAACATGGTAATTTATCCGCAAACGGGACAACTATAACTGGACCTGGAGGTTTGGAAAAAATGGGCGTGAAAGCGTACGAGAAACCCCTCGCCATGCTCACGATCGTCGGCGAGGACATGCAGGCGACACCCGGGATATTGGCGAAAACAACCGACCCGCTCAGCGAAGCGGGGGTAAACATATTCGGAGTTTCGATCGGCCCGCGGTCATTCTCTCTCTACGTGACTGAGCGGGACTCGCAGCGCGCTCTCGAACTTCTGCACGACGTGGTGCTGAAAAACAAATCCATGAAATCGGTGACGAGCGAGGGCGACATAGCCATGGTAATCGCGGAGAGCGAGAAATTCATCGAAACGCCGGGCATAATCGCGAAACTCACCGAGCCGCTCGCGAAACACCGCATCAACATCATCGAGATCTACTCGAGCAGGGCCTCGATCAGCTTTTTCCTGGGCTGGAGCGACCGCAGCCAGGCGCTGAGGCTCATGCAGCAGGTGATAAGGGAGGTCGGAGCATGATCAAACTCAGAGGCGCCTACACGGCGATGGTGACTCCCCTCGATGCGAAAGGGGAGCTCGACGAAGACGGGCTGCGAAAAAACGTGAACTTCCAGATCAAGCACGGCATCAACGGCCTAGTGCCGGTGGGGACGACAGGCGAGTGCGCGACGCTCAACTACGAGGAGCACGAGCGCGCCATCGAGGTGACTGTCGACGTCGCGAAAGGCAGGGTCCCGGTACTGGCGGGCACGGGGAGCAACAGCACCAAAGAAGCGATAATGCTCACACGCTACGCCCGCGAGGTCGGCGCAGATGGCACGCTGCAAGTGACGCCGTACTACAACAAACCGACCCAGCGCGGGCTGTACGAGCACTTCAAAGAAATCGCCGAAGCCGTCGACCTGCCGCAGGTGATATACAACGTGCCGTCGCGCACTGGCGTCAACATCGAGCCCGACACCCTGGCGAAGCTGGCAAAAGTGAAAAACATCATCGGCATAAAAGAGGCGAGCGGCAACCTCGAGCAGGTGATGCGCATGATCAAACTGACGGGCGAGAACTTTGCGATGATTTCTGGAGAGGACTCGCTCACCTTCCCGATAATGGCGCTCGGCGGCGTGGGAGTAATATCGGTGGCTTCAAACGTGGCGCCAGAGAAAGTGGCGCGCATGGTCAACGCATTCCTAGACGGCGACTTGGTGACCTCACGAAATCTGCACTACGAGCTCCTGCCGCTGTTCAAAGCGATGTTCATAGAGACGAACCCCGGGCCGGTGAAAGCGGCGATGAACATGCTGAACATGCCCGCTGGTCCGCTGAGGCTGCCGCTTGTGGACATGGCGCCCGAGAACAAGGAGAAACTGCGCAAAGCCTTGGTCGAGACGGGGTTGCTGAAAAAGTGATCAGGGTTGCAGTTTGTGGTGCCTGCGGGCGAATGGGCAGGCTGATAATCAAGCAAATTTCTGGCCAACCCGACATGAAGCTAGTTGCGGCTATCGATGCCCCTAGTATTGCAGATGAGGGGAAAGACGCGGGAGAAATCGCGGGGGTCTGCAAACTCGGTGTCGAAATAGTCGGCGCCGACAAGCTTGCAAAAGTTCTGAGCAGCTCAAAAGCTGATGTTCTTATCGACTTCACAACCCCAACCGCCACGGTTCAAAATGTCAAAGTTTCGGCAGGAGCAGGGGTTCATGTAGTCGTGGGTACGACCGGATTAACCCAGCAGCAAAAAGCAGAGATAGAAGAGGCGGTTAAAAAAGGGAAAATCCGGGCAGTGGTCTCGCCAAACTTTGCCGTCGGCGTGAACGTGTTTTTCAAATCTGCCCAACAAACGACGAAACTTCTCGGCAAAGATTATGATGCGGGGATCGTGGAGATTCACCACGTGCACAAAAAAGACGCCCCAAGTGGCACGGCACTAAAAGTTGCACAGATAATCGCGAAAGAACTCGGCTTGAGCGCGGATGAAATAAAAATAAAATCGATTCGCGAGGGCGAGGTAGTCGGGACACACACCGTGACGTTTTCTAACCCTTACGAAGAAATTGAGATCGTCCACCGTGCTAAGAGCCGAGAGGTCTTTGCGGCCGGAGCTGCGAAAGCGGCCCGCTACGTAGTCACGAAAGGGAAGCCCGGAGTCATCCAAGACATGCAGGATGTACTCGGACTGAAATGAGATTCAGTCTATTTCTGAGACGTTCTAGTTTTGTGGATCGGGCACGGCCTCCCATGCTTGCAGAAGCGGCACTTCTCAGGAGGCGGCGGTATAGGGAGCGGCCCAACCATGTGCCCGTATTTTCGTCTTGGCAATCGAGACACCTATAACTATTATTGCGCTGCCTAATTAAAATTATAAAGCCGTGCAAAGCATACAATAGCAAGGCGATGAAATGGCAAAAATTCCGGTCGCGATTTTGGGAGCCACGGGCGAAGTCGGGCAGAAGTTTGTGACCAACCTGCAGAAGCACCCGTGGTTCGAGATAACTGCGTTGTATGCGTCAGAGAAATCGGCGGGCAAGAGCTACGCGGACGCGCTGGATTACGGAAGGGATAGCTCGAGATGGTTCGTGAAGGAAGCGCCCGATAAAAAAATCCTCGACATGATTGTTTTGGACGTCCGCAACGTGCACGCGAAAGAAAGCAACATGTTCTTTTCCGCGCTGCCGTCGGAAACGGCGCTCGAAGCAGAGGGGAAGATTGCGAAGGAGAAGCCCGTTGTTAGCACCGCCTCGGCCTACCGCTACTTCGACGACAGCTTCACTTATCTGCCGAGCGTCAACGAGTTCCATGCAAAGATTATTGAAATTCAGCGAAAAAACAGGGGTTGGAAGGGATTCGTCGTCCCCCAGCCCAACTGCACGACCATCGGTCTCGTGATGTCGCTGAAGCCCGTGCACGACAAATTTGGGTTGGAGAGCGTGACGATGGCCTCGATGCAGGCGGTGTCCGGCGCGGGGTACGGTGCGGTCAGGGCTTGGGTCGAACAGCGCAGGGAGCAGGGGGCCAATCTTCCAGAAGGGCTGAGAGAGTTTGCTCAAGGTGTTTTCGAAGGCAACGTCATCCCATACATAAAAGGGGAGGAAGAAAAAGTCAAAAAAGAGACGGTGAAGCTCCTCGGGGATTTCGTCGGCAGCAAAATCAAACCCGCTGGGTTCAAAATCGCGTGCAAGTGCAACCGCGTCCCCGTGCTCGACGGCCACACTGAGTCGGTTTTCATCGAGACAACGAAAAAGTGCGACGTTGACGGGCTGAAGGAAGCTTGGAAGAGCTACCGGGGCGAGCCGCAGAAGCTGAAGCTGCCAACTGCGCCAAAGCAACCCATAGTCGTGGCGGATGAGATCGACAGGCCCCAGCCTAGGTTCGATGCGGCCGCTGAGGGTGGCATGGTGGCAGTGGTGGGCGGAGTGGAGGCCAACGCTTTCGACAGCGGCTTCCAGTACACGGTGCTCTCGCACAATACTGAACTCGGCGCTGCAAAGGGTGCGGTGCTGGCCGCGGAGTACCTCTACAAAATTGGCTTGATTAAATGAATATTGGTAGCGGGGCGAGGATTTGAACCTCGGACCTCCGGGTTTCTCCAGAATTTATCCTTATGAGCCCGGCGGGCACTCCTGGCTGCCCTACCCCGCTACTTAGTAGATTTCGACTCAGCGGGCTTTAAGGCTTTACGAATGAAACCGCCCAAAACTGCCCCTAGCCCGACAATCGCAATCAAGACGAGAGTGTACAAAAGCACGTTTTGACAAAGCGCACCCAGAAACTCGCCATCGCCGACCGCGCGGCCGACGTTGTTCGAAAGGGCATTCAAGGTAAATGAAATGTTGTCGGTGATGACGCCATACACGCCGTCGCCTATTATCAGAAAAGAGCTCGGCACGAACAGCGCGATGTTCAGAATAACCGAGTTCAAGGCCCCTGCGCGGAAGTGCTTGCTCCAGCCATCAACCTCGCGCGCGAGCAGGAAACCGGTGAGAAAGCCGCCGAGGAGAAAGGTGAAGATGCCCATCCCGAACATGAACCAGCAACCGAAGCCGAAAAAGAACCCATAGAGCACGGGGCGGAGGTACCGCTTACGGTCGAGCCCTCTGAGTAACAGTACAAGGGGCACGCAGACCAGCACGGCAAAGAATGCGCCGTACGCCAGGCGAAATGTGAAATCGTCCATCGGACTTAATGGTAGCTCGATGATTAAAACAACTTCCGTTCGGGTAATATTCCTATTGGGAATATTTTATGGGGAAAAATATAAATAGTGAGGAAAAGCTGTTTTATCTGGTGAGCATGTGGTAACAAAAACCTACGAAGAAATCAACCAGCGCATCCGCGACGGCGACGCGGTGGTCGTAACAGCTGAGGAACTCGTCGAAATAGTGCGGGAGCGCGGTGCTGAGAGGGCAGTGAAAGAGGTGGATGTCGTCACCACCGGAACCTTCGGGGCGATGTGTAGCTCTGGGGCCTTCTTAAATTTCGGGCACGCCGACCCGCCTATCAAGCTTGGCGGCGGCGAAATCTACCTCAACGACGTCCCAGCATACTCGGGGCTCGCCGCCGTCGACACCTACATCGGCGCCACCGCGATATCGACCACGAAGGGCTTGGAGTACGGCGGGGGGCATGTCATCGAGGACCTCGTGCGCGGCAAAGAAATCGTGCTCAAGGGTAAAGGATACGACACAGACTGCTACCCGCGCAAGGAAATAGAAACGACGGCTACAATTCAAGACTTAAATCAGGCCATCCTCTGCAGCCCGCGCAACGCCTACCAGCACTACAACGCGGCGACGAACTCCCTCAACGAAACGATTTACACATACATGGGCACCCTCCTGCCGAACTACGGCAACATCACGTTCTCCGGCGCGGGTGTGCTGAGCCCGCTTGGCAAGGACCCTAACTACGAAACGGTCGGGGTAGGGACGCGGATATTTCTTGGGGGCGCGCAGGGATACGTCGCGTGGGAGGGCACTCAGCATAACCCAGGCAAGGCGTTCGGCACGATAACAGTGATCGGCGACCTCAAGGAGATGGACCCGCGATACGTCCGGGGCTGCACTATCGACCGCTACGGCACCTCCCTCTACATCGGCTTGGGCATTCCCATTCCGCTGCTGAACGAGCGAATCGCGCAGGCGGCCGCGGTGACCGAGGCGCAGATAAAGACGAACCTGCTCGACTACGGCGTGCCGAGGCGGGACAGGCCGGTCGTGCGCGAGGTGACCTACGCCGAACTCCGGTCCGGCAAGGTCGAAGTCCATGGCCGAGAGGTGCCGACGAGCCCGCTGAGCAGTTTCAAACTCTCGCGCGAGGTGGCGCAAAAATTAAAGGAATGGATCCAGCGCGGCGAGTTCTTCCTGAGCGCACCCGCTGAGCTGCTTTCGAGGGATTCCGTCTTCAAGCCGATGAAGCAGGCAGTTGGGGTGCCGCTCGCGAAGGAAATCATGACCAGACCTGTGGTCACGGGGCTACCAACCGACCCGATTACCAGCGCCGCCAAGGTATTCGCTGAACGCAACTTCGACCACCTGCCGATCGCCGACAAAAACGGCAAGCTCGTGGGCATAGTGACCTCCTGGGACGTGGCGATAGCGCTCAGCACCAAGAAGAAGAAGCTCTCCGAAATCATGACGAAACGCGTGATAACTGCCGGCGAAAACGACTCGATTGACGCGGTCGCACGGAAGCTAGAACAGCACGGCATCTCCGGTGTGCCTGTGGTCGACGCGAAGGGTGTAGTCAGCGGAATCATCACGAGCGAGGACATTTCAAAACTCTTCGGGAGGCGAACTAGATGACCGTCAAACTGCTGTTGAGGTACTCCCCGGAGGCGCTGGACAAGCCGATTTTGGCGCAGGTAATAAGGCAAACGAGCGCCGAGTTAAATATCCTGCACGCCGAACTCGATGCCGCAAAGGGCGAAATCCTAATCGGTGTAGAAGCCCCGCCAGCCGAGATAGAAAAGTTGATTTCCCTGTTTAAGCGGAACGGCATTGACGCGAAAAAGCTTGAGCACGCGGTGGAGCTCAACCGAGACACCTGCATGGACTGCGGCGCCTGCCTCTCGCTATGCCCGACAGGGGCGCTGCGGCTGAAGAATGACTACTCTGTGGAGCTCGACGACGACAAATGCATTCTGTGCGAAGTGTGCGTGCCCGCATGTCCGGTGAGGGCGATCAAAGTCACCAAACTGTAATAAACATGCTGCCTTTAACAATCGAAAAGATACCTTAGTCTAGGGAAGTGTATGCTAGATGCGCAAAAGATTAGGGGCGACTTTCCAATCCTCAACTCGGGAGTTATTTACTTAGATAGCGCCGCCAGTAGCTTGACGCCCGACCCGGTTATCGACAAGATGTCTGCATTTTACCACGAATATCGAGCAAACGTTGAGCGGGGAGTCTACAGGCTGTCGAGAAGAGCCAGCGACGAACTCGCCACCGCACGAATCAAAGTGCGCAAATTCATCAGCGCGGCATCCGAGGCCGAAGTGATATTCACAAAAAACACTACAGAAGGCATCAATCTTGTGGCCAGTGGACTGGGGTGGAAAAAAGGAGACAAAGTGGTCACCACCCTTCTCGAGCACCACTCCAACCTCATCGTTTGGCAAAGGCTGAAACGGCGGGGCGTGGAGGTGGACATAATTAAGCCAGATGCCGAAGGGACATTAAAACCCCACGATTTCGAAAAAGCAATCGATGATCGAACTCGGCTGGTCGCCCTCACCCACATCTCGAACGTTTTGGGCACGATTGTCCCGATCAAAGATATTGCAAAACTGGCGCACGAGCACGGCGCGGATGTGCTTGTGGACGCCGCGCAATCGGTGCCCCAC
>Ga0315280_10010722_pt1 | contig 11421 bp, 12 predicted proteins | sample YL17G06_40_MG_FD_203697 | JGI IMG/M metagenome (GOLD analysis project Ga0315280, IMG submission 203697) | Sediment microbial communities from Yellowstone Lake, YNP, Wyoming, USA - YL17G06_40 | ecosystem: Environmental > Aquatic > Freshwater > Lake > Sediment | place: USA: Wyoming | collected... | reverse complement strand
TGATCACCAGGAATTCGGTGGCCTGAAGATCGCTTCAGTCGCAGATCGACGGGAGGATCCGGAATTCCCGGTCCCAAACTGGAATGTGGCCTGCCCCTGTTGTAGTGAGCTCCCCACTCCTTCAGGATTCTCCGCAGATGCCTTTCGTTGAGTGGGAGCAGAAAGTCCAAACACTCACGACGGATCGTCCCCACCAGTCTTTCGCAGAATGCGTTCGCTTGGGGCGCCCGAAACGGCGTTTTCAACACTCTCATTCCCATCGACTTGAGGGCGGAATCGAGCTCCGGAGAATAGATGCTATCCCGGTCATGCACGACAAACCGATACGGCGCCTCACCCGTGATGACTTCTCGGAACTGCTGGAGTGTCCAGTCAGCGGTGGGGTGAGCCGTAACGTTGAAGTGAGCGATCCTGCGCGTTCCCACTTCCAAGACCACGAAGACGTAGAACACTCGAAATGTGGCAGTGCTCGCGACGAAGAAGTCGCAGGCCAGAATGCCTTGGGCATGGTTGCGGACGAACGTCATCCAACGCTGAGACGAGGGCCCACGTTGGGAGCCTGTGTCATCGGGCATGTAGCGTCTGACTGTGCGAGGCGAGACCCGAATACCCAGCTTCAGCAAGAATTCTGCAGCGATCCGCTCCTCACCCCAAGTCGGGTTGCGCTGTGCCATCTCAGCAATCAGTTGCTGCACTTCGGGAGGGATGCGTGGCCGCCCTCGTCTTTTCGACTTCCACCTCCAAAACAACCGAATGCCTTGCCGATGCCACCGGATGAAGGTGTCTGGCTTAACGATGGTCAGGACCTGTCGCCACGGGAAGAGTCTGGAAAGCAACACCAGCGTCAACCGAGTAGCATCCCTGGCTCGCTGAGGTTTGGCCTTGCGCTCCAGGTATAGAGCCAACTGTTTGCGGAGAAACAGGTTCTCGGCGGCCAGCGCAGACCTCGGGCGCAAGCTAAGCTTGATGAACCTGAGGGCATCCAGCAATAGACAGAGAGTGTTCAAGGGCAGGGCGGACAGGGAATTGAGTTTCAGCATAAAGGACAGGATGCCACACCCGGAAATTGCCGTCGGTTTGAAGTTGTGAGTCAGGGCGGACAAAATTGTTGCGGACGACAGGGGCTCTTGGCAACAACGGCGGGCGAACGAAGGCCCGAATTGCCGGATTCGGTCGCATCATGGGGCATTGCCGCAGAAAGCCTAGGACAACGGCACCAAACAAGCGATCTTGTGGGTGATGGGTACGTTAATTCTGCGTGAAGTAGATTTTACCAGCGCTTAACAACTCAGAGTAAACCCCCTCTCACGCAATACCGTCCAAAGAGCCAGGAGCTGCCTGTGGATGTGAAACATTGGGGCAGTCTTACGTGAAAAACCAACTGCTGCGATTAGAGATGGCCGATGCGGCATCGGCGCTAGTGGCAAGCGCTCCGCAACCGGTGCAACCAAAAGGTACGCGAGGAATTGCCGCGAGCTGTCGAGCCAGCGTGCCCGGGTTCCCTCGCGAGACGTTACGTGCGCGAGAATCCCAACTACCACACTTGTGCCCGGGGAGAGGCAGTGGGACGAGTGGAGGGCTCCGTCTATTAGGAGTGCTGACGACGCTCTTGGTTTGTCTTAGCTGTGGCGCCGGCAGTGTGGCGTTTCGTGAGGGCCGGAAAGCCGAACGGCAAAGAGACTGGGACACAGCGCTGGTGAACTACCAAAAGGCCGTGCGATCCCAACCTGATAATGCCCAGTTCCTCCTTCACGAAAAACTAGCTCGCACTCACGCTTCTCTCTTTCACTTGAAGCAGGGGCGGCGGCTCCTCAGCCAGAGCCGTCTTGATGCGGCAGCAGGCGAGTTCCGCAAGGCTTTCAACATCGATCCCACAAACGAGGCGGCGGAACAGGAACTGGCAAGGCTCCTGGCTGCGCAGGCCGCCGTCAAACGAGCGCGGGAGACCGCTCTGAAGGACGCCCTGAAACCCGATAGAGAAGAAGAACAACCTGCCACAGTCAAACTGAAACCCTTTCCCGCAGAACCCATGGCTCGTTTTCGGATTGCAGCTGACAGCCGCAAGGTATTCGAGACTCTGGGGAAGCTGGCAGATATGAACGTAGTCTTCGCCAAGGATTTCCAGCCCAGTCCGGTCACTGTGGATCTGACCAACATCAAGATTGAAGACGCCTTGCGGGCCGTCTGTTTTCAGACCAAGGTGTTTTGGCGAGCTATGACTCCCAACACGATCTCAATCATTCCGGATACGCCTACTAACCGCCGGGATTACGACGAGGAAGTTGTCCGGACCGTGTATTTGTCGAACCCTCTTGCGCCTGCGCCGATTGCGCCCCGCACTCTCAATCCAACGTACGCCGCTGTCTGCATCGCGGTTGCACCCGGTATGGTCTGACATAAGGCGACGCCGTCACGAAAAGTCTCTTCATCCAGCCACCGCTTGCGCTCCACTGCCATCTTGCGAATGTAAGCCACCATGGATGGCCCGCCAAAAGCCGTAAGGCCTAGTCTGAGAAAAGACAGGAACAGTTCTTCGAGGCTGGGCAGAACAACCTTCTCCGTCGTCGTGTCGATACCAGTGCCTTCCCTCATCAATGTCCCCTTTTATCTGGCGCAGAGCTTGGCTGGGAGGCAGGAATCTGCGAAGTTTTTGCTCCCAACTCCTTCGGTGATGGAATCTGCGAGGCAACCCAACCACCGCCAAGCGCCTTAATCAACTGGACGCTTGCCACTAGTTGCTGAGTTCCAAAATTCACGGCTGCTTGCTGCGTGCTCAATAAGAGGGTTTGAGCTGTGATGACGTTGAGATAAGGGTCCAGTCCGGCCTTGTACCGTACCATGGCCTCCTGGAGATTCCGCTCTGCGGATCCAACCGCAGTGTCTTGGTGCTGAATAACCTGTGACAGAATTCTGAGAGATGCAAGGTTGTCCTCAACCTGCTGAAAGGCTGTCAATACGGTCTGCCGGTAATTCGCCACGGCCTGGTCGTGGGACGCCTGGAACTGTTGTACTCTCGCTCTGCGCGATCCCGCATCAAAAATGGTTTCCGTCAAGCCCAGGCCCAGAGACCAGAAGCGGTTCGGCCACGTCAGCCAATCCGTGATTGAAGTACTCCCGAATCCGCCTGAAGCGCCCAGCATGAGATTGGGAAAGAAGGCCGCCTTCGCCACACCGATCTGTGCATTGGCTTGGGCCACCGCGCGCTCGGCCGCGGCAATATCCGGCCGCCGCTCGAGAAGCTCCGAAGGAACTCCCACGGGGATCTGCGGCGGGTTTGGCTCTAAGGGTTGCACGGGGATCGAGAATGTCGATGCCGGCTGGCCAACAAGAGCGGCGATCGCGTGTTCGTATTGAGCGCGCAGAATGCCGAGGTTCGTGTCTTGTGCCCGCGTCGCCGCCAGTTGGGTTTCTGCCGCCGCAACCGCTTCATCGGTGACGATTCCAGCCTGGTATTGTACCCGAGTCAGGTCCAGAGCCTCTTGATAAGCGAGGACAGTTGAATCCAGTAATTGCTTGAGCACGTCGAGCTCGCGCAACTGGTAATAATCGACAGCGAGTTCGGCGTGGACGGTCAGTCGGATATTCTCGAGGTCCGCAGCACTCACTTGCGCTGCAAGGTAATTCGTCCTCACTGTCAGCCGAACACGGCTCCACAAATCCGGTTCCCAGGAGGCGTCAAACGGCAGCGAATAGTTTGTGAACGATCGAACGCTCAGTCCGGAACCGGATGAGGTTGCCGCCTGTAAGCCGCCGAACTGGCCTGACGACGGAAGCGCCTTCGTAATGCTGGGGCTGGTTGTGACCCTCGGCAAATACTGCGACCTGGCTTCTCTGACCACGGCCCGCGCCGCAAGGAAATTCGCCGACGCGGCGGCAATGTTCTGGTTTGAAATATCGACGCGCTCTTCCAAGGCGTTCAATAGAGGATCGCGGAAAATCTCCCACCACTTTCCGCGAATCGCGCCATCCTTTGGGTCGGCCGTCTTCCATGCAGCCAGGCCTTTTTCATTCAAAGGCCCCTGCTCTTTGTAGGCAGGCGGAGCTTCGACGGGCGGCCTCACATATTTGGGGGCGATATGACACGCAGACAGAAGCAGAGAACCGGCCACCCATGCGGCCGAGGCACGGCGCATCGCGCCCTTCTGAAAGTTTGGGCCCGTCTCTTTCCCCGAAACCGGCGGCGCCGGTCTTTTGCCGCGCGGGGAGGTGGCGCCCCTAATCGAGCTCGATCCGCTCACCGATTGGTTACTCACTGATGTACACATCGACTAATTCCCCCGCATAGAGATTCACGTCCTTGGGTTTGTCGAACCTGAAGATAACTGGCAACACTCGGACATCCACTCGTTCCATCCTTTGATCGGAAAGCTCGATCTTAGGAGTTACGTACGGCTGGATCCTCACGAACTCCAGCGGAATCTTGACGTTCGAGCCGCGGATCGACATCTGCGCCTTCATCTCCGACGCGGGCGGAAGCCGGGGTACCAGGATTTCGTCGACGTAGCAGCGAACGTCGAGCGAGGTTTGGGGCGTTCCCAGCACCAACACAGGATCAGACCCTTGAGTATAGGCGTCGTAAGCGCCTTGCGACGATATGTAGCTGCCGACCGTGGTGTTGATCGACAGGATGATCCCGTCTCCGGGCGCTCGAAGGGTGTACTTGGAAAGCAACGCGCTGGAGGACTGATAGGACTTTAGCAGTGCGTTGTACTGACTTTCCTGATTTCTTATATCGTAAATCCAGGCGCCGACTTTCGTCAGATTGTATTGCTTTTTGGTAACGGCAAGGTTCGCCTTGGCCACCGCAGCGGCGTTGCGTGCGTTGTCCAGGGCATCTTTGCTGACCGATTTCGGATCCATTTCGTAAGAGACTTGTTGTTTAGCGAGGGTGTCCCCGGCGGTCTTTAGAGCCGCCTCGGTAGCCTCGACTTGTGCCTGTGCGACGTCAAGATTCTCTTTTCTCGGTTCTGCTTTGAGTTCTTCAAGCAACGACAGGGTGGCGCGCGCCTGCCATCGCAGTTGCTCCGTCGCGGCCCTCTGTACGGAATCATCGATCAGCAGAAGGGGCATTCCTCGGTGAACCAGTTGGCCTTCGGTAACGAGGATCTGTTTAACGGTGCCCGGGACCTCGGGATAAACGTTGATGTTCTTGCCGCTGGCCTGTGTGCTTTCCACAATTCCCTCGGCGTAGATGCCCCTGGCGTAAGGATTGGTGGGGGGATTAAACAGCGGCGGCTGCGTCGCCTGCACGACGGAGAAGAGATACGCAGCCACGCCAGCCGCGAGGATGCCGATCAATGCGAGTGCAGATAGCAGTTTGGAAAACCTCATATGTCACCTTTTTCTATGTCGGCGCCACCCTTCTCCATTCCGCTGAGTCGGCCGTCCTCCATCTCCAGAGTCCGGTCGGCGAATTCATAGATTCTGTCGTCGTGCGTTACAAACACGACACAGCGTTTCTCGTTGAGAATGCTTCGGCGCACAAAGCCTACGATGTCCCGTCCGGTGTCGCCATCAAGCGAGGCCGTGGGCTCGTCCATAATCAGGATGTCCGGCTGGCTCACGATGGCTCGGGCGATCACCACGCGCTGCTGCTCTCCGCCGCTCAGTTTTACAGGAAGGAGTTCCGCCCGTCGCTTCAGGCCCACGATGTCCAAATACTTGACGGCCTCACTCACGGCCTCATCCCAGCGCTTTCGCCTTAGAATGAGAGGAATCGCTACATTCTCCGCCGTGGTGAGACGTGGAAACAGGTGATAATCCTGAAACACGAACCCGATCTTGTTCAGACGGAATTCAGCGAGCCTATCGGCGCTAAGGCCCCAGATGTCCGCCCCTTCCACGAGGACGCTTCCTGCGTTTGGCCGGAGGATACCGGAAAGGACGCTGAGCAAGGTCGTTTTCCCGCTTCCGGAAGGACCCACGATATAAAGCATTTCCCCCAAATAGGCCTCCAGGCTGACTTCCTTGAGCGCGGTCGTTTTCGCATCGCCTTCACCGAACCACTTGACCAATCCGCTTGCTTTGATGGCTGTAACCGGCATTTCATCCTCTGAAGATATCGAACGGCTCAATCCGCAGCACCGTGCGAATCCCGATGTAGCTGGAAGTCGCGGCAATGACGAGGACCATCACGAAAGCAGCTCCAAGGTTCGTGAACATCTCCATGCCTGCGTAGCTGGGCATCCTGAGCTTGGCCAACCCGATGACCATTGTGCACGCGCCGACCCCCAGGCCGTAGCCTACGAGCGACGCAAAGGCGGCTTGGAACAGGATCATCCCAATCAATTCGCGGCTGGTGGTGCCGATGGCCTTCAGGGCGCCGTATCTCTCCAGGTTCTCCAAAACGAAGGTATAAAAGGTCTGGCCTGACACCACAATACCGATGACGATACTGATTAGAGTCATCAGGCCAATGTTAATTCCCATGCCGGTACTGAAGAGGTAAAAGGTAGAGACCTTCCCCTTAAACTCTGGCATTGTTAAGGCCAGGTAACCGAGCGCCTTGACTTGCTCCTTGATTCGCGGGATGTCGCTCTCACTCTTCGGCTGGACGAGAACGTAGGAGATGGTGTATCGCGGATTGGGGACGTACTGAACCGCTCTGTTATACGTCGTGTACAACGTCGGGACGCCGAAAATGCTGAACAGAGGCACCTTGGCGATGCCGACGATGACCGCACGGTGATCATTCAGCTCGAATTCCGAACCAATGTGAACATTACCCAGCTTGGGAAAATCTGCGTCTTTGACCGCAATAAAGCCGTTCGTGGCGTAGATATCCTCGATCTTCCCTTCAATCGACTCAGGTCTGCCCAGCAGGCTTGTGTCGTCCAATCCAATAACCGTCACTGGCTGGTAGGTGCCGTCTGCAAGCTTGACTAGGGCTCCGCTGGAATAGAGAGGAACGGCATATTTGACGCCTTCCATGCTTCGAACCGCATCCAACACGTAATCCGGCATCCCGATCGAACTGGTGAGATTCTTCACCGCGGGATCCATAACCCAGACTGGCGCGCCAACGTTCGTGACCATGGCGGAGGAGTGATTCAAAACACCGATCAGCATGGACGTGACGAACACCATCAGAAAAACGGCGAAGGTGATCCCACCCACCAAGGCTGTAAATTTCGTCTTGTCGGTTACCAGCAGCTTAAAAGCGAGCTTGAGGATTCCCTTCACCGGATATATCCCTCCCTTGGGTCATGCCGGGACGCAGCGCGATGCACGTCCAGTAGTCTTCGAAACTTGCGTCCAGCAGGCTCGCTAGCTTTGCCTGCGGGTGAATCGCCCAAGGAACGAGCGTGCGAAACACCGCCTACTGAAAGGCCAGGCTCATGGCGTGGGCGCTTCGGTCACTCCTTACCTGGCCACGTTTTTGACCCACCCGGAGAATTTCGGCGAGCATCCGCCGCCCGTTAGGGAGCTGGGTCCTAATCTCCTGATTCCCTGTCTTAGCGGACCTCGCCTCAGCCGTGGCGTTTGATACAGCGGGCTTTACTCCGGTCGGCATGTTCAAATCGCTCCATCCCTTCAAACGACCGAACCAGCAAAATCCCCCGGCCTCAAAACGTGCTTGACCAGGGTTGTGAGTCACAAATTACCGTACTTCCGGTAATTGCAGCCTGAGCGGTAATCGCGTAGGACACGCACGGGGCCACACCGGGTTTGCGGACCAACCGCAGTGCAATTCCGCTGCTGGCTGATGACTCGTGCTGGCCTTACTCGGGGGTAGGGCGGTCTTTACAATGTGACTCACCTGGCACGGCACGACGCTGGTTCTCCTGCATCCGGCTGCTCTGTGCACGTGCTACGATGATGGTTTGCGATGGGTGAATTCGGTGGTAGTCGATGATATTGATACAGCCCTGATGATCCGCGCCGCGGCAGGAGATCTCGGCGCGTTTGAACAACTTGTGTGCAGGAACCAAGCTGGAGCTTGGGCCTTGGCTTGGCGATTTCTGGGCGATGCCACCGAAGCCCAGGATATCGTCCAAGAAGGTTTCCTGAAAATCTTCAAAGCGGCCTCCCGGTATCGGCCGACCGCGAAATTCCGCACCTATCTCTACCGCGTTATCACCCGTCTTTGTCTGGATTGGGAAGCGAAGAAGCGCCCGGAGTATATGGAGGTCCTGCCTTCACTCTCGGATTCTTCACGCGATCCGGAGGCGCTTGTTGCCCTCGGGCAACTTAGCAGCGCTGTCCAGAAGTGCCTCGCGGATCTGCCGGCCAAGCAGCGCATTGCCATCACGCTGCGCCACTACGACGGAATGACTTACAACGAGATTTCGGAGGTCCTGGAGGTATCTCCGAAGGCGGTCGATTCGCTCCTTCAGCGGGCCCGCGATGCTCTTCGCCGTTGCTTGGCGGTTTATAGGTGAGACGATGGATAAGCCAGGTGCATTTTCGGCTCACGCGTGCGCAGGACGGTCTGCAAGGAGCGCTCCCGTGGCCGGGGGATTTTCCGCCGCCACTCGTTTATTGAAGCAGAGGAGGCAGACGTGACCGAGTGCGATGTGGTTAAGCGAAGGTTGGGCCGCTTTCTCGACGCTGAACTGCCGCCGCAGGAATCGGCCGTGCTGCGCGCTCACATCGAGGGATGTCCTGTCTGTCAGCAGGAGATAAGGGCGCTCCAGGAGCTGTCAGCATCCCTCGACACGATATCCGTTCCATCCGTTCCCGCCGGTGCCGTGGACGTGATTATGGCGCGCGTTCAACAGCAGGGGGCCGGATCTCGCAGAATTTGGGGCGCTCTCGATTTCTGGAAGACATGGCCAGTAGCGATGCGGTTCGCTGCTGTTGGGACTGCGGTAGTTGCTTGTCTGATCGGCCTGATGCTGGGTTCAGCTACCTCGGCAACTATCAATCGCTCCCGAAGCGAGATGGCCTGGGTGGGATTGGCATCCGGCACGACCATCACTTCCGCGTATGGGGAAACACAGAGATGAAACACTACATTCGAACACTCGGCCTCATCTTCTCGGTCGCCCTCAACATTATGTTTGTGGGGTCCTACGCCTACCAGAAACTCACCAAGCGGCCGACGTTCGTTTACGAGGAAATCCGGCTTGACCCGGCCCAGCGCTCCCGGATGATGTCCAGCCGGGACCGTTTCCTTGCAACTGTGAATCAGATCGGCAATCGTATCATCGAACTGCAGGTCGAACTGATTGACGCCGTAGCAGCGGAGCCAGTGGATCGCAGCGCAATCGACGCGAAGCTGGAGCAGATTCGTTCTCAGCAGCAATCCATGCAACGTGCTGTGGTCGAGCACTTGCTGGAAGACAAGAATATTCTCGATCCGGGCCAGAGAAAACAGTACTTCGCGGTGCTGAAGCAGCGAATTCGGTCCCAAAGGATGCCCGCGCCACCCTGGCTCCCGCGCGATCGCGAGAGGCATTAGTCGGGGCGGGTGCTAGGTGGGCCGGACGCTGCGCGTGCTCTGGTGGAGCAGCGCCAACTCGAGGCCCAGCTGCAGAAAGCCAAGAACGACATTGCCCAACAGGTCCGGAACGCGGAAATCGCGCTCACCCAGGCGAAGGCTCAGATAGAGGCGGCGAGGGAGGCGGTATCGCTCGCCCGGCAGACGTTCGACGCCGAACAAAAGAAGTTCCGGTTGGGCGAGTCCACTGTCTTCCTCGTGATTCAGGCCCAGCGTGACCTGACGACTGCCGAAGGAAATGAAGTCAAGGCGCGCTCAGCCTATGCCAAGGCCCTCACGCAGTTCGCTCAGGCAACGGGCACGGTCCTGGCGAAATATCACGTCGAAATGACCGATGCTCTGGAGGGGCATGTATCCCGCACGCCAATTATTCCAGGCACTCAGGAAAAACCCGCAACTGAGAAGCCGTTCCCACAAGGATGATAGTGTTTCGGTCCGAAGGCTGGGGAGGGCGAAGGGTACAGCGACACCTGAAAACTCAGGCCTTACTACTCCCCAACATCACTCCAGTTTCACCTGGATCACTTTTCAGGTTTTGGGTCACATTCAAAACGTGCGCGCCACAGTGAAGCCAACCTTAAAGCGACGATCCTGAATTCGCAACGGAGCGAAGTATGTCAGGGCTTGGTTGTAAGTTTGCACGTTCGGGAAAAGCGACTGGGGAGGCAAATCTTGAGGTAGGTTCGCGACGGTGTTCAGACCTAACCAGTTGTAGGCGGCGTAAACACGAAAAGGCACATTGAGCATGGGAACCATGAACTGCACTTCAATTCCGGTTGACCCTCGCGGACGATTCGTGCCGCTAATTGGTTTCAGATGATCCGGCAAGGGGAAATACGGAAACGCATCACTAATGCTACTTAGAGTGCTGGTCTGTAGCCTTAGCTGGCCGGGGCGAAAAATAAATGCGCCACCGAAATCGACAAAGTAGGCTAGGGTGACGGGCGCAGCTATCGGGACTCGATACTCCACGTTGGTGAGCAGTTCGGTATCGCCACCGGCGAACTGCAGGGTGTTGTAAGGGAACTTGGTATAGGAACCACAGCTTGAGGTTCCCTGTCCATTGGCGCCCGGGTCCAGAATCTGGTTACCGTCGCTATCCCGATTGCAGACTTGCCCCACTGTCGGAAAGTAGCCAGCAGGGCTGACGGAATAAATACTGAAACCGCGAATGTCCTCCTCCCCGCCCATATAGAAGCGGGAAAACGGCGGAGGAACCCGGCCTCCGTATCCCGAGATCGTTGCCCCCTTGAAACGCAATGCCAGCACGTGCCGTCTGTTGTTCACCGGACGAAAGTACTTCACTTCGAGTACAGGCTGAATGGTATTGACGTTGCCGCCCAGGATACTGCCCGAAAAGCCCAACGATGCGTAGATGTACTTCCCGCGCGTCGGATTCATATATGCATCCAATGTGTTGTAAACGAGATTGGGCGTTATTTGGCTCGTTGTTATCCCCCGCAATTGGTTTGGTCCCTGAAAGCCGCTGAAAGCCAGAGCCTGGAAGTAAAGCTGTGAGGCAGAGCTAAATGTCTGCACGCTACTCACGTTATAGCTGTAAGTCAGGCCAAGTCGTGTGAAGCTTCGCCGTAGGGGATAGCTCGCGAAGGTCGTGAAGCCAGAGGAATTCTGCTGATAGTTTTGCGTGTTGCTCCCGTACCCGAGCGTTTGCAGAGCACTGACATTCGTGCCGCTGGAAACAGCCAACTGCCGGAGTTGGTCGAAATGGTAGTCGCTCTTGAAAACGGTAAAGCCCGTGGTGATGGGCCGGTCGAAGAGGTAGGGCTCCGTGAAGCCAAAAGAGTACATCCTCTGGTAAGTTCCCCACTGAAACTGCAGGCTCAAGGTCTCGCCCAGACCGAGGAAATTGTTGGTGGCGTAGTTGACGCCCACGAAGTTACCCGCCAGGCCGCTCATCCCGCCGGAAAAGCCGATGGAGTTGCGTCCCTTCTCCTTCACCTTCACGATGACGTCAACGT
>Ga0315280_10010721_pt1 | contig 11421 bp, 9 predicted proteins | sample YL17G06_40_MG_FD_203697 | JGI IMG/M metagenome (GOLD analysis project Ga0315280, IMG submission 203697) | Sediment microbial communities from Yellowstone Lake, YNP, Wyoming, USA - YL17G06_40 | ecosystem: Environmental > Aquatic > Freshwater > Lake > Sediment | place: USA: Wyoming | collected... | reverse complement strand
CGCGAAGATACCAAGAACCTGGTGCCTTGGTGTCTTAGTGGTTCAATACACTGACATGAGCATTCTTTCAATCCTGCTCGCTATCGCTGCCCTATTACCGAACGCTTCGCCGGCGCAGCAGCGTGGGCGAGGCGGCCGCGGAAGCGCCAATACAGAGGTATTTCATACCGAGGTCCCGGCTCACCCGTTCGACGTGATCCTGGGGCGTCCCACCAGGAATTCCGTCACCGCAAGCGTGCTCGCTTATGCGGACACGAAGGTCTACCTCGAGTACGGACCGAGAGAAGGCGCCTACGCCGCCAGGACGAAACCGGTACGATTGGAAAAAGGGAAGCCGGCCGAAATCGTTCTCGACTCTCTTCAGCCGGACATGCCGTACTATTACCGGCTGCGTCACCGCAGCGGCGGAGGCGATTGGCAGGCGGGCGAGGAGTCGTGGTTCCACACCCAGCGCGCTCCTGGGTCGGCCTTCAAATTCACGGTTCAGGCCGACTCGCATCTGGACGGAGGCGTCACGCCGGAATTGTACGCGAGAACGCTGCTCAACGCGCTTGCGGACAAGCCCGACTTTCACATCGACCTCGGCGACACCTTCTTCCCCGACCAGCGGCAGCCCGATTTCAAGGCGGCGGCGCCGCAATACCTCGCGCAACGCTACTACTTCGGGCTTGTTTGCCACTCGGCGCCGCTGTTCTTCGTCGTGGGCAACCACGACGGCGAGGGAGGATCGCGCTACGACGGAACCGGGGACAATATGGCCGCCTGGTCGCTGGGCATGCGCAGGCGCTATCTTCCGAACCCGCACCCCGACGGCTTTTATACCGGCAACGGGACCAGGGATCCGGTCCTCGGCTTTCTTGAAAACTATTACGCCTGGGAGTGGGGCAACGCCCTTTTCGCCGTGCTCGATCCCTATTGGCCCACCCGGGGCGGGAGGGGCGTGCGCGACGACAACTGGAACTGGACGTTGGGCGAAGAACAGTATCGCTGGTTGAAGAAGACCCTGGAACAGAGCCGAGCGAGATTCAGGTTCGTCTTCATCCACCATCCCCTGGGGGCCAAGGGGCAGCCGATCCGCGGGGGCATCGAGGCGGCCAGGTACTGCGAATGGGGCGGGAAGAACGAGGACGGTAGCGACGGCTTCAAACAACACCGGCCCGGCTGGGAGATGCCCATCCACCAGTTGCTGGTCAAGAACAGGGTCTCGGTATTGTTCCATGGCCATGACCACTTTTTCGCCAAGGAAGAACTGGACGGTGTCATTTATCAACTCGTCCCACAACCCGGCAACGCCGCGAGGGGAGGGCCGCCGCGCAACGCAGAGGAGTACGGCTACATTCACGGCGACATCCTGGGTAGCCCGGGGTATATCGGCGTGAAGGTGTCCGACCGTCAGGCAACGATTGAATACATCCGTTCCTATCTGCCGAAGGACGAGACGGAGGGCCGCAAGAACGGTGAGACGGCCTATTCGTACGGCATTGGGGCTTCCCGAGAACCCTGAGCGATACCGACACCCGCCCCGGCCTGCCGCCAGCTACTTCTTGCTCTCGGTCAGCCGGCGCTGGCGTTCTTTTTGCTGGAGCTCGCTTCTCAGCTCCATCCACATCTTGAAATACTGCCATTCGGGGGGAGGATCCTCTTCCTGGACGTGATCGGGGAGCAGCACCAGATCGCCGGTCGAGAGCAGAATCTCTTCGACCTTGGGATTTTGTTCCAGCTTGGCGCGCATGGCCTCCACGATCAGCCGATAATGCTCGCCCTTCTCCTTCGACCAGTACTTGATCCTCTTTCCCTCGAAGGTCACCCAATCGATCCCCATCTTCTTCATGTTCTCTTCGCCGAGGGTGCCCGCCGCTTTGGCTTCAAAGGCGGTCATCTGTGCGACCGCTTCCCGGGTGTGGGGCCAGGTGATCCCCGCGAATTTGGCGCGCGGGTCGTCGGGCCCCTCGGGATAGAGCATCATCTGCCAGAATCCCTCCACGCCGGGATAGCGCTTGCCTCGAAGCGTGAACGGGGTGGCGGCGAAGTTGGACAGGATTCCCAGTTCGTGCCTTTTCGAAAGGATCACTTCTCCCGGCTTCGCCGCCTGCGGCAGCACTTCCCAACTTGCCTTCTGCGCCTCCGGAACCGGGGCCCACCAATGAGATGGATATCCGCTCCTCGATGCGCGCTGCGCGCCTTGACCGGACTCGGTGCCATGCGCAGGTTTCACGACGGCCTTGGGCTGCTCCGCGCCGCCTTGTTGTGCCCAGGCCAGCAACGCCAACAGGCAGATACGGAATGTGCAGCGTGGGTTGTGAGTCATGCAAAGGCTCCGCTGTCCGTCAGCGGGAGAATATCATCGCTTCGGGCGGTCATCTTTCAGGGCTTTTACGATGGTGCGCTTCAGTTCCAGCGGATCGAGCGATCCCTGCACCTTGTAGAGGTACTGGCCGCCGGGGCCGATCAGCACCGTATAGGGCAGCGCCGCGTTCCAGTCTTTGTCGAAGGCTTCCATCAGCTTGTACTTGTCGGTGTCCGCGAACATCAGGTTACGGCTCGAGGCCTGCTGCTTGGTGAGAAACCCCAGGACTTCTTTCTTCTCGTCCGGGAAGTGCGCCGCCACCGTAACCATCTCGAAGGCGCGCTGGCGGTACATGCGGTTGATGGTCACCAGCTCGGGGAACTCGGTGATGCAGGGCCCGCACCAGGTGGCCCAGAAGTTGACCAGACGAAGCTTGTCGGAATCGTTCTTGCGCAGGGCGGCGAGGGCCGCCGCATCCGCCATTTCCACAGAGACCGGCTCCGCGGCGAGCTTCGCCATGTACTGCCTGACGCTCTCGGCTTTGCCGGCCCACTTGATCGAGCACCCGAACGCCTTGGTCTTTTCGACAGCGACCGGCTCACCGGCTACCAGAGCCTCGAGCGCCTTCCGCAGGTCCTGGACTTTCACGTACTGCTCACGCTCGCTGTCGTCGATCCGGCCGACATAGCGGAGCTTGCGCTCGGCGTCAAAGACAAACGCGTGCGGCGTTGCGGCCGGCCCATAGGCGCGGGCCACGCCCGTCTTGTCGCCCTCGTAGAGGTAGGGGTAATTGAACTTTTTGTGGGCGGCTCTGATCTTCATCTCCGCGAACGAGTCGCTCAGGTCCGTGTACCCCAATTCATTGAGGCGGACCGAATTCTCGTCATTCGGGGAAATGGCCACGAAGGCCACTCCCTTCTCCTTGTAGTCGTCGACCAGCAGCTTCAGGCGCTCTTCGTAAGCCTGCGCCGTCGGGCAGTGGTTGCAGGTGAACACAACCACCAGAATTTTGGCCTTGGCGAAATCCTTCAGCGTGTACCACCGGCCGTTTACGCCCTCAAGCCGGAAATCCGGCGCTTTGGCCCCAATCTCGAGTGTCTTGACCGGTTCTTCGGCCGCCGGCGCCAGCCACGGCGCGAGCAGCAGGCTGACGAGAAGAGCAACGCTTCTTTTGGACATCGTCCACCTCGTTTGGAAGTCATTATGAACCACGGATGAACACAGATAAACATGGACCAGCGCAGCCGGAACCAACAGAGCGGCGAGTGCAAGACGGGGGCAACAGGCTGGCTCACCGCGTACTGCTTGCTGCCTGCTGCTTACTGCGCAGGCTCGAGGCGCACGAACGCGCCGTTGTATGCCGGGCAACTCCCATCGCCCGCCAGGACCGCGGGGATCAGCAGGTTCAGCGAAGTGCCGCGGGCCCGCGAGCCGCTCACGGGCATCAATGCCATGTCCTCGCGGATGCTGTCGTCAAGTTCCAGCCGCGCCAAGATTCTCCCGATCGGAGAGATCACGTGCACCAGGCAGTTCTCTGGCAACTCCTCGATGGCCGCCGTGCGGGGGTGAAGGCGGACATCGTAGCAAGGCGGCTCGCCGGCGATCTCCTGCTGCGAATTCAGATGCCGCCTGCTCTTGCGGCAGACCAGCCGCAGCGGAAACCCGGCGCCCGGCTTCGGCAGGCGGGCCGGATCGGCGGCGAACGGCGCCGGGAAGCGGAACTTGCCGTCGGCGGTGGAAAACACGCGGTTGTGGAAGGGAACGCGAGGCAGCAGCGGGTTCTCGATGAAGCCCTCGCGGAAGAACTTGTCGCGCCGCCCGGCATCCTGGAACAGCGGCGCCAGCAGGCGCTCGGTCCATTCCCGCTCGCTGCCCCGCATCTTCTCGCCGAAGCCCAGCCGCTCGGCCAGGGCCTGAAAGATCTCCAGGTCGGTGCGCGCCTCGCCGACGCGGCCGGCCACCGCCTGCTGCCAGGCGATGTAATTGTGGCCGTAGCTGGAGACCGGCCCGCTCTCTTCCAGAAACGAAACGTGCGGCAGCACCAGGCCGGCCGCCAGCACCGTGTCGGTCCAATGGAAATCGACGGCCACCACGAAAGGCAGCGAGCCGAGGCACTCGGCCACGGCGTTCGAGTCCGGCAGCGAGCGGACGGGATTGATGCCGTTGATCCAGGCCATGCGGATGGGGGGATCGAGCGCCGGCAGGTGGCGCCAGAAATCGCCCTCCGGCACCACGCGGTTTGGCGCCTCCGGATCGGGCGTGATCCAGCTCATGTCGAAGTGCCGGCGGTGGCGCGGATAGAAACTGAGGCCGCCGCCGGGCACACCGACGTTGCCGGCGGCGGCCGCCAGCGCGCCAATGGCCGCCACCGTCTCCACGCCCAGCAGGTGGTGCTGCAGGCCGCTGCCAATCCAGATCGCGGCGGGGCGGTGCTGGTGATACAGCGCCAGCAGGTGCGTGAAGTCGCTGTCGCCGATGCCGGAGGGCGTCAGCCACTCCGCCGTGCCGCGCTGCCGCACGAAGGCCGCAAACTCCTCCCAACCCGCCGTGTAGCCGGACAAGAACGAGCGGTCGCACCATTCCCGCTCGATAAACTCGCGCAGCAGTGCCAGCGCCAGAAAGACGTCATGGCCGGGAACCGGCTGTAGTTGCCGGTCGAACAGCCGGGAACGGTCCAGGCGCCGGGGATTGATGCTGACCAGGGCCGCCCCACGCCTCTTGGCCTCGCGCAGGAAGGGCAGCAGGTGGGTGTTGGAGGTGAACGGATCGCGTCCCCACAACACCACCAGCTTGCTGTTCGGGATGTCCTCTGGGGAGTGCGCCGCCTGTTCGCCGAAGCTGTGTTCCATGGCGGCCGTGCCGGCGCCGAAGCAAATGTCGCCCGCAGGCTGCGTGACGCCGCCCAGCAGGTTGAAGAAGCGCAACGAAAGCTTCTTCAGCAGCCCCATCGATCCCGACCCCTGAAAATGCAGAATGGCGCGCGAGCCATGCCGGTCCACGGTGTCGCGGATGGTCCGGGCGGCCAGTTCCAGCGCCTCTTCCCACGTGATCCGCTCAAAAGCGCCGGAGCCATGGCGCTGGTCGCCCGCGCGCCGCCGCATGGGGTGCAGAATCCGCTCCGGGCTGTATGCCCGCCGCGGGTAACGCGTGGTCTTGTCGCAGAGAAAACCGCGGGTGATGGGGTGCGCCGGGTTGCCGCTGAGCGCGGTCACGCGCCCGTCCTCCACGGTCGCTATCACCGAGCAACCATCCCAACAGTCCAGTGGGCAGGCCGTGATCATCTGTTGCAGCATGGCTGGCCTATTATCGCAGAGACGGCCCGGAAGCGGACAGCAGCGTAAGCAATCGAATTCCCGTGCCTTCCGGAGTGGAAAGTAGATTCCACCGGCTTACCACCGTCGCATAACTCCTTGAATCTTCAGGGACAGCACTGGCGGCGTAATTGCTCGAAACCTGGCGTGCGTGTCGCGACTCTGATTGGGTAGGACAGGAGAAGGCAACGAATGGCTTCCGCACTAGAGATTGCCGAATTCACTCAGGCTTCCGGCTCGCTGGGCGTGACCGGCGTGCAAGAGCCGAGGGTGATCCAATACGAGGGCTCCGTTTGGAGCTGCCGGGAGAAGCGGGAGATTCGCGCGCGTCTCTACTACAGCCTGACCAACGAGAACGGCCGCAACGCCTGCCGCCTGCTGTTCATCGAACCCCTGCCCTGAAGGTGCAAAGTCCAAGGTCCAAAGTCCAAGGTCGGGCTAGGTTGAAATCCGCAGTCCGAAACCTGCAAGCCACAATTCGGATACAATCTGCGGCGTGAGGCCGAGCCTGCTCGCGGCGCTGCTGTTGGCGCTGGCCATTGCCGACGACCCTGGGAGCGCCTGGCCGCCGACGGCTGGTTTCGGCTCAACAACGGCAGACTGTTCGTTCCCCTGGGCGGCTTCCACGGCAACATGATCCCGGTGGCCATGGTGCGGCCGGACGCGAAGGAGCTGCGCCGCCTCTCCCCGCACCTTTGGGACGCGCAGACCACCGACGGCCTGGGCCACATCGACCTGTTTGATGCCTCCGATGAAATCCTCCGCCGCTGGTTCCGGATTCTCGCCGGCCATGGCGTGACGGCGATTCGGCTGTTTCCCCGGGCGCGGGTCGGAACGAATGTTCTGGACCTGTGCGGCCGGCCGAACCCGGAACTGAAAGCGGCCTTCGAGCGCGCCTTCCGCGCCGCCCGCCCCTACGGCATCCGCTTCCTGCTGCAAATCATTCCCGAGCCGAACCTCAGTTGTTACTCCAACGACGAGTCGGTGAAGAACTACGTGCTGCCCGGCCTGTCGCCTGCGGAGATGGGCCGGTTGACGCCCTCGCAGAAACGCTTCATCGTCTTCAACGGCGAATGGGGCGTGCTGTACAGTGCGGCGGCCGAGGATGTTCGCCGGCTGGCCCACCGCGACGGCCTCTGGCTGAGCCTGATGGCGCACAGCCCCGGCTCCATGCAGTGGACCTACGAGTTTCCCGAGGAGTACCGCCGGCCGGCCGCGATCATCGCCGCTCTGCCGAAGGACTTCTCCCCCGAGCGGCCGAAGCTGGCGGTGGACATCGGCGAAGCCTATCGCCAGTTCCACGACAACACGCGCTACCCGCTGTACTCGCCGGATAAGCTGTTCCCCGCTGTCCCGTTCCTCCGGCAGAAGCAAACCGATGCGAACCTGCAGCGGATCTTCGCCGCCTATCGCCGCTCGCTGGATATTGGCGTGCCGGTCCGGTTCACGATGTCGCGCGGCGGCGGCAGCCTTTCGCTGGAGGAATTCGCGGCGCTGGAGGCGGCCACCATCCGCCGCCCCATCCGCGCCACCGGCGGCTACCAGCTCGCCTACCTGGCCGATACCCGGAGCCGAACCTGGCTCGCTTACCTGCGCAGTCGCAAGGTGGAGGCCTTCGGCCGCCAGTTCCTGGGCGTGCGCGTGGAGAAGCCCTTGCGCATCGACCTGGACCTGCCCCCCGGGCAATACCACGCGTACCTGATCGACCTGGATTCCGCCGGCGTGCGGGCAAGCAAGCTGGCGGCGCAAGGCAGCATTGATGTGGCCGCCCGCACGACGCACGATTATGTGCTGCTGGTAACCCAACAGCGCGCCCATTTGAGCCAGAAAATGGGACGCGGATAAACGCAGATTCACGCAGATGTAGCTTTCGCCGTTTGATGTGCGTTCATCTGTGTTCATCAGTGTCTCATTCCCCCGCGGATCGCGTCCGCCGGATGTATACTAGAAGCGCCGGAGTTTTTCGCGTGGAGGTACGTTTATGCGGATGAAGGATGCCCTGCTGATTTCCTTACTGCTGATCTTGGTGCTGGCGCTGGCCGGCTGCACCCGCGGCGGCGGCCGCACCGACGCCCAGATCGCCAGCGACATTCAAAGCAAGATCGGCGCCGATCTCCGGCTGGCTAATAAGCAGATTTCCATACAAACCAAGGATGGCGTCGTTCTGCTGACGGGCCGGGTGGATACCGAAGCCGAGAAGAAAATGGTGGAGACATACGCTGCCGGTGTCGAAGGCGTGAAGACGGTCATGAACAACATCGAGGTGGCCCCGGCGGCTGCCCAGGCGCCGCCCACGCCCGAACCGCCGGCGCCCACGCCGCCAGCCGCCCGCCCGGCGGCGAAGAAGCCGGCGACGCCGGCGGCCACCGCCGCACCACCGGCGCCGGCACCGGCGGGGCCCACCGCGCCAGCGCCCGCCGCCACGCCGCCCGCTGAGGAGCGCGTCACGATGCCCGCCGGCACCGAACTCACCATTCGCATGATCGACAGCGTCGATTCCGAGAAGAACAAGGTTGGTGACCGGTTCCGAGCCACCATCGAAATGCCGGTGGTCATCGAAGGAAAAACGGTGGTGCCCAAGGGGGCGGACGTCGAGGGAGTCGTCGCCCAGTCGGCCAGCGCCGGACATTTCCAGGGCCGCTCCGAGCTCGCGCTGGCGCTCAGCAAACTGACCTATGCCGGCAAGTCGTATGACATCAAGACTGAGCAGGCGGTCCGCGAAGCATCCTCGCGCGGAAAGAAGACCGCGGCCATGGTGGGCGGCGGTGGCGCCCTCGGCGCCGTCATCGGCGGGATCGCCGGCGGCGGCAAGGGCGCGGCGATTGGCGCGGCATCGGGCGCCGGTGCCGGCGCCGGTGTCCAGGCGGTCACCAAGGGCCAGCAGGTGCGCATCCCCTCGGAGACCGTCCTGGAGTTCAAGCTGAAGAACCCGGTGACGGTCACCCCGGCGGCCACCGCCGGCCGCCGGTAGCCGTCAGCCTACAGCCCACAGCCTACAGCCCACGGCCTATTTCATCAGCGCCGGCTTGATGGTCCAGGTCTGCAGGGCTGCCAGTTCCATGTTGTTCGGAGCCCGCATACCGGCGGGGTGAATAATCCATCCCCAGAGTTTTTCGCTATCGGGTGAGGCGTGTCGGTAGGGGAGGAACTTGGCCGCCCGGACCGGTATCTTCTCCAACGACGGGTCGGCCAGTGCGTGCGCGGCCGCGGAAAGAAAGTCTTCGGGGCTCAGGCTTTCCGAACCGGTCCAGACCTCGGCCGGCAGGCAGCCGGAATCGCGGGCGGCGGCCAGGGCCTGCGCGGCGGCTTCCCGAATCTCGCGCCGGCTGAGGTCGGCCTGGCGGGTGGTGCGGCCGCGATGGCGCGGCCCATAAAAACTTTCCGCTTTGAAAACCTTTGCCGCCGGCTCCAGGGCCTGCGCCACCAGCGAGAACACTTCGGCGGCGGACAGCGCCACGCGGCTGTCGTCGGACTTCCACCATGACACCTCGTCGGTGTTCCGGCGTGCCATGGCCTCCACCTCCTCGCGCGCGAACGCCCGGTTTCGGGCGCGGTCCGAGTAGAGCGCCAGCAAGTCTGTCGCGGTGGCAAACTTGACGCCCGGGCGGCCGGCTATGTGCGCCACGTAGCTCGCGAAGGTGCTGTAATCGCGCTCGCTCTCTTCCTTCGTCTTCGGCTCGCCCGGCTGCCATTGCTCGGGCGGCGGATTGGCGCCGTGCAGGAAATTCACCGCGTCCCAGGCCTTCGTCGTGACGAATTCCCAGGGGTGATAGACGATGCTGATGACGCTGCCCGGGCCAGGGGCGTTGCGGAGCTGGTCGAAGATGCGGTCGAATTCGTCATTGGCGGCCTGCAGCTTGTCCGCGGCCGGATCGCCCAGCGCCAGCCGGGTCTCCTTGCCCCGCAATTCGTAGAAGTTGAGCAGGCCGCAGTACCAGAACATGTCGTGCTCCAGGCCGACATGCGAGCCGCTGTCGAGGTAAACGGGGATGCCCATGCGCCGGAGGGCCGGGTAGACGTGCGGCGCCCAGGAATTGCCCGGCTGGCCGTAGCAGGACAGGGGGCGCTTCAGAATGCGCGCCACGTCGCGCGCCCCGGCCGCCTCGCGCCGGTAAAACTCCTGCGCGCCTTCATCCCAGCTCAGGCGGTCCAGGTAAGCGGCTGGGGCCGGCGGCACGCTATGGAAGTCGGTGTGGTAGCCGATATCGTGCAGGCGGAGCGCGGCCAGCACGTCGCGCCGGCCGCGCTGCTCCAGCACTCGGGCCTTGGCGCCTGTCAGCTTGAATGTGCCTCGAATATGGCGCCGCGTGAGGATCTCGGCGATGCGCAGCGCGGCGTCATCGCTGGACGGGGTGATGTGGTCTTCGGTGTCGAACCAGAAGACCACGTAGACATCGCCCGCCTGAACCGCGGGCGCAAGAAGCAGAAGCGCAAGCAGCAGTCTGAGCAGCCGCATACCGCCGGCCATTGTATGCCAAACGGGAGCGGCCGGCGGCCTCCGGCCGGCCCGGTTACTGGCTTTTTTCGGCTGCGGAACAGGTTTTCCCAAGGAAACAAAGTTCGGACGGCACTTTTCGGCCCAACGGCTGTCCTGCGTTTGGACGGTGTGAGTGGCGTGGCGCTGACAAATTGCCGGTGTTCGACGCTGCCGAACCAGGCGCCGGCGCCCGGTTTCCCGCGTGCTGATTGCTAGACACCCACTCGATAAAACCGTCCAGGCTTGAGCTCTATGAGGACTCTTAGGATTTCCTGAACGAGCGGCCGCAATGACTGGATGCGGTTCGATGGTGCTCGAATAGTCACGACTGCGAGATCACCTGGAATCTGCTCACGCTTCTCGATGTGTTTGTCGGCAGTGAGGAAGGCAGCAAAACTCCCAGCGGCACGGCGAAGCAGCTCACCGTTCTCGAGCCCCGACCAACCCTGCCCTTGGACCGTGCGCACTTCGTGTCCAATAAGCTCATCCGCAAGCTCACGTGGCAGACACTCATCGAGCAGAATGCGCACTTTCCTCCAGGGCCTGGCGTGCTAACTCCAGCGCGGCAACGGCTTGCTCACGGGTCACTGATGGAAAGGAAGCCAGAAACTGGTCCAAGTCATCCCCAGCCTCGAGACAGTCGATCAGGTTCTGCAGAGGCACGCGGGTTCCGACGAACACCGGCGTGCCGCCCAGAATGCCCGGGTCGCTGTGAATGACTTTCGCCGAATGGTTCATTGCGTATCTCCACAGCCTGGCATGGACGGTCTCAGCATATCATGCATGGGGTCCCGTCCACAGCCGTCTGCGTGTCCGACGCCGTGGCGCTCAGCGGCAGCCGGCGCCTTCCTCGCCTGCACATGCCAGTCGGAGCTTGACAAGTATTCCCATACCGACTACGTTTCTGGCCGGTTGGTTTTCGACATCGGCGGAAACAAGTACCGCATCGTCGCCAGCGTGGATTTCGACGAACAGATTCTGGGCGAAGATATTTAACGTCAACCCAGGCGTCTTCATCTGAGAGCAAGTGCCGGCACACGCCGGCGCCTGCTGGTATAGTTTTCTGTAGACCCGCTCCGCGGGTTCGGCCAGCTCGATCTCGTATTCGCTGCTCAAGACGCAACCCTTCCGTTGCTGCCTGCCCCGCGGGTCTATTTGCCCTTCTTGAGCGAGTCACGTATCGCCTTCATGCTTCGGGTGCGGCCCTGTTCGAGCGCCCGGAGCCCCTCGATCAATCCGGCGACCTCCTCGGCGTTCGTCAGCAATTCAATCGTGTTTTCGAGTTTCCGCAGTTGTTCCTGCATCATCAGATACTGTTCATAGCGAACGAGCACCGCCAGCGGGTT
>Ga0315280_10010719_pt1 | contig 11424 bp, 10 predicted proteins | sample YL17G06_40_MG_FD_203697 | JGI IMG/M metagenome (GOLD analysis project Ga0315280, IMG submission 203697) | Sediment microbial communities from Yellowstone Lake, YNP, Wyoming, USA - YL17G06_40 | ecosystem: Environmental > Aquatic > Freshwater > Lake > Sediment | place: USA: Wyoming | collected... | reverse complement strand
AATGCCTGCATTTCCGGCGACTGGTCGGGGCAGATCCCTTCGTCGAACAGCGGGTAGAAGGAATCCACGAGCACGGGGACGATGGCCAGCGGGCGCTTCGGGCCGAATACGTACTGGAGGAACACCGCCTGGAACTCGATGGAATGCTCGTTGCGGTGGACCAGCTCGTCGGCAAACAGGTCGACTTGTTGCCCTGCCACGCTGGAGGCCAGGTGCCCGGCCAGCCGGTCGATGAAACGGCCGTCGGTCTTCACGGCACCGAGCGGGGTCTCGAAATCCTTGCGGGTGACGGAGAAGAGGTTCTCCATCGGGCGGTGGGCCGTGCCGAAGATCACGAAGAGGTCGGCGGGAGAGTGGCGGGCGATTTGCCGGTAGGCCCAGGCGTAGGCCGGCCCGCCGCGATAGGGATCGATGTGCGGGCTGACCACGGCGCACAACGGCGGGCCGGCGGCGTCAGGGTCCGCCTCCAGAACTCCCGGACCCTTCGGCGAGCTGAAGTAGGCGGCGAGCTCCTTCCGCAGGGCCTCGGGCCGGGCCGCATAGGAGGACCCGGCAAACGCAGCGGGCCGCGTGGAACTGGCCAGGTACTTGCGGATCTCCTCTGCCCGGCGGGCCTCGAACCGCTCCCCCTCCAAGAGACACGCCTCGTCCAGTTGCCGGACGAGGCGCTTCAGGTCGCTGAGGGCCAGCGGAATGCCCACCTCGGCCTGGAACCGGGCCTGAAGACCGGCGAGCGTCCTCCGCCCGTCCATCATCATCGCCAACATCGCCCCCCCGTGCGGCACGACGACCGTCTCGCCGAATCCTTCCGGGTCGACCAGCGCAAACAGCGCGGCGTCGTCCCCTTCGATCGGCGAAATCTCCAGCGGCCGCAGGCGCGGGCGGAGCGGAATGCTCATCCGGCGGGGTCTCCGGGGACGGCCTGCTTAGGGCTGTTTTCCCGACTCCTCCTTCTTCTCCGCATCCGTGAGGGCGCGAACGCGGATGTCGCGGACGGCCCCCGTGGTGCACCAGCTCGCGATGCCGAACGGCTTGCACGGATCGCACTCGAAGCGGATCGAGATCTTGTGCCCCTTGGTCTCCAGATCCACGGTCTTCTCGTCGTCGATCCAGGTCTGGATCTTGCCCTTGGTGACGCGGATGCGGAACTTGTACCACTGGCCAGTCTTGAAGTCCTTGAACTTCGTGGTCATGTTGTCGGAGGCGTCGTAGAAATCGATGCTCGACAGGCCGACGACGGGCCCTCCCCAGCCGCCCACGACGAACGAGCAGAAGGAATCGCCCACGGGAAAGGTCGTGGTGCAGAAGAAATCGTTGCCGTCGACCCGCTTTCCTTCGAGGGCCACTTCGTAGTCCATCTTGGGGAAATCGCCGCCGGCGTAGGCGATGCCGGTCATCATGTCGCCGCGCTCCAGGACGATCGCCCCGTCCTTGACCACGACCTTGCCTTCGCCGCCGAACTGCGGCGCCTTCCATCCCTTGAGCGACTTGCCGTCAAAGAGGCTTTTCCACTTGGTCGGATCGGCCTGGGCCTTCTTGGGAGCGGATTTCTTGGGCTTCGCCTTGGCCTCTGCCTTAGGCGGATCGGCCGCAAGCGCGGCACCCGCCAGACCCGCCACTGCACCGACGACCATCAACCGCCCGATCCATACCACGACTTGCCGACTGCCTTTCCTCGCCATTGCTTCGCTCTCCTTCCGCGGGGTCATTCTGTTGTTGGTTCCCATACGACTTCCCACACACTGCCACTGTGCCATAAACTCAACCCGATGTCCAGGCGCCGGTTAGGGCCGGCCGGTCAGCCGCGCCACCAGGAAGTCCTCGAACGCCGACAGGTCCTTCCACGACATGGCGCAATCGACCGCTTTGCTCTGGGGATCGACCTCGGTGAATCCCTTGTCGGTCACCCGGATCGGCAGCCGCTCTATGTTCACCAGCTTCTCGGAGATCGCCAGGTAGATCGCCACGGTGTCGAAGAGCACCGAGCTGGCCTCCAGCTTGTCGGATCGCTTCGGATCGCCGGCCTTCGACCAGATGCGGTAATTCTCGATCACCGCCCGGGTCACCGGATCGGAGCACTCGGCCACCTTGCGGAACTTCTCGCCGCGCAGGCGGACGATGCCGCAGGTGTCCAGGGGGGTGATGGTCATCGGCCAGGCGGCAGTGAAGACCTTCTGGGCGGCCTTGGCGTCGGCCACCACGTTGTACTCGGCGCTGGGCTTCGGCTTGCCGTCGTATCCGCGGCGGACGCTCCCCTGCATCCCCACGAAGCGGACGCGGCCGGCGATCTCGGGCTGCCGCTCCAGGGCCGCCTTGATGTTCGGCAGCGGGCCGATGCAAATCAGCGTGATCTTCTCGGGCGACGCCATCACCAGATCGATCATTGCTTGGACGCCGTCCCGGTGGACCTTTCCGGGGTAGCGGGCCAGGTCGTAGTCGGCGACCCACTTGGCCTGCCCTCCCTCCCGGTCCGATTGGTGCAGGCCGACGCCCACGGCCACGTCGGTCCGCTTGGCAATCTCCAGCATCCTGGCGATGATCTTCGCCCGGTAGGTCGTGTTGCCCGTGTCGGAGACGACCATCTTCAGGTCGAGCTCGGGCGACTTGAGCAGGAGGGCCAGGGCCCAGGTGTCGTCGATGTCGCCGCCGATGTCGGTGTCGAGGATCACGGGGATTTTCGTCTTGGCGCGGGCCTTGGCCTTCCGGCCCGATGGCTCCCCGCCCGCGGCAAGGTCAGCAAGGCACGGTCCGAAGATTGCCGCGGCGGTAATCAGGGTCAGGATGGACGATTTCACCGCCTTTTCCCTCCGTTCAGAGTGCCGGTAGTTGTGTGATCCGACGGCTGGCGTCAACGCTGCACAGCCCCGTGGGTGAAGGCCGCGCTCGGTTGATAATAGGGGCGCGGCGTCCGGTTGTCAACCAGCGTGCCGCGACAGGGACGGCTGAACCGCCGGTCTACCGGTTGTCCCTACGGGACAAGTCGACAGCGGAACGATCGAGGACCTAGCGATCAATGGCTGGGCTATTGTCGAGCGCCCTTTGGGGCGAACCCATGGAGAAACGATTGCCGACGCAGGGCGTCTGGTGGAGCACGACCGGCCCGAACAGGCCCGAGGGGCGGGCGTTCTTGGGGTCGTAGCGGCTGGCCAGCGAGTTGGTCACCTCGACCACGAGCTCGTTCTCGCCGTCCCGCATGGCGTCGGTCACGTCCCAGGCGAACGGCCCCCAGAACACCGGGCCGAGGTCCTTGCCGTTCAGTCGCACGACGGCCCAATCGCCGACCGTGCCCAGGTCGAGGTGACACCGCTCGCCGGGCTTCTTTGAGGCCTTGAGCGTGGCCTGGTATCGCAGCGTGCCGGCGAAACCGGTGAGGCCCGGGAGTTTCCGCCAATCGCCCAGGCCGGCGGCCACTTCCTTGCCCTGGGGACCGAAGACCTTCCAGGGGCCGGCGACCGCGATAACGACGGGCGGGGTTTCGGCCGGCTTGCGGGCAGGGGAAACAGCGGCCGGCTGGGCGGAATCGACGGCCAGCACAAGGCTCTCCCGCCGCTCCAGCCGTACAGCAACCGACAGCTTCGGGTCCGTGCCGACGACCTGGGCCGGCCGCAACTCGCCGCGCCACGGGTCGAACCACTCGGCCTTCCCCCGCGCGCGGCACTTACGTCGCCTGCCGTGCATTCCGCGATGACGAAATGGGAGACGAACACGTCAAACCGCTCGCGGTGCTGGCTCCACCAATCGTACGTGAGCTGTTGGTTTGCCGCGGTCACCAAATCGCGGCTCGGCCGCGAGGTCAGGTATCCAACGATCGTGGTTTCCAGGTAAAGCGTCGGTTTCATACGCGGCTCTCACCGTCCGAGGTCGGCCCTGGCTGTTTAGCGCTCGCCATCGCGCGCGTCACTAATGCGACATCGCCTTGGTGGACTTGCCGGCCTGAGTGTTAGTTGGACGGATAGTAAATGCCCCCCGCTCTTCCGCGTTTCACGCTCAGGAGTTTTGCATCGGCGAGCGACTTCAGAAAGTCGTCGTGATGTATGCCCGTTCCGTCAAGCATGGCCACTACGCGAGGACGTAGCGTGCGGCCAGACGAGCGCATTTCCTGAAAGACCTGAAGTGCATACCGGACGCGGGTAGCATTTCGTTTCCTCCACTCGTCCCATCGTCTCATGTATGGCAGCTTCGCAAGGTATCGGGTCATCAGTTGCTTCTTGAGGCTGGGATACGTTTTGTACTCAACTCGGTTGCGCCCTTGAAGATCCGAGATGATGGGCTTGATCTCGCCCTCGCGTTCCAGCGCCGCTTCCGCATCACGTTGCGTCCTTGGTCTTCGAGTGTACAGAGTCAAGAGGAAATCGGCAGGCTGCGCGTGAGCGATCCCGACCTCCAGTGAAACGTTGGGGTTCCCTCCCGTGGCGTCGAAAACGCACCCGGCAGAGTCCCGAATGAGGTCGGTTATGTGCCCCAACAAGTAGTCGGTTGATGAGATTGCCGTCGTGTCGGCCAGAATGATGTGAAGAGGAGTCTCTTTTTCAACATCAGTTTTCAGCTTGTCATAGTTCTTCCGAATAGCTCTCAGGAAGGGACAGCCGACGAACACCTGGTAGGGTTTGGGCATCGTCAGTCCTCTCTGTCAAGCTGACAGTGACTATCTATTCGCGTAGAAAAACCCCAGTCCACGCTCGACGTGCAGGATAACACCGCTGGGAACAGTCCTCAAGGGCACCACAAATGCCGGCATCAACGGGTTCCGTCGCGATCACTCGCAGCGCGGCGGATGGCATGCTCTCACGACGCGAAGCGTCGGGTGAGCATGCTTCTCCCGGCACGCGTTGTGGAAGTGCATCGAGCGGGGCATGCCCTACGGGAGCGAGTCGTGGCAGCACGCGACCGTGGAGCGTTTGGGCTTGCAGGCAAGTCTCCACCGCCGCGGCCCACCGCCAGGATCGAGGGAAAAGTAGAATGTCCCTTTTTTTCTTTCCAGAGGAACTACGGAATTTGCACTGCTTCTTCGCCGGAGATCGTGGCCACGGCGCGATAGACGGTGAGGTCGATGTTGTCGCTGACGAACCGCACGCTTGCGTCGCACATCGAGAAGTTGCCGCCCCCCGGGTGCTGGCTGTAGAAACCGTAGTTGCGGTCCCAGTTGTTCACGTACTGCCGCAGGTTGTCGATCCCTTTGCGGTAATTGAGCGGGATCGCGCAGGTCGCGGTGGTGGCGTTCTCGGAGAACCACCAGGTCCACGCACACCAGTAGGGAACCGCCTCGCCGGCGGCCCAGGTGTTCGACGTGCCGTCCGTAATGGAGGAGAACTTGGTTTGGTTGGCGCGGAGATTGTTTAGGTCGGTGGGAGCATTGCCGTAGGCGTTGGCGCAGATGATGCCGTTGCCGCGGGCCAGGCCGTTGGTATCGCCGGCCCAGCGGCCCCTTTGCGACACGGACCCGGCGAAAGCTCCCCAGGCCCAGTTGCTGCCGGCACACGCCTTGTAGTTGTTCACGGCATGGGCGCCGCCGTAATCGGAGCGGCCGTCCATGATGCCCTCCTGGTTCTGGCCGTCGGAAGGGCACAGGTAGGTTCTCACCACGGTGTTCATGACCGCCACGTTGACCGCGTTGTCATACCGCAAGTCGAATCGGATTTGCTTGTAGAGCGGATCCTGTTCGATGTAGGGCAGGATCCCCTGCATCCAGCTCACCCAAGCGTTCGTCTGCGAGATGTAGTTCATGGGGAGTTGGTTGGAGGTGTCGTGGTAGTTGTGCAGGGCGAGCGTGATCTGCTTCAGGTTATTCGTACACTGGGAGCGCCGGGCGGCTTCGCGGGCCGCCTGCACGGCCGGCAACAACAGTGCGATCAGGATGCCGATGATCGCAATGACGACGAGCAGTTCCACGAGCGTGAAACCTGAGCGATTGGACGACTTCACGGCACAGTCTCCTGTCTACCGTTTCACGGGACGAGTGAATAAAGACCGTTTGCCCGGCCCCGGTCCCTTTGCCGGGCAGGCCACTACTTGCCGTTCAAACCGCGAGGGTTCGCAAGGGCCTTAACCCGTTCCGAAGGCGGCGCCGTTCGCCATAGTCGCACCGGCGTCATAACAGCATGGCCGTGCGGTGTCAAGAGGGGCCCCGCGCTTGGGGGAGCCGCTTGGGTTGCAGGGCTACGACCACAGCAGGTTGAAGCTAGCATCCCGGTACTTTCGCAAGGGCTGGTAGGCCAAACGCCACAACGCAAGCGGCTCCGCGTTTGGCACACTCGGCAGAACCGCGGGAGACTCTTGAACGCGGCAGAGAAACCCAGTCAAATGCGGGCATGCGGGGGCTCATCAGGATGCCGAGCTTTCGCAGCGGAATGCTCCATGATCCGATTCTCAACAGAAGGGAGGGATTGAAGATGACGCGCCTTCATGCTGTCGCAGTGTCTGTGATGGGATGCTCGTTGGCGTGGGCCGTCGGCTGCGGGGGCGGGTCGACGTCGCCCACCACCCGAGTGACGGGCAAGCTCACCTGCAAGGGGCAGCCGGTCGCGGGAGCGAACGTGACCTTCCTGCCCGCGAAAGGACGGCCGGCCACGGGGAAGACGGGGGCGGATGGCAGGTTTACCTTGTCCACCTACAAGTCGAACGACGGCGCGGAGATGGGGGATCACAAGGTCTCGATCACCATGTCCTGGGACGATAACCCTCCCCCGATGCCCGGTTCGCCCGCGGCGAAGGACTGGAAGCCGCCGGTGCAGCTTTTCGCCGACAAGTACCTCAATCCCGGCGGTTCCGGCCTGACTGCCACGGTCGAGAAAGGGAAGAACACCAACTTCGAGTGGGATTTGGACCCGAAGTAGGAGCCCGGGCTGACTCGGAACTCGTACCCGCAACGTTCACCGCCGGTACGGCGACCAGACGGGGCGGGCGGGGCGGGTTTGGGACTGGCGGGCGGGAGAGGAGGCGGCCTCCGAGGTCGCCGGAGTTGGCCGCGCCCCAGTCTTCGGGGCGTCTTCGGCCGCCGATGAGCCCGGCGGTTCGCCGTCCCCGGCAAGCCGCGCCGGCTCCTGCGGCCTTTGCTCGGCGGGCTCCTCGCCGGGCGGCTTCTGCTGCCACGAGGAACGGGGAGGCGAAGTGGCTTCCTGGAGGATCGGCCCGGAGTCCCGGCGCTCGGCGACCTGGCCGGGCACGGCGACATTGATCGGGCGGCTGGCCTCCAGGTTCCGGCCGTCCCGCGTGGTGTAGCGGACGAAGAGGTGCAGACGGCCGTGGACGGGCGGGGCCCCGGGCCAGGGAAGTCCCAGGCAGAAACCTTCCCCCTGGGGCATCCGGCAGTACGAGGTCGCAACGTCTTCGGCGGTCAGATCCCAGCGTGCGATCCGGGCCGCCTCGCCGGAAAGCGCGCCGTCCAGGAGCACCACCGAGATCGGAGCGGCCGCGGCCAGCGGTTTGCCTTGGCCGTCGCGGGGCTCGATCATGACGAGGATTCCCTCGTCCCCCGGCTGGGGCTCGGCGTCGAAGCCGCCGGTGAGCGCGGGATTGAGGGTAATCCGGCGGGCCGACGCGCTATCGCCGCGGGGCTCGACGGGGACTGCGGCCGAAAGCTGCTCGCGATAGGCCGCCGGCAGATTCTGCGAAGGCTCTTCCTCGGCCGTGACGCCTTTGGGGTTGGTCAAGGGCACGTCCAGCCTCCGCGGCTCGGCGGGCGAGGCCGGCGTGGCACGCGAATCGGGCGTTGCCTCAGGCTTGCGGGGCGCGGGGGGAGCTTGCTGCTCGCCCTCGGGGCGGCTGGGCGGGGCAGATCTCTCGCGACTGCCGGGTTTTCCGGGACCCCGGAACGTGTCAGGGATCTCGCCGGGGGGCAGGGCCTTGGAGGGGAGCTCGACTTTGGGCAGGGCGGGCGGCTCGGCGCCGCCGGGAGCCCGCAGGGAGCGCGGCAGGGGGCTGAGCTCCGGGCCGCGGACCGCCGGCGGGGGCGCGGATTCCGCGGCGGGGGCTCCGCGGGCGGCGGGCCGCTCGGGAGCCAGCCGCGGCGCGGTTCGCTCCCCTTTCCGCAGGCCCTCGTTGTCGCGCCGGCACTTGTCCAGGGCGTCCTGGGTCTTGTCCAGGGTGTCCTGCACGTCGTAGAGCGCGTCTTCGAGATAACGGTTTTCCCGTTCCAGGGCTGTGACGGCCGGGTCAGTGCGGCATCCTGCCGCCGCCAGACACGCCCAGCCGACGATGGCTGCTGGCCACGCTTTCATGGTGTCCTCGGGTCCGGTGGACGATCCTTCGTACCGGTTCCTCGGGTGTCAAGCTACTGGGGCTGTTGGATGTGCTCGATGACGTGGTCGATGAGCCCGTATTCCAGGGCTTCCTCGGCCGACATGAAACGGTCGCGATCGGTGTCCTTCTCGATCTTTTCCAGGGGGTGGCCCGTGTGCTTCAGGAGGATGTGGTTGAGCCGCTCCTTGATCTTGGCGAATTCCTTGGCATGGATGAGGATGTCTTCGGCGCTGCCCTCCATGCCGGCCAGGGGCTGGTGGATGAGGATGCGGGCGTTGGGCAGGGCGTTGCGCTTGCCGGGGGTCCCGGCGGTCAGCAGCACGGCGGCCATCGAGGCGCACTGGCCGACGCAGTAGGTGGCCACCTCGCAACTGATGAACTGCATCGTGTCGTAGACGGCCAGCCCCGCCGTGATGCTGCCGCCGGGCGAATTGAGATACAGGTGCACGGGGGCTTTCGGGTCCTCGGCCTGGAGGAAGAGGAGCTGGGCGACCACGGAGTTGGCCACTTCGTCGATGATCGCCGTGCCGAGAAAGACGATGCGGTCCTTGAGCAGGCGGCTGTAGATATCCATCGCCCGCTCTTCGCGGCCGCTCTTTTCGATCACGTAGGGGATCAGGGGCATGAACGATCTTCCTTCGCTGGACGAGGTCTACTCGTCCTCGGCTTCCTGGGCTTCGGCAACTTTTTGCTTGGTGAGGATCTCGTCCACCAACCCGTAGCTCTGGGCCTCCTCCGCCGACATGTAGAAATCGCGGTCAGTGTCCTTGGCGATCCGCTCGATGGGCTGGCCGGTGTGGCTGGAGAGGATCTGGTTCAAGACGTCGCGGTTGCGGAGGATTTCCTGGGCCTGGATTTCGATGTCGGAGACCTGACCGCCGACCTGGCCGTAAGGCTGGTGGATCATCACCTTGGCGTGGGGCAGGGCGAAGCGCTTGCCCTTGGAGCCGCCGGCCAGCAGCACGGCCCCGCCGCTGGCGGCCAGCCCGACGCAGTAGGTTGCCACGGGGCAGCTCAGGATCTGCATCGTGTCGTAGATCGCCAACGTGGCGCTGACGCTTCCGCCCGGCGAATTGACGTAGAAGTGGATGTCCTTGCGGCGGTTTTCGCTCTGCAAGTAGAGGAGCTTCATCACCAGCTCGTTGGCGTTGGCGTCGTGGATGATCCCCTGGAGGAACACGATGCGATTTTCCAGGAGCAAGTCGCCGAGGGTCAACTGGCGCTGGCGCTGGTAGTCGCGGTAGCTCGCCATGGCGTCGGCGGGAGCGGACAAGTGAAGACTACTCATGAGGGGGCCTTTCCTTCCGCCTTGGCCTCGGGGATGTCCGACTCGGGCTCGCCCCCGCCCGCCGACCGGTCGAGGGCTTCCGCTTCCACGGTCTCGGGCCGGTAAGGAACGTCCTGAAACACGGCGTGGGCGAGGATCAGGTCGATCACCTTCCGCTCGATGATCTGGTTCCGCAGCACGTCCATCCGGCCGCTCTTCTCCAGGCGGGCGCGGACCCGCCGCGGCGTCTCGCCGCTCTGCGCGGCCAACAGGCGGATTTCCTCGTCGTAATCGCCCGGCTCGTCCTTAGTCTCCTCTTCCTCGGCAATCCGCTCGAGAATGAAGTGCTCCTTCAGCGCCCGCGCCGTCGCTTGCAGGCTGTTCTGCCGCAGCTCGTTCTCGTAGGCGCGGATCTCGTCGTCGCTGAAGCCGCTGCGGCGGAGCTCGAGCACCGCGCGGGAAAGCTCGCGCTCGCTCTGCCGGCGCAATAGCTCCGGGGGCAGGTCCCAGGTGGCAGAAACGGTCAGGGCCGCGGTGATCTGCTCGCGGGCACGCCGGCGCTGCTGGTACTCCATCTGCCGCACGAGATTGTCCCGGATCGCGTCCCGCAGCTCGGCCTCCGACTCGAAGCTGCCCAGGGCGTCGAGGAACTCCGGCGTGAGCTCGGGCAATTGGAGCTTCTTGACCTCCTTGACCTCGAAGGTGGCGGTGACCATCTGGCCGCGGAGCGCCTCGTTGGGAGCACTTTCGCTCAAGCGGGCCTCGGCCACCCGCGTCTCCCCCGCCCGGACTCCCTCCATCAGCTCGTCGAACTTCTCGATCTTGCCGTCGCGGAAACTGAGGATGGGGCGAATGCGGATCAGCTCCTCGTCAGCGCTGGAGAGGACCTTTCCTTCGTGCGTGAAGCTAAGCGCGGTGCTGACGTAATCGCCGACCTCCGCGGGCCCGTGATGCGGCACCAGGTGCCCGTGCCTGACCAGCAGGTTCTGCAGCGCCTGGTCGACGTCCTTGTCGGCGAACTCCCGCACGGGGCGCTCGATCCGCAGGCCCTTCCACTCGGGAACGTCGAACTCCGGCCGGACCTCGAGATCGAACTCGTAGGTCATCGGGCCCTCGTCGGGCAGCTCGATGACCTCGAGGTCGAAATCCGGCTCGCTGATGGCCGCCAACTTCTGCTCCTCGCTGAGTTGGCTGATGCTGTCCATCAACAGGCTGCTTTTGACCCGCTCCGCCACGTCCTTGTGGAACCGCGTCTCGACCAGCCGCCGCGGCACGTGCCCGGGGCGGAAGCCGGGGACCTGCGCCGTCCCCATCAGCTCGGAAAACTCCTTGTCGAAGTAACGATCGATGTCCTCACGGGCCACCGTCACGGTGATGTGCCGCTGGCAGGCGCCGCGCGACTGAATGTCGACCTGGAGACTGAGCTTCGGCTTCTCCTCGGTCTCCGGTTCCGCCGCCGCCGTAGCCCCCTCTGGAGGGGAGTCGGGAAGGGAGAGGGATTCGTCCTCGTTGTCTTGTTCGCTTGAAGCCATGCCGGTGCGCCGTGGATGTCTGGGAGTCGAACCGCAAAGAGAAAGAGCGGGTGATGGGGCTCGAACCCACGACAACGACGTTGGCAACGTCGTGCTCTACCAACTGAGCTACACCCGCGAAGGCAGTCTTAAGCCGGCTGGGCCGCGCCTTGGTGGTCCGCCCCCTTCTCCCGCGACGCAGGGGCCTTAGGCGCGCGCCGAGACCCGGAATTATAGGTTCCCCAAGGCCGCTTTCAAGGGCAGTTGCACGCGGATCGCATTAGGGGGCCGCGACCAGGCATCATAATAACTACTATGGGTTATGCGCGCTCCGCAAATTGAGCGTAGTCGTATCCAGAGAAACGCCTTCCTCAATTACGCACATTCGCTGGCTTAGCCACTTTCTTT
>Ga0315280_10010718_pt1 | contig 11424 bp, 13 predicted proteins | sample YL17G06_40_MG_FD_203697 | JGI IMG/M metagenome (GOLD analysis project Ga0315280, IMG submission 203697) | Sediment microbial communities from Yellowstone Lake, YNP, Wyoming, USA - YL17G06_40 | ecosystem: Environmental > Aquatic > Freshwater > Lake > Sediment | place: USA: Wyoming | collected... | reverse complement strand
ATAAAACGTCTTTTGCTGAAACCATTAATCTAAACAATGATGTTTTCCCTGAACCCTTAGTTCCCAGAATTAGATCCACTCTGTCGTGCATTAGCTCAGCGAATACTGGTGTTTCCACTTTAGCTTGTTCTAGAAAATTATCTTGTTCAGCAACTGATGAACCAACATCTAACGATTCGATTAAATCCTGATAAATTTTGCTTCCAATCATTTCCCCGACTCCTCGATGATTTTTATTTCTTATCTAATTTTTCGCAAGAATATTTAAGCGGGGCTGGGAAATTTCTGACTGCTCCTGCAATAATTCTATCGATAGTGTTATCACCGCTGGCCAACCATCGTATAAACCGCATCAAATAATCACGCGGTGGTTTGCATTCATTCAATAGCTTTGGATATTTTCTCTATTTCTTTGTAATTAAAATCGACTTTCTCACTCTCACATTTTCCACAAATTATAGGATAAATGTCGGGCAGAGTTAATTTTTCTTTTTCTGCTTTACTTAATTTTCCATTAACAAAACTTACTTTAACATTTTGATTAAAAAAGAAAATAAAATTTCTTTTGTCACCGCATTTTAAACATTCCATTATTTACCTCCTACTTTATTAAACACTTTTTAACCATAGATTCAGCAAAGTTTATATTTCCCTCTTGCCATAAAATCCAAATAGCCTTTATTTCTCAAAAATTGTAGCTGCTGACGAATTTTATCTTTAATGTGTTTGTTGTTTGGGTATTTTTGCTCTAATTGTTTTTCGAAAGCATAAACCTCATCCAGCGTAAATTCTTTTTTATTTAACTTGTCTATGCAATTCATAATATCTAAAATCCATCCTTTAGATTGTGTTTCTTTTTCTTGTCTCAAAAACAAAGTTTTCTTCCAATTTTCGAGAACGCTTTCTTTTGTTTCGATTTTTTTATTATTCACATAGAATATCTTCCCGGCTAATGGAATACTTTTGAGTACTATATTACATCCAACCCAACCTGCTCGTCTTGCTTCGGACGAAAGTGGTTTTCTTTTTTCGATTATTTCTGGAATAAAAAAATGTTTGGGTACAACAAAAAAATTTAAAACCTCGTAATTACTCAAGTTATAATTCAGTAAAAAGAAATTTGGATTATTATAACTCTGCAACCTTTCAAGCATAGTTTTGTAAGCACCGTTGACAATTCTTGAACCAATAGAATCCTTTTTGCTTTTTAATTCGTATTGTTCACTGCATTTCGGGCAGAAAAAATCGGCAACTGGTCTATTGTTTTGGTAATGGCTTACATTCATGCCGCAATTTGGACAAAAAATTTCATCATCAACCCATGTTTCCGTTAAAACCCTTACTTTTTGTGAGGCGCTGCGATATTGCTCCGCGATTTTTGTATCAAAAACTATTTTCATATCCAGTTTAAATGAAATCCAAAATCCTTTTTTATTCCGTTACTTGCGTCCCATTTGCCTTTATTAACACTTACTCTTTTTCCGGCATGAACAGTAAAACCACCGTTTGAAAGCAGATATGGAGGATCAGCAAAAATCATATCAACGGAATTTTCAGGTAATTTATCCAATATCTTTAAACAATCACCCATATACAGAGTAAAATTGTTATCTTTGAAATATGGTTTGAGCATATCTTATCTCTAGGCTAATCTTACCCCAGTTATAGAACATAATCAACCTCTCGGCTACTTCTCGACGTTGCTCTAAGTTAAGCTCAAGGTAAAAGAAAAAGCCAAAGAAATCGTAAAATCTAACGGCTCACCCGTTGAGCCGTTAAACCATAATATTCATTGATCAGAAATAGAACTCCCCATAGATGATGTTCTATTATTCTATTGAACATTGAAATATCATCTTAGAAGATATTCTCTTATTCTCGAGAATATAAGAATATCATCAAGGGAAACGATGAGAACTGATGAGCATTATCGAAAATGAGTTACGCTATCACGCGGTTGAAGACCCGCATGAGGTAGGAGAAAACAGCAAAATGGCCGCTTCGCGTGAAGGGCCATTTTTGGGATCTGGTAGTTAGTGAGCGGGAGCGTAGATTCCCCAGATGGTGGCAAAGAGGAAAAGGTCAATACCGACTTGGAGCAACACAACTTGAGCGATGCCGGTTGTGTCGGTTCTGATATCCGTGTACACGGATAGTCTCATTGTCGTCAGGTAGCGGATGCTCAAGAGGCACGCCAGTGATAGAAAGCCTAAGAATCCGGCTGGGCAGGTGTGATCAACGACAATGGCCATGGCGAGGGCCAGCCAGCCCAGGGCAGCGTCGTGGCTTGCACAGGCCATCTGCCAGGTATGACCGCCGATGTAGGAGAGGCCGATGATGGCCAGACCAGTGGCAACAGCGGTAAATGGCAGGGGATAGAAATTCGGAATAAGATGGGCGAGTAGTGGTCTCAAGACCGAGAAGATGGCGAAGACGATGAGGCCAGTCAGAATCATGATGACCATCAGGTTCTTCACGGATATTCTCCCTTGGTGTGTCGTTAATCAAAATTCTAGCAAAATATATCGAAATTGTAAAGAGAATGATAATACGAGATACGGCTCCGCCGAAGGCGGAGCCGTGTATGTGTGAAAGTGAAGGTGTACTATGGCTGGAAGTCTGGCCGGGCAACGACCGTAACGGCGTTGTGGCCCCCGAAACCGAAAGCACTACAGATCGCCACCGGGATATTGGCTCTTGTCTTCCTGGTAACGATGGCCAGGGGATTATCCTTCTTGGCGGTGATCCCGGCCTCCAGCCAGGGTCTCCGGCACTTTGGATCAATCCGGAATCCCCTTATTGGCGGCAGCAGGCCTTCAGTCATCGACCGAATGGTGGCAATCGTCCCAAGGATGCTGGCGGCACCGAGGGTATGGCCAAGGTTGGCCTTGGTCGCCGTTATGTAAGGTGACTGGAGAGGGGTGACGTAAGGTAGCGATGGATCAGCGAACATCCGCCAGATGGCCAAGGCCTCCTTATCGTCACCGGTGGGGGTGGCGGTCGCGTGAGCATTAACGCAACCGATATCGTGAGGATAAAGTCCTGCGTGCTCGATGGCCTTCTGGATGCATTCGGTGATACCGTCGACACTTGGCTGAACCGTATGCCAAGCATCGCTATTTCTTGCATATCCGAGGAGCCGAGCGATTACAGGCATGTTGTGGGATCGGGCGAAGTCTTCTCTGGTAATGACAATGGCACCAGCACCCTCGCCCATGACGAAACCGTCGCGCTTCAGGCCGAAGGGTTTGGAGGTGTGCGATCCTTCGGACTCAGAGAGGGCTTCCAACTGGTTGAAACAGCCAAGCTGGAAAGCGGTAGTGACCGCCTCAGTACCAATGACTAACATCGCGTCGGCTTCCCCTGAGGCCACAATCGTGTAAGCATCGATGATGGCGAAGCTTGAGCTGGCACAGGCAGCTGCCACCGAGTATGAAGGACCTCCAAGGCCGAAAGAGATTGTTCCCATTCCCGGCAGACCATTGAGCATGACGTTCAAGACGGTGAAAGCGATTCGTTTGGTCCTGCCTAGGGCGTCGAAGCTGCGAACCCCTCCCTCAAAGGAACGGCCGCCGCCAAGACCCGAACCGACAATCATGCCAATGTTATCTCGGCGAATCGTCGGATCACCCGGAGCCAGGCCAGCCATTGTTAAGGCCTCAAGACCGGCGGCCAGACCAAGCTGGGTGGCCCGATCCATATTCTCTCTGGTTGGTCGGAACTTTCTCTGATTGATGGCTGGGATTCTGGCAGCGTAAGGAGAGAAATCAAAGCCATCGATTTCAGAGGCAACCTTGGCAGTGATCTTGTGAGGAACGGGATCGCCGAACTGGAAGGGTTTGAAGTTCGTCCGGCCGCCAAGAAGCGCTTGCCAGTAGGAACCATCGTCAATACTCAAGTTGCCAATGGGGGTTACCGCCCCCATCCCAGAGATAACGACGTTTGGAGTCTCTAAGGTTTTCAAGGATCCATCCTCCTTGTTTCGTGGTCTCGCAACTCAGTTGCGACTATCAATAATAACAAATTGGGGCGAAGAGTTCAAGTTAAATTATTGAATTAATAAAAACTCAACGGGTCGAGCCAGCCGGAGAGCTGGAATTTAGAACTCACATAGCCCTTAATATCAATTCGATCGTCGGATAAAATTCCCAAATGTAAATGGCGGCGCTCGCCGTCGGTTTCGGTTGAATAGGCGGTTCCCAAAACCGCGATTTGGTCGCCTTTCTTGAATTGTTGACCGAGCGATGGCAGCGTCGAAGGTCGAATGTGGCCGTAGAGAACCGAATGCGGCGTGCCATTGATTTCAACTTTTATGATAAAGCAGCCGCCGTAGCCGGAGGTATATTTTGAGTAGGTGATAATGCCGTCAACAATCGCGTAGACCGCCACATCGGCGGTCACATCGCCGTATTCGGCGTCAGCGCCGGTGTGGTAGCCGGTAAATCTTTCCGGCTGAACTGGCGAGTTTTGCGGCGTCACATAAATTCCAAACGGCTTTTTGGTCACCCGGGCTTTAAAGTCTTTGACCGGCTCAGCCAGTTGAGATTGAGGCGAGGGTATTATGCTTGGAGAAATCGTTACCGATGGCGCTGGCGATGTTGCCGATGATATTGTTGATGATTGTTTATTTCTAAAATAGAAAAAGTAGTAGGCAATTAAGCCGATGGCAAGAAGAATTAAAATTACAAAAATTATTTTTTTCATTTAACTTTTCCAATAATTTTTTTAATATCGACTGGTTTTTCGGAAAGAAGTTTTTGGAAAAGGTCGCCTTTAGATTTGAGGCGGGCTTGGATATTTTTGATGGTGAAATCCTTGGGATCGATTTTGGAGTTGAGTTCTTTCCACTCCAGCGGCGTCGAGACTGGGGCGCCGGTTTTTGGGCGGGGGGAGTAGGGCGCAACGACAGTCTGGGCTTCGGCATTTTGCAGCCAGTCGATATAGACTTTGTGCTGACGTTTTTCGGGCAATCTTTCCAAGCTGGTGATTTCAGGGATTTCTTTGTTAATGAGACGGGCTAAAATTTCGGCGAAGTCTTTCACTTGGTCGTAAGTGTATTTTCCACCAGTAGCGATATAAATATGCATACCGCGCGCGCCCGAAGTTTTAACAAAACCCTTGATATCGAGTTTATCCAAAACTTTTTTGACGGCTAGGGCTACATCCACGACCTTATCAAAGCTGACATCTTCTGGATCCAAATCCAAAACCAAAAAATCCGGATGCTTCAAATCATCAATTTTTGAAAGCCACGGATGAAGTTCGATGCAGGCAAGATTGGCTAAATAAATGAGAGTGGCTTTGTCGTTACAAACTAGATATTCCACTACTTTACCGTCATCATCTTTTATTTTTTTGGTGGTGGCCCAGTCAGGTGCCAAATCCTCGACATTTTTTTGGAAAAATCCCTCGCCACGAATTCCATCTGGAAACCGGTGCATCGAAAGGGCGCGGTCTTTTAGATACGGCAAAATATACTCAGCCATTTCATCAAAATAATTAATCAAATCAAGCTTGGTAATCCCTGGCCAAAGTTCTTTTTCTAAATTCGTCAGCTTTAATTTTTTCCCATCAACGTTGACAATTTTATCGGGCATGATATCCTTCTCTTTTAACTTCCTTCGGTTCTTTGTCGTCGCGCAGGCCCAAAAATATCGGTTGGCGCATGAGGCCGTCGCGAGTCCATTCGGCAAATTTAACTTGCCCGACAAGTTTTGGCTTGAGCCACGTTGCTGGCTCATTGGTTTTGGGCACAATATCGAAAGGACATTTTTCTATAATCGGCGGTTTCATTTTGTCATAGATTTCCTTAAGCAGAGATTCATCAAAACCACTGCCGGAATGGCCAACGTAAATTAATTTGTTATTATCGTACACCCCCAACACTAACGCCCCGAAATATTTACGAGATTCGCGCGGTTCGGTAAAGCCGCAAATGACGACTTCTTGTTCATTGATATTTTTGATTTTTTGCCAGGCATTGGTGCGGCTTTCGACATACGGACTTGAACCGTCTTTAGCGATGATCCCCTCCAGCCCCTTTTTGGTCGCCGCAGCAAAAAATTCTTTGCCTTTTTCGGCGATATGGTCGCTGTATTTAATATTAGCAATTTCCGGTAAAGTATCTTTTAATATTTTTTTGCGTTCGATCAGCGGCAATAGCCGCAAATCTTTTCCATCGAGCCACAAAATATCAAAAACATAATATACCAACTTTCCGCTTTTATTTTTCATATAATCTTGTAATAACTGAAATTGCGATCGGCCCTCGCTATCCAAAACCACAATTTCACCATCCAAAACCGCTTGATGGCCCCCGAAGGAGGCTCCTTCTGAGCCGAATTTTTTTAAGCCCTCGACGATTTCCGGATATTTGTCATTAAAAAGATTGCCATAACGCGAATAGAGTTTGATATTATCGCCAATTTCCGCAATGGCCCGATAGCCGTCCCATTTAATTTCAAAAATCCATCCCTTTTTATCAAACGGCTCCTCAACGAGCGTCGCCAGCATCGGTTTGATGTGGGGGGAGTTTGACCCTTTTGCGCCCACTTCGTAAGTGGGCTTAAATTGGTTAGATAATTTAGCGGGATTTTTATTACCAGCTTTAATTAAGAGCCAGGGTTCGCCGCCGCGAGTTCGTGGCCGCTTAATTTTGACTAAAGCAAATTCGCCGTTTAATTTTTTACCATCCAAAATAAAGGTCAAATGGCCGCCAGAAAGATCGCGGTTAATAAATTCGATCGTGCCTTTATCCCAAATTTCGACAATGCCGGCGCCGTACTGGCCTTCGGGAATCGTGCCTTCGAAATCTTTGTATTCGAGCGGATGGTCTTCGACCATCATTGCCAGCCGTTTATCAGCCGGATTCATGCTCGGGCCTTTGGGCACCGCCCAGGATTTTAAGACGCCATCCATTTCGAGACGGAAATCGTAATGTAAAGTTCGCGCCTGATGTTTTTGGACGACAAAAACAGCTTTAGCATCGCTTTTGGCTACTTTACCTTCTGGTTCGGGCGTTTTGGCAAATTTTCGTTTGGATTGATAATGTTTTAATGACATTTTTACCTCAGAAATGTCGCTCGCCCCGCGCCTCGTGGTATCCCTCGCTCTCGGGGACCCACTCCAGCCCGTCTCGAATTCGCCTTCGGCGATTCGGGACGCCCCCACTTCTCTCAGGACACCACTTCGGCCTCATTTCACCTTCGATTTTTCCCGCCTCGCCGGCGGGCGGGCCAAACTTTCTTTCAATTTCGCCATTAAATCGGCAAACTCGGTCGGAGTCGGTTCGGCGGAAAGAGGTTTAATTAATTTGCCTTTGGCCTTGGTTTCAATAATTCGCATCAAAGTATCATAATAATCATCTTTGAATTTTCCTGGCTCAAATTTGCCGGTGAGTTTTTCGATTAAAGATAATGCCAGCTGAAGTTCTTTTTCTTCGACTTTTTCTTTGGGGATTTTCAGGCCCTCCGGTTTTCGGATTTCATGGGCAAAGCGAAGTTGCTGAAGGACGATAATATCGTTGTCCGGTCGCAGAACTGCCAAATGTTCCTTGTCTTTTAAGACAAATTTGGCAACCGCGACTTTATCCGATTTAGCCAAAGCGTCCCTGAGCAATCCGTAAGCTTTTTCCGTGCCTTCTTCCGGCTCGAGATAATAAGGATGGGCATAATAAATAGTATCGATATCGCTGGAATCCACAAAATCAACGATTTCGATGGATTTGGAGCGCTTGGGATCAGCTTTAGCCAGATCCTCGTCATCAAGGACAACGTATTCGCCCTTTTGATATTCATACCCGCGGACTAAATCTTCATAAGGAACTTCTTTGTTTTCGACCTCACAAATCCGCGAGTAACGGATGCGGGAGAGGTCGCCTTTGTGTAAGAGATTAAAATTAATAGATCTTTCCTCAGTGGCGGTATAAAGTCGCACCGGGATATTGACGAGAACAAAGCTGATAGTGCCAGACCAAATAGGCCGAAATTCTTGAGACATATTTTCCTCCTAACTTGATTCTAAAATGGACAACCGAGAAACTCAAGAGTATAGTAAAATTAAGGAGTCAAAATGTTTAAAATTGCCCTCATCGATGATGAGCAAATGATTTTAGATCTCTATTCGCGAGGACTAGCCAAGGATTTTAAGGTTTTAACGGCGACCAACGGTAAGGAAGGTTTAGAACTAATCGAGAATGAAAAACCCGATTTGGTGCTGATTGACATTAAAATGCCGAAAATGGATGGTCTGGCGATGCTTGAAGAAATGAAAGAGAAAGGACTGTTGATAATGCCGGTGATAATTTTGACAAATTTCGCCCATGATGAAAAAATTGCCGAGGCAATTGAGCTGGGCGCCAAAGAATATGTTCTTAAAGAAAGCGTCACTCCGCGTGAACTTGCCGAACGAATCAAAAATTATCTAAAGTAGAATGAAGATTTTCAAATTTCTATTAATTTTACTATTTTGTTTATTAATGCCTTGGCCGGCTTTAGCTCGAGAAAATGTCAATTACTGGTATGTCAAAGATTTACAACAGGAGATTGTTGTCAATAAGGATTCATCGCTCGAGATTACGGAAAAAATTACGGCCGATACTGGGAGTTGCCCAGATTGTCACGGCATTTATCGAGTACTTTCAACCCGCTATCAAAAAACCTCAACTGAAGCGGTTCAAACTCCGATTGAGCTTGAAAGCATTACTGATTTTAATGGCCAACTGATCAAATATACCCAAACCAAAAATATCTCTCAGCACACCATTACTTGGAAAATTGGCGATCCCAACAAAACCGTCAAAGGAATTAATAATTACGAGATTAAATATCAAGTCAAAAATGCCATCCGTTTTGACAACTCTCAATTTGACGAATTTTATTGGAATTTGAATGGTAATTTTTGGGACATGGAAATCGATAGTTTCCAATCGCGGATTATTTTTCCGGAAGAAGTGAAAAAAAATAACTCAACCGTCGATTATTATACCGGTCAGTTTGGCTCGAAAGATAAAACGCTCGCCAATTACACCTGGATAGATAATAACACTTTGGAATTTATCTCTACCGGAACGCTTAAGATCGGAGAGGGAATCACCGCTTCGGTGACTTTCCCGAAAAATATTTTTACCCATTTTGTTCCTGGTTTTTGGGGAAAATTTGGCGGCTACTTTTCGTTTCTCATCCCGATTTTAACACTGTTAATTTGTTTTTGGCTTTGGGCTAAATATGGCCGCGACCCCAAAATCCGAGGACCAGTAGTGCCTGAATTTGAGATTCCGGAAAAGTTTATGCCGATGGAGCTAGGCGTGGTCATGACCAACGGTAAACTTCGTCAAAACCATATTTCCGCTGGCATCATCAATTTAGCGGTCAAAGACAAAATCAAAATTGCCCAAATTAAAACTAAGGGATTTTTGGGCTCAAGCGAGGATTATCAGCTGACCAAGGTTGATAAAAATGCCAAAGATCTGGTTCTTTCAGAAGAGCTCTTACTTGATAAACTTTTTGGCGGAAAAAAAGAGATCAAACTTTCGGATTTAAAAAACAAATTTTATGTCGAAATTCCCGATTTAGAAAAAGCGGCGGTCAAAATTCCCGAGGAAAAAAATTTGGTTAAATCAAGCGGCACTTGCAGCCAGATTGTTTTTATCGTACTGGCAATCATATTTTTTGTAACTGCAATTTTTGGCTTTGTCTTTTCCGCGCTTTTGGGAGCCAATTTAATTATTTCAAGCATCTTGCTTGTTATCTTTGCCATCATCATCCCTCGCCGGACAGTTGAAGCGGTGCAATTCTTAAAAAAGATTGACGGCTTCAAACTTTACATGACGACCGCGGAAAAATATCGTCAGCGGTTTAACGAAAAAGAGAACATTTTTGAAAAATTTTTACCTTATGCGATTTTGTTTGGCATTACCGGTCTTTGGATTGAAAAAATGAAACAAATTTATGGGGAAGATTACTTTAATACTTATCATCCGGTTTGGTTTGCGGGCGCGGCGATAACCAGTTTCAATGCCGAAAGTTTTTCAACCGCGATTTCCAGTATGAGTAGTCATATGTCCTCAACGATTAGTTCCTCGCCATCATCAAGTGGTGCCGGCGGTGGGGGATTTTCCGGCGGCGGCGGAGGAGGAGGTGGCGGAGGGGGTTGGTGAATTAGGGCGCGATTGATTTCGCGCCATTAATATCGCCCAGGCCCAGCGTATCAGCCTTTAACTCCTGAGTATCGCCATAGCCATACATTGTTAGGTCTTTATCAACGGCGTTATATAAATCGTCAAGTCCGACCCAATGGCCAAATTCATGGGTGCCGATATTTTGAATGTCGTAAGTGCCCGGGACGCCAGCGCAGTCATGGATAACATTACCATCGTAGCTCGTAAGACTCCATTTATAGTTTTTATTAAAAATGGTATCAGATTCGGCTAATTGCCCGGTGTCAGTGTAATACCAGACATAAGTGATAGCCAAAGCCGAACCACTAATACCTTTCCAAAGGATAGCATTAACTCCATCTAATTTAGCTGTTTTAACGGAAGTAGTCCCTCCATCGGTAAAGATTTGATCGCGATCGGCAGCGGTCCAGGTGGCAAAGGCGGCAGTGACGGCATTGGAGACTTGATTTTGGCTGAGATTTGTTGGCCTTGAGGAAAGATTGATTTTGTAAGTCATGCCTGTGGTAGGCATGTTCCAGCCGGCGGGGAGCCAGGCATCGACTCGATCGTTAATGGTGGTGGTACAAGTCGTAGCGGGAATCGGTTTGCCGTGATTGGGCTCGTGGACAAAAACCTTCAGACGAATAGTATCGTTTTTGGCTGAAACGCTACCCGTGCCTAAAACTCCAGTAAATAACAAAACTAACATCCCCCCTAAGAAAAAGGTAATGATTTTTTTCATTATGTCTCCAATTCTAATTATGATGAACTTGGGCTTGGTGAAGGTGAGGGGCTGAGGGTTGGAATAGAGGTCGGGGAAGGACTAATGACGGGACTGATCGATGGACTCAGGACTGGGCTGATACTGGCCGACGGACTGGGCGAGGTAGTTCCAGTCATTAATCTCAATTCTGCGCGTAATTGGACTAACAAACGATGAGCTTCTTTTAGGGCATCTTTGGCGAGGCGAAAGGCGGCCTTGCCTTCGTCGCGAGCGGCTTTGGCTTCTTCAGTATTGGCTGGGTTCATCGCTTTAAATTTAGCGTCAGCAATGGCCAATTGTTCTTGAGCAATTTTAAGTTGGTCGTTAATCTGGGTGATTAACGTTTGTAAGCTGGTCGTGTCTTTGCCGGCATTTTTGTTCTGATTAAGAGTTTGCTCAAGCTGTCTTTGGATTGCTTGAAGCCGGCCTAGAATATACATACCGTTGGCAGTCAAGGCCTGGCCGAGCTCTTTCGGCACAACCACAGCATAAACCTGGTTTTTAA
>Ga0315280_10010716_pt1 | contig 11426 bp, 8 predicted proteins | sample YL17G06_40_MG_FD_203697 | JGI IMG/M metagenome (GOLD analysis project Ga0315280, IMG submission 203697) | Sediment microbial communities from Yellowstone Lake, YNP, Wyoming, USA - YL17G06_40 | ecosystem: Environmental > Aquatic > Freshwater > Lake > Sediment | place: USA: Wyoming | collected... | reverse complement strand
GGAGACGGCCTGGCTGACATCGACCTGGGTGCACTCCTCGCCTTCCACAAGGGGCACGGCAAGGCGGCGACACTGACGGCGGTGCGGACGCGCTCCCAGTTCGGGCATGTCGCGATCGGCGACGGGGGCGCGGTCGTGGAGATCGAGGAGAAGCCGCCCCTCCCGGGTTGGGTCAATGGCGGCTTCTTCGTCTTCGAGCGCCGAATCCTCGACTACCTACAGCCGGGTGACGAACTGGAGCCGGACTGCTTCCCGCGCCTGGTGGCCGCCGGGGAGCTGGCTGCGTTCACCCACGAAGGCTTCTGGGCCTGCATGGATACCGACAAGGACTACGCGACACTGGATGCCCTGTGTCGCACGGGCGCGCCGCCCTGGCAGCGCCCCTGAGCTGGTGCCGGCGACCCTGCAAGAGAGAGCGCATGGAACTATCGGTCATCGTACCGGTCTATAACGAACGGGGCACCATTCTCGAGCTTCTCGACCGCGTACGGGCCGTGGCGGTCGAGAAAGAGATCATCGTCATCGACAATCGCTCGACAGACGGGACGCGGGAGATCGTCCAGGCCATCGAGTATCCTGAGGTCCGGGTGATCCTCCAGACCGCCAACAAGCAGAAAGGCAACTCGGTCAAGCGGGGCATCGCGGAGGCGCGAGGGGAGTTCATGGTCATCCAGGACGCGGACCTGGAATACGATCCCCAGGATCATGTGCCGATGCTCGCCGAGGCGCGGCGAGATGACGTGCTGGCGGCGTTCGGGTCGCGAATGTTGGGCGCCCAGCAGCGCGGGCAGAACCTGCCGACCACCGTCTTCAGCCTGGGCCGTGGGGTGCTGAACCGCATCTTCCACCTTCTCTACGGCAGCAAGCTCACCGACATCGCGACCTGCTACAAGATGATGCGGACTTCGGTCGCGCGGAGTCTCGACCTCCGGTGCGATGGGTTCGATCTCGACTGCGAGATCGCCTCGAAGCTGGCGCGCCTCGCGGCCCGTCGGGGGCAGCGGATCGCGGAGGTCCCGATCGGGTACACTCCGCGCACGGTCCACGAAGGCAAGAAGATCACCTGGCGAGATGGCCTGACCAGCCTGGCCGCCATCTGGCGTTACCGGTCCTGGCAGCCTGATGAGGGTGAGGGCAAGGCGCCGTGAGTCGAGGGCCCTTCGTCCGGATCGCGGTGGGGGTCGCGGCAGTGCTGATGATCGCGACGATCATCTACGCCCTGCGCGGCGCGTCGCGGTACCGCGGACGTCTGCGTCCGACCGAGTATCGCTATGGCGACCTTGGCCAGCCCAAGTCCGGAGCCAAGTCCGGCCGCCTCCCGGCGGGTCTGGAGGTCACCGGGCCGGAGATCACCAAGCGAGACGAGAAGGGAAACGCGGTCTGGTCGGCGAGGTCGCCGGCCGAGTTCCGATTCGATGAGGCATCGCGCTCGCTGACCGGCAGCAACATCGTGTGGGAGCTGAAGCGGGGATCGCAGACGGCGAGCATCGCGGCGAAGCGCATGGAGGTCGGTGTGGAGAGCGGGGAGGTGCGCTTCGCCGATGGCATCACACTGACCGCGGGTAAGGCCCGGCAATTCGCGCTGGGCCGAGCCCGGGTCGAGCCCGGAACCTGGAAGGTGGTCGGTGAAGGCGGTGTGCGCTGGGCGTGGGGACGCTTCAGCGTGACCGCGAATACGTTGGTCGTGGACACGGTGAACAAGCGCATCTGCCTGCGCGGGGACGTGCACCTGGCGCAGCAGTAACTGCGGAGGCCTGACCGATGAAACGAGCGGTTGCGCTGGGTACTGCGGTCGCGAGCGTCGCCTTACTGGTCTCCCTGACCGGCGCCCCGGGCCAGAAGCTGCAGGTGCTGCACGGCAGCATCGTGGACATCTACGCGGCCGAGGTCGTGGTCGACTGGATGACGGGGGTAGCGACTCTCACCGGCAAAGTTCGGGTTGAGATCAAGGGCGACTACGACGCCAACATGACCGCACCCAAGGTGACCGCTACGACCAGCCAGGAGAAGAACCAGGTGCTGTCGCTCGAAGCTCAGGGTCCGGTGACGATCGACGTCGTCACCAAGACGCCGGAGGGGAAGCAGTGGCGCGTGTCGGCCCGCTGCAGCGACTCCGCGACCTTCAGCGAGCAGACCATGATCGCCGTGCTCAAGGGCAACGCGCACGCCGAGGCCACGGGACTGCCCCGGCTGGAGGAGATGGAGAGCGCAGAATACGACGGCGATACGATGACCGTCGACCTAAAGAAGCACCTGCTCACCTTCACCCAGGCCCACATCAACGCCGAGATGGCCCCCCAGGCGCCGAGCCCCGAGGCAGGAGCGAAGCACTAGGATGTCCCTCCGCACCGAGAACCTGATCAAAACGTACCAGGGCCGCCGCGTGGTCAACGAGGTCAGCATCGAGGTCAACCGCGGCGAGGTCGTGGGGCTCCTCGGGCCCAACGGCGCCGGGAAGACGACGACGTTCTACATGGTCATCGGGCTTGTCCGTCGCGATGGGGGACAGGTCCACCTCGATGACCGGGACATCGGCGGCATGCCCATGCACCGGCGCTGCCGGCTGGGGATCGGCTATCTGGCGCAGGAGCCGTCGGTGTTCCGCAAGCTCACGGTGCGGGAGAACCTCCTGCTGGTGCTCGAGGTCCAGGGGCTGAGAAGGGCCGAGCGGGAGGCGCGGGCCGAGGAGTTGATGGGAAAGCTGGGGGTCGCCGGCAAGGCGAACGCCAGAGCCATGGTGCTGAGCGGCGGCGAGAGGCGCCGGGTGGAGGTCGCGCGCACCCTCTGTTCGTCCCCCTCCTTCATCCTGCTCGACGAGCCCTTCACCGGGATCGACCCCATCGCCATCGACGACATCCAGCAGATCATCCTGGGCCTCCGGGCCGAGGGGATCGGCATCCTGGTCACCGACCACAACGTGCGCGAGACCCTGGGCATTACCGACCGGGCGTACATCCTCTTCGATGGTGTCGTGCGGACTCACGGGCGCTCAGCCGACATCCCCAACGACCCGATCGCCCGCAAATACTACCTGGGCGATCGCTTCTCGATGGGCGGCGAGTGGGCCCGGCCCGAGGACTTGGCGCCCAACACGGGCGCGGCGCCACCACAGCCATGAGAAAGGCCTGCCCTCCTTGAAGCTCGTAGACCGCTACATCACGGGCGAGCTCCTGCGGGCCGTCCTCGGGGGAGTGGTGCTCTTCTGGGGCGTGCTGTTCTGCATCTATGAGCTGCAGCACCTCATCAAGTTCCTCGTCAGGAAGGGGTTCCCATCGGAGGTGGTCGGGAAGCTCTTCCTCTACTACCTGCCCCAGGACATCGGCTGGGTGCTGCCCATCGCGGTCATCTTCGGCGTGATCCTCGCCATCGGCCGCTTGAGCAGCGATGGCGAGTTGATCGCGATGCACGCCGGGGGAATCTCGTTCCGGCGGATGCTGGTCCCGGTGGCGCTGATTGGGCTACTGGGGGTGGCGGGGGTGTACGTCATGACCGAGTTGCTCGGGCCGCCGGGGCTGTGGCGGGCGGAGCAGCTCGTGCGAAAGTACGGTTCGCCTGACATTGAGACGACCGACTTCACCTATGCCGTACGGGAGAAGGGGAAGATCGTTCTACGGATCGACGCGGCCGAGGTCGACCTCCCGGCGCGAGTGCTGTACGGCGTCACGGTCACCAGGTACCGGGGGCGCGAGGTCTGGCAGGCACTGACGGCGGCCTCGGCGACGTGGGACGGGGTGCACCTGATCCTACACGGGCCACGTGTCGTAACCGGCCAGGTCGAGGGCGCGGCCAGGGGCCTGGACTTCGACGTGGGTGAGGTGCCCCTGGAGTTCGACTCCACGGTGCGGCGGCCCGAGGAGATGACGATCCCACAGATGCGCGGGCGGGTTGCGGAGCTGTACCGGCTGAAGGCCGATGTGCGACAGGAGATCCGCCCGCTCCAGCAGCGAATCGCCGTCCGCCGAGCCGATCCCTGGTGCGCGCTGGGCCTGGCGCTGGTGAGCGCGCCGCTCGGCATTCGGCGGCTGCGAACGACGACGGGCGTGAGCATCGGTCTCGCGGTACTGGTGTTCATCCCCTACTACTTCGTCTCGTTCACGCTGCAGGTCATCGGGAAGCACGGCGGAATACACCCCGAGATCTCGGCCTGGACTGCGAACGCCCTCCTGTTCATCGTGGCGGCAGGCCTGATCCTCGACAGCTCTCGCTAAGAGCCTGCCCTGAGACCCGGTGGCGCAGCCCTCCAGGTTGTGTTCAACAAAGGCTCTGACGGGCGAGGACGCCCGTCCTACGCGAACGGCAGCGGCTTGAACGGGCAGGAATCCCCCTTCAGCGGTGCCGTGTTCGTCGCGTAGGTCGGGCTTCCAGCCCGACAATGCCTTTCTGAACACAACCTCCAGGGCTGCGGACGTTCCGGCTTCGAGATGGGCCCCAAGTGGGGCCGCATAGGCGCTGACATAGCGCATGTGCCGGCCGTGTAGGGGCGCGATTCATCGCGCCCGATCGTGTAGCGGCGCCATTCATGGCGCCCGCCGCCTGTGGGTTCGCGCCAATGAGGTGGTGCTGTCTCTCCTGGCCTGGCGGACGCACCATCAGCCTCGCCCCCTCCCCTTTTGGCGGCCTTTCTGCTATAATGACCGAGCTACTCCGCACGAATCGCAGCCATCGACGCAGCAACGGAGGAACTCGCCGTGTCACAGCCATCCGCGATCCCCGATGAGCGGCTGGAGCGGGAGTTACTGGGAGTCGGGCTGGTCATCGCGGGCCTGCTGGTTGGGGCGGGCCTCGTCCTGAGCGAGGAGGGACTGGGTGGATACCTCCCCGCAGCTATCTCCTCCGCCTTGCGTTTCCTCGCCGGCTCCGGCGCCTACGTCATGGCTGTGGGGCTTGTCGGTCTGGGGCTCCTGCTCCTGTTCGCGAAGGGCCGCACGCTCAACGGGCGCCTGCTCGCAGGGCTGAGCCTGGTGTTCCTCTGCTTCCTGGTAGCACGCCATATGGGCGTGCCGAAGGGCCAGGAGTTCGATCACGGCGCGCTGTACGCGGGTGGGGGCGTCGTAGGGGCGGGGCTATGGTGGGCTGCCATCAGGCTGCTGGGACCGGTCTGCACGGGGATCGTGATGGCGGGCGTGCTGCTCGTCGCCTCGGTGCTGCTCGCCCAGGGCCGGGCGAAGTCGGCGTCCATGGGGATTGTCAGGGGCGCCGCCACGGGCGGGAAGTGGGCGTGGGAGAGGCTCCGTCGATCCGCCGTGCCCGGCAGGAAGGAGGACCCGCCGCCCCCCGCGCGCGCCAGGGGCGGTCGGTCCCGCGCAGTGCCGGTCGTCCCGCAGGTGATCGATCTCACTGTGGAGCCTCCGGGGGGCCTGCCGCCCGCGCGGGAGGAACCACCCGAACAGGCGGACGGTCCGCAGCCGGAGGTCGAAGAGGACTGCACCCCGATGCCGGAACCGGTGGCGGCGGAGGAGCCGGAACTGGTGCTCAGGCCAAGAAAGACCGAACCCACCAAGCCGCTCGCCGAGCCGCAGGAGCACCCGTCGGAGCCCGTGCCGGCGCGCCTGGCCCAGCTGCCGCTGCTCAGGGAGCAGGAGCTGTACCAGCCCCCGCCGCTATCGCTCATCGAGAGGCTGGCCACCGAACAGGCCGAGACGAAGGAAGAGCGGGACCAGGCGGAGGGGAACATCGCGCTCCTGGAGGACACGCTGGCCTCCTTCGGCATTCAGGCGAAGGTCCGGCACTACGTGCGCGGGCCGGCGGTCACGCGGTACGAGGTGGAGCCCGTTCGGGGAATCCGGGTCAGCCGCATCGCGCGGCTGGCCGATGACCTGGCGCTCGCCTTCGCGGCGATCGACGTCCGCGTCGAGGCGCCCATCCCCGGCAAGTCGCTGATCGGGATCGAGGTCCCGAACTCGGCGGTCGGGGTCGTCGGTCTGCGCGGAATCCTGGAGTCGGACGCGTACCGCAAGTCGAAGTCACTGCTCGCTGTGGGCATTGGCAAGGACATCGCAGGCGCGCCGGTGATCGCCGATCTATCCCGCATGCCGCACCTTCTGATCGCCGGCGCGACCAACTCCGGCAAGACCGTGTGCCTCCACTCGATCATCACCAGCCTGGTGATGCGGGCCCGGCCGGATGAGGTGAAGCTCATCCTGATCGATCCCAAGCGGGTCGAGCTGATGCTCTACGACGGCATTCCCCACCTGATGGCGCCCGTCGTGCAGACCGCGCGGCAGGCGGCCGACGTGCTCCGGAAGGTCATCCGCGAGATGGAGCGTCGGTACGACATCTTCGCGATGAAGGGTGTCGTGAACATCTCCGAGTACAACGAGCTCGCGAGGATGGAGAAGGAGGACAAGTCGGAGGAGTTCGAGCCCCTGCCCTATGTGGTGCTCCTCATCGACGAGCTGGCCGATCTGATGATGCAGGCGAAGGCGGAGTTCGAGCTCTCGATCTGCCGCCTGGCCCAGCTCTCCCGCGCCACAGGCATTCACCTGGTGATCGCCACTCAGCGGCCGTCGGTGAACGTCATCACCGGGACGATCAAGGCGAACATCGCTTCGCGCATCGCGCTCACCGTGGCCTCGATCCATGACTCGCGCACGATCATCGACGGCCAGGGCGCCGAGCGGCTGATCGGCTGCGGGGACATGCTGTACGCGCCCTTCGACGCCAGTAAGCCGCGCCGCGTGCAAGGGGCCTACATCCCCCGCAAGGACCTCGAGAAGCTCGTCGACTACCTCCGCGACCAGGGCGAGCCCGACTACCAGATCATCCCCGAGGTGAGGGAGGACGAGAGCCGCTACGCCGACGAGGCCGACCCGAGCGATGAGCTATATGCCGCGGCGGTGGATCTGGTGGTCGCGAACCAGGAGGCGTCGGTCTCGATGCTGCAGCGACGTTTCAAGATCGGGTACGCGCGGGCGGGGCGCCTCGTCGACATGATGGAGGAGCGGGGCGTGATCGGACCGTCGGAGGGGTCGAAGGCGCGGAAGGTTCTGGCTCCGCCCGGCTACCAGGTGCACCTGACGGGACACGCGGTGTATGACGATGAGGAGGACGACGAGTTGGCGGATACCGTGATGGTCGGGGAAGCTGAGGAGGAGGCATGAGCGCGGGGTCGCCATTGCCGCCTAGCCCGCTGGAGCTCGGCCTGCAGGCTTTGCGCAATGGGCGGCCCGGGGACGCTCTGCACGCCTTCGAGCAGGCCTACCACATCAACCCCCACGACTGGCGCCTCCACGAAGCCTGCGGCGAGCTGTACTTCGAGCAGGGTGACATGAAGCGCGCCCGCGAGTACCTGCAGTACGCCATCCACCTCGCCCCCACTGCCCCCGGCCCGCGCTACCGCCTCGCTCTCGTCGCCCTCCAACAGGGGAGGACCGGGGAGGCCATGCAGCACCTGCAGAATGTGCTGGCCCTCGACCCCGACCACGAGCAGGCGCGCCGAGCGCTGGTCGCCGAGCAGGAGCGCAGCCGCATTGCGGCCCGCCTGCCGCTGTGGCTCGCCAACCGGCGCTTCGGCGAGCAGGTCATCCTCCATCCGCCGCGACAGGTCGGCCCGGACGGCAAAGACCACCCGGCGCCCCTTCGCGCTCCGTACCACTGCGTGAACTGCTACTTCCGTCCCGGCCAGCGGCCGGAGCGGATGTATGCCTACCGGTACCAATGGTGGAACCTGGGCTTGGTCGGACTGGTCTTCGGGGGATGGCCGCTCTACCTGATCTGGAGCCTCGCCGCCCGCGAGCGCCGCTTCAGCTTCGAGCCGCTGTACTGCGCGACGTGCAGCTCCCACCGGCGGCTCCTGGTGACCGTCTGCTGGGTGCTGGTGGTGGTGGGCTCGCTCTTCGGGATCAGCGGCATCGCCTCGCTCGCGACGTGGCAGACCCAACCCGCGTCGCAGCGCCTCCTCATCTTCTCGCTGACGATGACGGTTCTGGCGTTGGGGTGCGGGGGATTCGCTGCGTGGTCGTTCCGAGCGGGAGCCAGCCAGCGCGGCGTGCGGATGCGCGTGCTGAGCGAGGAGGAGGTGGCCGTCTCCTTCTGTAGTGGTCAGTATGCGTCGGCCTTCCAGGCGCTGAACGGTGCCTTTGTCGTTGAGCGCGCCGGCCCCAACGCCCGCGCCGAGGCCGAGAGCTTCGTCCCCGTGGTGGCCGAGAGGCCCGCCGCTGCTGAACAGGCGACGGCGCCTCCGACTCCCAGCCACCAGCTCCCGCCGGTGTCGCCCCCAACAGGATGAACCGATGAGACGAGCCCGATCGGTAGCCCTGGTGTCCCTCGGCTGCCCGAAGAACCTGGTGGACTCCGAGGTGATGCTGGCCAAACTGGAGGAGGCCGGCTATCGGATCGTGGAGAAGACGAACTCGGCCGACGCGGTCATCGTCAACACCTGCGCCTTCATCGACGCCGCGCAGGCGGAAGCCGTGGAGGCGTTACTCGACCTCGCCGATCTCAAGGCCACGGGCAAGTGCAAGGCCCTCATCTGCGCCGGATGCCTCAGCCAGCGGTTCGGATCGGATCTCTACGCCGAGATCCCGGAGCTGGACGGCGTGGTCGGGCCAAACGACCTCGACAGGATCGTGGAGGTCCTGGCGCGCGCCCTGGATGGGGAGCGCCCCATTGAGGTGAGCGCGACGGCCGCCCTCGAGGCGGGCCCGGCTCGATGGCGGTCGGGATCGCCCGTCTCCCGGTACGTGAAGATCGCGGACGGCTGCGACCACACCTGCTCCTTCTGCATCATCCCCGAGCTGCGTGGGCCGTACCGCAGCCGGCCCCCGGATGCGATCGTACAGGAGTGCCGGGCGATGGTCGAGGAGGGTACGAAGGAGATCTGCCTGGTCGCGCAGGACACCACTGCCTACGGCAGCGACCTCGACTCACACGAGTCCCTGCCCCGGCTCCTGCACAGCCTGCGGACCCTCCCGTTCGACGGGTGGATTCGACTGCTCTATCTCCACCCGGACCGGGTCGATGAGGCGCTCATCCACGCCATCGGGGAGCACCTGTCGGTGGTGAGCTACTTCGACATCCCCCTGCAGCACGTCGAGCCCCGGTTGCTTGAGAGCATGCACCGCGCGGGGAGCCCTGAGATCTACCTTGCCCTGGTGGAGCAGATCCGCCGGGTCATCCCAGGAGCGGCGCTGCGGAGCACGTTCCTGATCGGCTACCCGGGGGAGACCGAGCGGGACTTCGAGCTGCTCCTGGAGTTCGCCCAGGAGGCCCGCTTTGACCGGGCGACCTGCTTCGCCTTCTCGCCCCAGGACGCCACCGAGGCGGCCGCCTTGCCCGACTGCGTGCCTCCTGAGGTGACGGCCGAGCGCGTCGAGCGCTTCATGGCGACTCAGGAGATGGTGTCCCTCGACCGGAACCGGCAACTCGAGGGTCAGCGTCTGCGGGTGCTCATCGAGGACCATGGCCCGGAGCCCGGGGAGTGGGTCGGGCGGACCTACCGTGACGCCCCTGAGATCGACGGCCAGGTGCTACTCGCCGGACAGGGCGCCGCGCAGAAGATGCGAGTCGGGCTCTTCGTCTGGGCCGTCATCGACGAGGCTCTGGTCCACGATCTGCGGGGACGCATCGCCTGACCGTGCGGGGAGGCCCCATGCCGCCAACATAGCGCATGTCCCCGGCGTGTAGGGGCGCGATTCATCGCGCCCGATCGTGTAGGGGCGCCATTCCATGGCGCCCCCCGCCAGTAAGAGCCTATGCCGAAACCCGTGGCGCAGCCCTCCAGGGCTGCGGACGTTCCGGTTGCGGGATGGGCTCTGGGTGAGCGCCAGTGGGGGAGGCCCCGGCGTACGAAGAAGGGAACCCCCCGTCGGTCGCTGAACTGGACGTGGCTTCCACTGGGTCTCAGTAACTCCGGCCAGGAGGATCGCTCCGTGATCGCGAGACCTCGTGCTGCCGCCCTGGTGCGTCTCGTCCTGCCCGCCCTGCTCGCCGTTGCTGCGCTGGCGCTCGTCATCCCGCGACACGATGCCGCGCGAGCCGCGGCTGCGAGGTGCTTCTCGCCCTATGCCGTTGCGGTGTCGCCCGACGGTGCGACCGCCTACGTGAGCGGCAAGACCAGCGACGAAGTTGCCGTCATCGACCTGCTCAAGGGAACGGTTCAGGGGAAGCTCACCGGCTTCAGGGAGCCCGAGGGGCTGGCCCTCTCCGCGGAGGGGAAGACGCTCTATGTCGCCAGCTACGGCGCCGACACCGTGACGGTCGTCGACACGGCGAAGCGGAAGGCAACGGGGAAGGTTGTGGTTGGCAAGCGGCCGACCGGCGTGACGCCGTCGCCGGACGGGAAGCGCCTCTACGTGTGCAACCGCTTCTCGAACGACGTCTCGGTGGTCGACCTGGCGACGCTGAAGGAACTGGGCCGCATCCCGGTGGTCCGCGAGCCACGCTTTGCCGCCGTGACACCCGACGGCAAGCTCCTGTTCGTGTCGAACCTGCTCCCGCTCGGGCGCAACGACGACCCGAAGCTGGCGGCGGACGTCTCGATCATCGACACCGAGAAGCTCGCGCCGGCAGGGTCGGTCCACCTCCCGACGGGCTGCACCGAGGTAGGGCAGATCACGTGCTCGCCGGATGGGAAGTACGTGTACGTCGTGAGCCTCCTGGCACGGTTCCTGGTGCCGCCCACGCAGATCTCGCGCGGCTGGATCAACACCAACGCCCTCAGCGTGATCGATGTGGAGAAGCGTGAGCTGCTGGCGACGGTGCTGGTCGACGAACTCGACCGCGGCGCCGCGAACCCCTTCGGCGTGACCCTCACGCCTGACGGGAAGACGCTCCTCATCAGCCTCACCGGCACGCACCAGATCATGCGCGTGGACACGGAGAAGCTCCTCAAGGTCATCACGGACACCCCCGCGGACAAGCGAGAGGAGTTGAGCCGCGACCTCACCCTCCTCTACCGGAATGGCGTGGAGGTGAAGTACGCCAGCGGCGGTCAAGGGCCGAAGGGGATCGCGTTGGTGCCGAATACCACCGATGTCGTCGTGGCGAACTACTACTCCGACGCGCTGACTCGGGTGAAGACCGACGACGGGAAGGTCACCGCCACCATCCCGGTCGGAGCGCAGGGCGAGCCGGATGAGGTGCGCAAGGGCGAGGCCCTCTTCCATGACGCGACCATCTGCTTCCAGTCGTGGCAGAGCTGCTCAAGCTGCCACCCTGACGTGCGCAGCGATGGCCTGCGCTGGGACCTGCTGAACGACGGCATGGGCAACCCCAAGAACGCGAAGTCGCTCCTCCTGTCCTGGTGCACGCCGCCGGTCATGGCGCACGGTGTGCGGGAGGGGATGGAGGCCGCGGTGGTCGCCGGCATCCGGTTCATCCTCTTCCGCGAGCCGGAGCCAGGCGAGGCGGAGGCCATCGAGGCGTTCCTGAAGGCCCTCAAGCCCGAGCCTAGCCCCTACCTGCTCCCGGGCGGGAAGCGGTCGCCG
>Ga0315280_10010715_pt1 | contig 11426 bp, 9 predicted proteins | sample YL17G06_40_MG_FD_203697 | JGI IMG/M metagenome (GOLD analysis project Ga0315280, IMG submission 203697) | Sediment microbial communities from Yellowstone Lake, YNP, Wyoming, USA - YL17G06_40 | ecosystem: Environmental > Aquatic > Freshwater > Lake > Sediment | place: USA: Wyoming | collected... | reverse complement strand
GGCCCCCGCAGCCGATCAGGCCCGCCTTGAGAGTGTCGTTCTGGGCGTAGCCCTTGCGTGAGCCGACCCACGCGGCGCCGGCCAACGCCGCCACGCCGGCCGACCTGAGGAAGTCCCGTCTGGACATGCCGTTCTCATCCGCCATTGTCTTCGTAGTCCTCTCTCTCCGTCACAGCGATAGCGTGCCCGGGGCGATTCCCCGGGCCGACGGGTGTAGTTAGGGGACGGGCGCGCGAATACCTGCCTCGCAGTGCCGACCTCGTGCGCCCTCACCCCGCCCTCGCTCGGGTCGAGCGCCCCTCTCCCCGGGGAGAGAGGCAGGGGTGAAGGCGGCCTCGGGCAGCTAGCGCCGGCGCCTGTTACAATAGGCGATGTCTGACACCTGAAGGGACAGCCCGGCTTGACCTGTGCTCTGCTGTCGGCGCTCCTTGCGGCGGTCTCGCCTAGCGCTCCGGGCGAGGCTCTGCGGCGTTGCGAGTTCGCCGAGCCGGCGATGGGACTCACGGTACGCATCGTTCTCTACGCCCCCGACGAGGACATGGCCCTCGACGCGGCCAAGGCGGCCTTCGTGCGCATTCGTGAGCTTAGCCGGTTGATGAGCGACTACGACCCCGACAGCGAACTCCGACAGCTCTGTCGCACCGCCACGGCCGAGCACGCGGTCAGGGTCAGCGATGACCTGTGGCGCGTCCTCGTCGCCGCGCGCGAAGTCTCCGAGGCGACCGGGGGCGCGTTCGACATCACGGTCGGGCCCGTTGTGGCTGTCTGGCGCAAGGCCAGGGCCCTGCGGGAGCTCCCGACCGAGGATGAGATGCATGAAGCCCTTCGCAGCACCGGCTATGAGCACGTGGTTCTAGACCGCGACCGGCAAACCGTGCGCTTGACGGCCCCGAACATGCGTCTGGACTTGGGGGGCATCGCCAAAGGCTATATCATCGGCCAGGCGCTGAGGATGCTCGTCGACCGGGGCTGCCCCTCCGCGCTGATCGATGCTGGCGGCGACCTGACGCTCGGCGACGCACCGCCTGAGAAGGATGGGTGGCGCATAGCGCTCGCGGGTCTCACCTCGGCCCCGCCCGAGACGTACCTCTGCCTCGCGAACGCGGCGGTGGCCACTTCGGGTGACAAGTGGCAGTTCGTGGAGGTGAACGGACTCCGGTACTCTCACATCGTCGACCCGCGGACCGGCAAGGCTCTGACCGGGCGCCGATCGGTGACGGTAGTGGGTCGCGACTCGACGACCACCGATGCGTGGGCTACGGCGCTCAACGTCCTCGCTCCGGACGAGGCCGCGGCCTCGCTGGCAGGCAGATCGTACATCGCCGCACATGGCGAGTACGACCTCGACGGACGGTACACGACCGAGGAGTCGCCGGGATGGTCGGACCTGGTGGTCACCGGATCACTGCGGCGTATGTACGATGATTGAGGCAGAAGCATCGACCTTTCGTGAGGAGCTGTCGCAAGCATGAGTCCCACCTGCACTCAGACAAGGCCCGAAGCCTGGGCCGCCGTTGCGCTCGCGCTCGTGGCCGTCGCCGCCTGCGTCTCTCTGGCGCCGGCCGGTGTCAGCGCGGCGGACGACGAGACCGATCCGATCCTCCTGCCAGCCACGGACTGGCTCCCTGAGCCGGTGCCGCTCGAGAACGCGGACGCGACGGCCGAGGCGGAGATGAAGCCTTACACTGAGACCATTCCGGGCACCAGTATCACCTTCGACATGGTGCCGATCCCTGGCGGGACCTTTGTCATGGGCAGCGCCGATGGCGAGCCCGGGCACCAGACCAGTGAGGGGCCTCAGTTCACGGTCGAGCTGGAGCCGTTCTGGATGGGCAAGTGCGAGGTCACCTGGAACGAGTACGACCTCTGGCTGATGGGGATCGACAAGCTGCGCCGCACGAAGGCGGGCGGCGAGCAGACTCCCCAGGACCTCGTGGCCGACGCGATCACGATGCCGACGCCGCCCTACATCGACCTGACCTTCGGCATGGGACGCGACGGCATGCCGGCGATTTGCATGACCCAGTTCTCCGCGAAGATCTACTGTAAGTGGATCGCCGCGAAGACGGGCCGCTACTACCGACTGCCCAGTGAGGCCGAGTGGGAGTACGCCTGCAGGGCCGGCACAACCACTGCCTACTTCTACGGCGACGCCCCCGCGCAGCTCGGCGACTATGCCTGGTGGGACCCCAACTGCGACATGTCAATACACCGCGTCGGGCAGAAGCTGCCCAACCGCTGGGGCCTGCTAGACATGTACGGCAACGCGGCGGAGTGGGTCCTGGACAAGTTCACCCCGGACGGGTACCCCATCGAGGCGGGCAGTACGGTCAGGGAGCCGGTCGTGGTGCCGGAGAAGGAGCACCCGCGCGTCGTGCGCGGCGGCAGCTACCTCGACAGCGATCCCGCGAAGCTGCGGAGCGCGGCGCGGGTCGGCTCCGACCCAAGCTGGAAGGCGAGCGACCCGCAGTTCCCGCAGAGCATCTGGCACCATACGAACGCCTTCGGCGTAGGCTTCCGCGTAGTGCGCCCGCTCCGCATACCCACTCATGATGAGGCCCTGAAGTACGACGTGGACGCGCAGCAGGCCAAAGACTACAAGGCATATCCGAAGAACCGCGGGCACGAGTAGGGGCGCATGGCAATGCGCCCTCCTAACGGGCAGTGGGCGAAGCCCAGTGTCTACTGCAGCGCTCAGAACCCCGTCTGCTCCGTGCGTGCGATGATCTCGTTCTGGAGGTCGGGGCCGAGGCCGACGAAGTAGTCGCTGTACCCGGCCACACGGACGATCAGGTCGCGGTGCTCGTCCGGGCGCGCCTGGGCCTGGCGCAGGGCGTCCGCGCTTACCACGTTGAACTGGATGTGATGTCCGCCCATCGCGAAGTATGACCTGATGAGGTGGACCAGGCCCTGCAGCCCGTTCTCGCCCTCCAGCACTTGCGGTGTGAACTTCTGGTTCAGAAGCGTTCCGCCCGTGCGCCAGTGCGGGATACGCGCCGCAGACCGTATCACGGCCGTCGGCCCGAGCCGGTCCGCCCCGTGTTCGGGTGAGACCCCATCCGACAGTGGCAGCCCGGCCTTGCGGCCGTTCGGCAGCGCGCCCACTACCGAGCCGAAGTACACGTGCACCGTGGTCGGCAGGAGGTTGACGTGGTACTCGCCGCCCTTGGTGTTCGGCCGCCCGTCGAGCGCGTCGTAGTACGCCTCGAAGGCCTCGCGCATCACGCTGTCCGCGTACTCGTCATCGTTCCCGTAGCGCGGGCCCTTGTTGAGCAGCCTCCGCCTCAGTGGCTCCTGCCCGTCGAAGTCCGCCGCCGCCGCGGACAGCAGGCCCTCCATCGTCAGCGACTTCTCGTCGAAGACGTGGTACTTGATCGCCGCGAGCGAGTCGGTCAGCGACCCGAGGCCCACGCCCTGGATGTACGTCGTGCGGTAGCGCGGTCCGGCGCCGTGGTAGTCGACTCCCTTGGCAATGCAATCGTCCACGAGCAGCGACATGAACGGGGAGGGCATCTCGCGGAGGAAGAGCTGCTCGATCCTGTCATTGCCCTCGATCTTGAGGTCGACGAAGTGCTGAAGCTGCGTCCGGTAGGCGGTCATGAGGTCGTCGAATGTCCGGAAGGTGAGCGGGTGCCCTGTGTGCGGGCCGAGCCGCTTGCCGGTGCGCGGGTCGACGCCGTCGCCCAAAGCGATCTCGAGGATCTTCGGCCAGTTGATGTACCCGGTTAGAGTACAGCTCTCATGTCCGAACGCGGCGACCTCGACGCAGCCGCTCGCGCCGCCGAGGAGCGCGTCGGGCAGCGTCTTCCCGGCGCGCAGAAGCTCCTTCAGGATGACGTCCGCGTTGAACACCGAGGGCTGGCCGAAGCCGGTGCGGATGACCTCCGCCGCGCGCATCACGAACTCGTCGGGGTTCTTGTGGCTCACCTGAACGCAAGCGCTAGGCTGGACGAGCCGCATCTCTTCCACGACGTCCAGCATGAGGTACGAGACCTCGTTCACGCCGTCGCCGCCGCTCGCGTCGAGACCCCCGGTGTTGATAAGCGCGAAGTCGGTATAGGTCCCGCTCTGCTCCTCGGTGATTCCGACCTTGGGCGGCGCGGGCTGGTTGTTGAACTTCACCCAGAAGCACTCGAGGAGCTCCTTCGCCTGCTCGCGAGTGAGCGTCGCATCGGCGATTCCCGCGCTGTAGAAGGGCACGAGGTGCTGATCAAGCCGCCCCGGGCAGAAGGAGTCCCACGTGTTGAGCTCCGTGATGACCCCGAGGTGCACGAACCAGTAAGCCTGCAGAGCTTCCCAGAAGTCGCGCGGCGCGTGCGCCGGAACCCAGTCACACACCTCGGCGATCCGCAGGAGCTCCTCCCGCCGCGCCGGGTCGCCCGTCTCGGTGGCTTGCTGTCGCGCCTGATCGGCGTGGCGCGCGGCGAATGCGATGAGGGCATCGGCGCAGACCGCCATCGCGCGGAGCTCCTCGCGGCGATCGTCACACTCGGGCCCTGGAGGCAGTGCTGAGAGGACCTGGTCTATCTCGGCCTTCAGGTCCAGGAACCCCTTGCGGTAGATCTTGCTGCCGCAGACTGCGTGCCCCGGCGACCGTTGCTCCATGAACTCGGTGAACACACCGGCCTCGAACGCGGCGTGCCACTCGGGCGACATCTCCGCGAAGAGCTTCTCGCGAATCGTCTTGCCCGACCAGAAGGGGATGATGCGCTGTTCATAGGTTCTTCGGGCTTCATCGCTCACCGCGAAGCGCGTGCGAACGCGCGAACTCATGATGCGGAGGTCCTCGAGGCTGTGGCAGCAGAGCTCGGGATACGTCGGTGTTGCCTCGGGCGCCGGGCCACGCTCGCCGACGATGAGCTCGCCCTCGCCGATGCGGATCGTCTTGCGCTCCAGCAGGTGCTTGAACGCGAGCGCCCTGCGTATGGGTGGCGAGGCGCCGGCAGCTTCGTCGGAGGCGTAGAACTCGGTTATGAGCTCGGCACGCTCGGTCGAGATGTACGGCTCAGTCCGCACACTCTCCTCGCGCAGCTTCGCGACTCGTTCGATCATTGGTGCCTGCCTCTGTGCGCTAACTGCAGGTGTCCCTTTAGCAGGATACCAGACACGGACCCGCACGCGACTAGTAAGCTCTTGCGAGGAGAACGCGTGTGTGCGGGCGAAGAGAATGAGGAATGTAGATAAGGCTTCAGGGGCGGGGGGCATCGGCAGGGCCTTCTCGCGCTACGCGTCAACGTCAAGCACGAGAGAGGTGCAAGGTGGAGGCACTCACGGTCAGCCACTACAGCCCCGACTACTTCGCACTACTGCGCGAGAAGGGCGGCCTGGAACTCACGCCCAAGTTCCAGCGCAAGAATGTGTGGAAAACGCCGGCCAGGTCTTACCTCATTGACTCGTTGATCCGACGGATGGTCGTGCCTCCGCTCTATTTGCGAGAGGTGCAGGCCGAAGACTACGCGCGCCCGGTATGCCAGGTCGTGGACGGCCAGCAGCGGCTCAACGCCGTGCTTGACTACCTGGACGGGAAGTACGCTTTGGTGCGACAGCTCGACAGCGAATACCGGGGCAAGGCATTCGAGGAGCTGCCGCCCGAGATTCAGGGACGGATCCGCAACTACAGCTTCATCTGCCACGTGCTCCACGGAGTCTCGGACGAGGAAGTGCTCGAGATCTTCCGACGCGTCAACCTGAACTCCGTGCCCCTCAACAACCAGGAACTCCGCAACGGCAAGTACTTCGGGTACTTCAAGCAGGCGGCGTACGAGCTGGCAGACGCCTACTTGGCCTTCTGGCGCACTCACAGGGTCTTCTCCGAAGACGGCATCGCCCGGATGCTCGAGGTCGAGTTCACCAGCGAACTCCTGATCGCGGAGTTGGACGGTATGCAGGACAAGAAGAAGAGCATCGATAGGTTCTACGCCGACTACGACCAGGGGTTCCCGCAACGGAAGAAGATGATGGATCGGTTCCACAGCACCATGGCCACCCTTGCCGACGTGGCCGGCGACGTTCTGCGAGACATGGAGTTCCGTCGACCTCCACTTCTGTACTCGCTCTTCTGCTCGCTATACCACCGCCTTTTCGGGTTGCCCAGCTGCAGCCTTCCACGTTCCCGGAGTGCTCGGATCACAAGATCGGCCGTTCGGAACGCCGCAGGGGCGGTGCACGAGCTGTCGGACATCGTCGCCGCCGCGAAGGACAAGGAGCCAGTTCCCGAGGCGTACCGTCCATTCGTTCTTGCGTGCGCTGGCCAGACCGACAACATCGGCCCGAGACGAATCCGGATGGAGACCATCTACAGAGAGGCGTTCGGCGTGTGATGAGCCAAACGGTCTCGTCCTGGCCGGGCAAGCTGGCCACGCGCCTCGACTCAGCGCTTCGCCTGGTCGAGATGGCGGAGTTGCTGTCCCAGCCCGTGGCTACTGCGGTGGGGCGCATATGGCTCAGCCCGTGGCGCCTCGTCGATCTGTATGAGATGGCCTACCTACGCATGTTCGCGGCTTGGGAGTCGTTTCTTGAGGAGACGTTCGTCCGGTACCTCTGCGGTTTCCGCTCTGCAACCGGCCCCATGGCGCCAAGGAACTACCGTTCGCTCCGCGATGCCAGGATCGCCGTGTGGGGGAGGCCGGACGGCTACGTCCTCTGGCACAATGCTCAGAGGGTGGTCAGCTTGGCTCGCCAGCATATGCCGGGCGGTCCACACGAGCTTGTGGTCTCCTCTGCCATGGCGGATCTCGAGCGCTGGGCGGCAGTGCGACACCGGATCGCGCACGACAACGAACACGCCAGGCGCGGTTTTGAGAGGGCGGCCCTGGCGTTAGGCGGTCGGTCCTACTGGGGTGCTCGCGCCGGTCTGTTCCTCCGCGACTGGGACCAGGTTGCGTCTCCTGCACAGCGTCGCATCCACAGCATCGGCCTAGCGCTCCGCGGACTGGCTAGGCAGATAGCTCCATAGGGCCGTGACAGCCCATCCCTACCCCATCTTCTCCAGCTCCCGTGCCGCGCGCTGGGCGTACGCGCCGTGGTCGAGCTGGGTGACCTGCTCAAGGTGCCCGCGGGCCTCCTCCCAACGTCCCAGGCGCGCGAGCGACAGCCCCGCACCAAGCTCGGACACAGGGTCCAGTGGCCGGAGGTCCGCGGCCTTGAGGTACGCCGTGGCGGCCGCCTCGTAGTCGCCCGAGTCGAAGGCCGCCGCTCCCTTCACCGCCCACGCCTCCGGGAGGGCAGGCTCCAGGCTCGTCCCCTCGGTTGCCGCCTGGACGGCCTCGCGGAGCGCCTGTGGGCGGTCCATCGGGCTCTGGGCCGCGAGGTCGAGCAGGACGTTCGCGAGCGCCACCCTGACCAGCCCACTGCCCGCGACGGCACTGCGCCCGTTGCGGAGGACATTCACCGCCCCGCCGATGTCCCCCAGAGCCTTCCGCGCCACAGCGATGTTGACATACGCGCCGGGCACTGTCGGATCGATGTCGATGATGCGCTGTGACGCCTCCAGCAGGGGATCGTACGGCCACAGAAGCTCGGGTTGGGCGGTCACCGCCTCCGCGAGTCGGTTCGAGGCCTCGATCAGATACATCGCGCAGTGCCTGCCATCGCCCTCTGCCTTGGCGCCCAGCGCGCGGTCGAGCGCCGCGAGTCCGAGCCCGTACGGCTCAAGCGCGTGCCTCGATACCTTGACCGGTCGGACAACCTGGGTCGCGTAGCTGAGGAGGGGAGCGCCGAAGATGGCCTCGCTGACGTGCGACGCCGCGTACAGGCCCGCGTCGAGCGGATCGTCCATCGGCGCCCGGAAGCTCTGTGCCAGAACCCTCTCGCCGGTGGTGACACTGCGCAGCTCCAGATCAAGTGCTAGCTGGTCGTCCGCGCGGCTCACCCAACCCACGGCAACGTAGTCAAGGCCGAGCGCCTTCGCCACGCTCATCGGATCCCTGGCCACGGCCCCGGTAATGGAGGTTCCCAGGGACTTCACCGCATCGCGGCGCTCCGCGCTGCGCGGCACATCGGCGTACGTGTTCGTGGCGAGGGCCTTCTCGCAGACATCCGCCAGCAGGTATCCCAGCCAGGCGTCGGTGGACACTTCCGGTGTGAACGGGAGGAATGCCACCCGTTTGATCTCGGCGGCCTGGACCCCAACCGCGAGAGCGCTTGCCAGCAGGAACGCCAACGCCCAGGTGCGGATCATGCGCCCCCCCCCAGTAGCCCCATCGCCGAGGCGGCGAGGGCCGCGGCCCCCACGGGGAGGCAGTCCTCGTCGATATCGAACTGCGGCGAATGGATGGATGGCCACTCAGCGGCGCCCGGCGTCCGAACGCCAAGCCAGAAGTGGGTGCAGGGCACCCGCTCGGCCATGAACGCGAAGTCCTCTCCCCCCATGAAACGCAGGTCCACGCGCATGACGATCTCGGATCCCAGGGCCGCCCGGCACGCCGCGGCCGCTCGGTTGGTCACCTCGTCGTCGACCACGAGGGGTGGGGTGCCTTGGTCGAACTCGATCTCCGCCTGCGCGCCCATCGCACCTGCTATGCCGACCACCATCTCCGTCATCCGGTCGATCACCATCTGACGCAGGTCGGGTTTGTAGAAGCGGATGGTGCCTTCCAGTCGGACCACCTCGGCGACTATGTTCGCCTTGGTGCCGCCCTCGATGATACCGATCGACACCACTGCCGGCTCGGTCGGATCGACGCGACGAGAGACAATAGTCTGGACCGACGACACGATCTGCGCGGCGATGGGGATGGGGTCGATGGCGGCGTGCGGGTAGCCGGCGTGCCCCGACCGGCCCTTCACGCGGATCTCGAAGGCGGTCGTGCCGGCCATCTTCGCGCCGTGCGAGAAGATCACCGACGGCACCTCGTGCAGTGGGCTGACGTGGAAGCCCACGATCGCGTCCATGCCCGGGTTCTCAAGGACCCCTGCCTGGATCATCCGCATGGCGCCCGAGACAAGCTCCTCGGACGGCTGGAAGATGAACTTCACCGACCCGGGGAGTCCCGCGGCGTAGTCCTTCAGCACCTTGGCCGCGCCGAGCGCGCAGGCGACGTGGGCATCGTGGCCGCACGCGTGCATGACGCCCGCCACCTGTGAGGCGTACTCCGCCCCCGTGGCCTCTTGCACCGGTAGCGCGTCGGTGTCGGCCCGGACACCGACCCACGGGCCCGGGCAACCGCCACTCAGCAGGCCGACGACACCCGTCTCAGCTACTCCCTCTTGGACCTCTAGGCCGATCTCGGCGAGTGCCTTCGCGATAACCTTCGCCGTCCGGTGCTCGCGGGTGCTGAGCTCCGGATGAACGTGAAGATCGCGCCTGATGTCCCGCATGAAGTCCGCGACGGCCTGGCAGGCGGGCAGGAGTTCGTCTGTCCGGATCACGGCGTCACCCCTCCGAGTCGCCTCTAGCCCTTCGGCGCGGCCGCGAGCCCTCCTGCCCGGCCAGTTTGCCGGGACAGCAGGATCGGGGTCGCATTGGTAGAAGCGAACAGACGGCGTTGGGCGGCGGGGCGGTGGCGGCAGGTGATGTGCGTTGTCGGGACAGCCCGCGAGGACGAGCCCGTCGTTCTACGACAACCCCGACCTCTACGACCTCGTGTTCGGCTTCCGCCGGGTCTGGCGTGAGCTTGATTTCACCGTCGGCGTGTACGCCGACATCGCCGGCCGCCCGCCCCGCAGCGTGGTTGACATCGCGTGCGGCACCGGCCGGCACGTGCTAGAGGCCGCCAGGCGCGGGATCGATGTTGTCGGCCTTGACTCGAACCCGGCGATGGTCTCCTATGCCGCCGGCAAGGCCGCCGCTCAGGGGTTGGACGCGTCCTTCGTGGTTGCTGACATGCGCGCCCTCCCGTTCCAGGGCCCGTTCGATTGTGCGATCTGCATGTTCCACACCCTCCCGCTGCTGACGACGAACGAGGAGCTCCTTGCCCATTTCGAGGGTGTGGCCCAGTGCCTGGCACCGCCCGGGGTGTATGTGGTCGAGATGGGCAACCCCCGCGGGTCGTTTGTGGACATCCCGCACGGGAGTCGGGAGACGTGGGACGAGCGCTGCTGGTCGGAGCTGCGCGACGGGGCACGCATCCGGGCGACGACTTACCGAGACCCGCCCGACCTACGCCACGAGACGATGAGGGTAGAGATGGTGGTCGATCTCGCCGCACCTGGGCTGTCGGTTAGGCTATCCGCTGTCGAGATCCACCGGCTCCTGCTGCCGGAGAGCCTGGCCGCTATTGCGCACGCAGGGGGACGCTTCCGCCTGCACGGCGTCTACGGGGGCTTCTCCGCGGATCAGGTCTTCGAAGCCTCTGCTCGCTCCGCGCGGATGATCTGCGTGTTCGTCCGGGACCCGGCGCGGCGCTCCTCCCGCAAGGAGAAGGCCCTGTCCTCGCGCTCGACCCAGTACGGCCTCCGGCTCTGACGCGCCCGGCACGGCGGGTCAAGCAGCCCGAGGTCGGGCGGCTGCGTGGGATGGGCCTGCCGCGGTTGTGCTATACTGAGATCGACGTTTGTGCGCAGTGACGGAGCGCTCATGAAGGTGCGCGAGGTCATACGCCAGTCGCGACAGGCTGGCTGGCGAGAGGTCCGCGTGCGGGGGAGCCACCGGCAGTTCACACACCCAGCCCGGTCCGGAGTCGTGACGGTTTACGGCAACGCGTCGCGTGATATGCCCATCGGGCTCCTGAGGTCCGTAGAGAAGCAGTCAGGGGTGCGGCTCACTGGAGGTGACAGCCCATGATCGATTACGCCGTGGTGTTTGAGGAAGAGGGAGGCAGCGTCGGAGCGTGGGTGCCCGATCTTCCCGGATGCGTCGCCGTAGGTGGTTCCCACGACGAGGCCAGGCGCCTGATCGCCGAGGCCATCACCGTACACCTGGACGCGATGCGCGCGCACGGTGCGCCCGCCCCCGCCCCGTCCAGCCGCTGTGAGTACGTCACCGTCGCGAGCCATACAGCGTAGAATGTGCGTGCGCAGGTCTGTGTGCCCGGCCACCCTTGTGCCGCGACGCGGGCGCAGCCCCTTGTGTTCACTCCTCGAATCTGGTACCATCTGGTGTAAGCGCTTACATGAGGTGCACTGTGCCGACCATCTACGATGTGGCAGCGGAGGCGGGAGTGTCCATCGCCACCGTGTCTCGCGTTCTGCGTGGATACGAGAACGTCAGCGACGCGGCGCGGTGCAGGGTGCTTGCGGCCGCCGAGCTGCTGGAATACCGTCCAGATCCCATCGCACGCGCCCTCGCGGGCGGTAGTCTCAACGCCATTGGTCTTGTGTTCCCTGAGAACATCACGCACCCGTTCTACCCTTCGCTTGCCCAGCAGGTCGCGCGTTGCGCCGCCGACAACGGCTACGATCTGGTGCTCCAATTGCCGGTGGCTCGCGGCACTGACGCGCTAGTCGAAGCCGTGCTGCACCTTGAGAGACAGCGCATCGATGGCCTG
>Ga0315280_10010713_pt1 | contig 11426 bp, 14 predicted proteins | sample YL17G06_40_MG_FD_203697 | JGI IMG/M metagenome (GOLD analysis project Ga0315280, IMG submission 203697) | Sediment microbial communities from Yellowstone Lake, YNP, Wyoming, USA - YL17G06_40 | ecosystem: Environmental > Aquatic > Freshwater > Lake > Sediment | place: USA: Wyoming | collected... | reverse complement strand
CCCCATCAATAGCTGGCTTCTTAAATGATATAAAGACCTCAAATGATGCATATCAGGCGATTGTGATTATCATAGACAACTTCTCATCCCACAAGAGCGGACTTGTTAGGCAGAAGGCCAAGGAACTCGGCATATATCTCGTTTATCTTCCACCATATTCTCCAAATTTAAATCCAATTGAGTTCATCTGGAAATCTATAAAAAGAGTATTATCGACATCTTTTGTCCCAAATCTGGCGGAGATGAGACGTATCATCACAGAATCTTTTTGCAGGTTCGCAGAATGCAAAAGTTATGCAGGTTATTGGATCGAGAGGTTTGTATTAAATAATAGAAATTATAAAAATTTATGCGGATGACTATATTCATAAAGATATATGAGTCCAATGAGTTCCGATAAAAATCAAAATTAGAGTGATTATGGCATGGACATATCTAACTCTCCAGTTAAAATACAGTGCCCTAATTGTTCATTTGAGATAGAAGTTTTGCTAAAACAGGTTATTGCCGAGGAGCTTATTCTCTGTCCTGGATGTACAAAGGAAATTAAGCTTGTTGATGAAGATGGTTCTGTGTCGCGGGCTCAAGCAGAGATTAATGAAGCATTAGAAGACTTTGGACGCCAATTGAAGCGCAGAAAGTGGAGTTAAATGACGATGGAAATTCGTGAAGTTAGAACACAGTGGCAAAATTATCGCCAAGAACTCTCGCGGGCTGATTATAATCATGCCGACGAAGCATTAGCTCGAGCACTTTATTTTGCCGATAATACACCGATTGTTAAAAGTGTCTTGATGAAGCTTCGTTTGACTCAGGTAAACAGAGATTTCAACGCCGAAAGCTGGTTAAATGGGCGCAGCGATGCTGGAGACTTAGGTTGCGGCCAGACAAACTTAGGCTTCTCTTTAGAAGAGAAAGAACGAGCAGCTCAAAGCCTAAAAGTCTTGGAATTAGCTAAAGAGCTCTTTGCGAAAGGCGATGATGGCCTGTGGAAAATAGGACAAACAACTTATGGAGATTCAAGTTCAAAACTTGTAGATCGGATTCAAAGCGCAGTAGATGTCGTTTTTAACCCATTTTATAGCTACGTAGATAAAGAGCTTCGCACTCTGGAGACACTTATTACGCCAGTTGATATCATGAATCAAATACAAAGCCTAGTGGATACTGAGGCTAGCATACGTTATCCTGAAACCCATAAATTGCTTGTTGATGCTTATAGGCAGCTCTTTGGTTCATCTACCAAATCTATCGAAGCCTCCTGGAATGAAGTTGGATATAAATGCAGGGATATCATGATTGCCTTTGCAAAAGAAGTATTTAACCCTGCATTTATACCCGAGGGTCAAGAGATGCCTAAAGAAGATGATGCAGGCAATAAACTCAAATGGACGGCAAGGTACTACTTAAAAGCAGAAGACTCAGGTGATAGATATCGAGAAAGTGTTGGAAAAATAATCGAATCTAATTGGAGGTTTATTAATAGTCTAGGCCACCGCCAAAATACCGCAACTGAATTTGATGCCAGATTAGCAGTAATCTATACCTATCTAACAATATGGCTTATGGATAGTATAATTGTCCGATAAGGCCGCCGTTCAGGATCAACCACACGCGTCCTGCCATTTCACGCCCTTGGGCTCGCGAGTCGGCCCCGGCCCGGCTGTGCGGGCTGACGGAGGAGGAGATCGGGATTGTGGATGGGAACGCGAGGTGAGAATGCCTTCGCTCAAATTCGAGCGGAGGTGAACAGATTTAAATTCAAGCCGGACTATTCACATGTGGGTTAGAAGATGTCAATCGAAGTAGATCTCCCTAAAGAGCTAGAGCTTAAGATAAAGGCGAGTAAAGAACTTGATGTGCTGGTGCGCAGAAGGATTGAACGCCAGATATCCACGGATATCAAAAATGATATCTTTCTCTCCATGGTCTGGGATGATCTGCTCAAAGACAGCGAGCTAGATGAGAAAGATATTGATGAAATTGATCACATAATCAAGAGGAGAATTGCGGAGAAGTTGGGATGGAGATAGTAGTAGATACAAATATAATAATCTCCGCGCTGCTCAAGGATGGTCTCACAAGAAGGATACTGCTTCTATCCCCTTTCGAGTTGCACACCATCGCCTGTGCTCAAGAGGAGATTGAGGCGCATAAGTCAGAGTTGGTTCACAAATCAAAGCTCAACGATGAATATCTCAGTTACCTAGCTCAAGTTCTATTCAGCAAAATTAGCCTTATCTCTCCTGAAGAGATCGTGCCGTAGAGGCCATGAGGGAAATAGATGTCGATGATGCGCCTTTCCTGGCTCTGGCTATGTTGCTCAACTGTCCGATCTGGAGCAATGATGTGCATTTTAAAAGGCAACAGATTGTTAAGGTATTCAACACGAAAGAAGTTCTGTCGTTGCTCAGGATTTAGATCTGCTTTGATATTTATTGACCTTCCCATCTGCCGCATCTCTGCCGCCACCCCCGCGCCCGAGCGCGCCCGCCCGAGGGATGGAGCGGCCATGAGCTTTACCGGGCCGGGAAGTTCGATGAGCTGCTGCGGCAGGTGGAATCCTGCCTGCCCAAAGGTTCCGAAGGCAACTTCATTCCCGATCAGGAGAAGTCGGACGTAGTCCACGATCTGCTGGCCTTCCTGGCGGAGAGAATGCTGGAGATGAACAAAGAGAAGCAGCAGGAGATCAAAGGCTTCCTGGGCTGGCTGGAGGGCGAGATCGGGGCCAGGGTCGATGACCTCTCGCCCAAAACTAAGCTGCAGAGCTACTACGATTATGATTACGATGATTTCCATGCCGTCCTGAAGAAGAACAAGAAGCATCTCTCCATCAACCCCTCCAGCCGGGAAGAGTCCGAGCTGCTGAGAGATGAGTTCGGGAGACCGGGGGGCAAGCTCCTGCCCCTGCGAGAGCGGATCAGGCGCACGGACCGGCTGATCGATCGGGCCCCGGGCTGTACGGGCTGACAGAAGAGGAGATCGGGATTGTGGAGGGGAACGCCAGTTGACTGCCAAGATAGATAACTGAGGAGATTCGATGATCCCAGCCAGATAAGAATCCAGCTGGAAGCTCTGGCCTGTGAAGAGATTTATCAAGGCCGATTACTTCTTTTGTTGCGACGACAAATTAGTGACCCAGGCTAAGAAATTTGGATCGGAAATGACGATCTCAAATCCAGTGGATTATATCAGAAGGAAGGACCTATGACCGAAAGAGCAAAAGCAATGGACGAAGCCGAAGCTCTCAGATTTCTGGCTCTTTTCCACCGCGAGCCGACGGATTATGTCGAGATCTCCAAGAAGCTTTACGAAGGTCAGACCGTAGAGGAAATATTCAGGCGGGCCAAAGAAAATTGGAGAGGCTGATAGCCTCTTTCTGTCAAGGCCAATTTTATAAAGCATTTCTTGACACGCCAATTCCCCCTAAAAAGCGACATCGGTGGAACTAGGCGAAAACAGAGTTATTGGTTTAATCAGCCCCGCGATGCAGATGCCACCAAGTGTTAACTTACAGTCACTTCCAGCACAGGCACAACAAATTTTAAATGAAATGATGAATCAAATATCATCAGCAGTACCTATGATCGGTTTTGACATTAGGCCTTATGGTGCTAAATGGAATGAGGAGGCTGATCGACATGGATCAAATTAGAGTTTCTGCGCAGATAATCCCCGTCGGCCAGATGAGCTTCGTTTGTGTATGCGGAGAACAAGCTGATGAAGAAGAGCAAACTCCTGTATACACCATGCAACGGACTACTAGCGCAGATCATATAGAGATTTTATATTAGCGAGATGGGCAGGAGCCCCGCCTGCCGCATGCCCGCTGGCCCGCTCGGAAGGGGGCGGCAGGGATGCAACTCGGCGGCGGAGGTGTCAGTCTGGATTCCGGGGGCTAGCAGAACACAAGCTCGCTCCAGTTCTATGACATTTTATCAGATATCATGCAGAATGTCATAGAATTGGCCTGGCAAAGCTAGCGGGATTATACACATATTTATATAAGATTTTTATAAAATGGTGTATAACTTGAATCGAAAACAAGATACCTAACATAAATTCTTATATCTGGTCGTAGAATAGTTAATTATTAATGATGTGAAATTATGGCCGCCATCCTGGAGAATCAAAACGAGATAGACGAGTCATTTGGAGCATGCAGCGACTTCATAGAGAATCTCGTCAAGGTGAGCAAGAGTGTAATACTATTATCATTGCTTTCCGAGAAACCGAGAAGCGGATATGACCTTATTAGGGATATCGTCTCAATCTCAAATGTTCTTCTAAGCCAGGGAACTGTGTATCCGATACTCTATTGCCTTGAAGAAGAAGGTATTATTAAAGCCTGCTACCAAAAAGGAGATACTAGGGCCAAGATTTACCATATCACCCCCGCAGGAAAAGAGTGCGTTCAAAATATGATACAAGATTTCAGCGATGCTTTGCAGTTCTTGGAAAGAATGGTACATCGTTGAGAATTGACCGGAAGCTACTCGAGCAGTCAGCAGACCGCCACCAAGATCGGAGATAGGATCCTGGTCGAGGAGGACTGGAGGAGAAAGATATTGATGAAATTGATCACAGAATTCTCTGCTCAAGGATGGTCTCACAAGAAGGATACTACTTCTATCCCCTTTCGAGTTGTACACCATCGCCTGTGCTCAAAAGGAGATTGAGGCACATAAGTCAGAGTTAAGGGAAGGGAATAACTACAACATCTCCTTTTATAAATTTTTCCAAGCTTCGTCCTCCTCAGGGCTCGACCAATCTTTCGCGAGCATTGACTCACTTAAGATCGCCGTCTCCATCCTTTTCTTCGATGCTTTGCCCTTCCAAAAGTGCATAAAGTCAAGTATCTCTTCAAGATAAGGTTCTGGGAAAACCTCAATCTCGTTATGAATCAATTCCTTTGTCTCCATATCAATAATACTATCTATTGAAGTGGTAAAAGACTTTTGTGTGACTCGAATACTGCATCTTCGGATCATACCGCTTATCCACGCACCCGAGCGCGCCCGCCCAGGGAAGGATCGGCACGGACTTTACGGGGCCGGGAAGTCCGAGGAGATCCTTCGCCATCCTGCAAGTTAAAAAAACGGCCTAAGAGAACATCCTCATGGCCTCTTCTGGTCCCTGTACCTCATCCCCGAGCACTTTCCTTACTGCCTTCTCGAAGTCGTCCCTGGAGACCGAGGTCGCATTTCTGCGCAGGGCGTTCATGCCTGCCTCTACCACTATGGCCTTGAGGTCAGCGCCGCTGGCCTCCTCGGTCACCCTGGCAATCTCCACAAGGTCTACGTCCGGTCCTTTTCTCATCTTTTGGGCGTGGATCTCCAGGATCGTGAGCCGGCCATCTGCGGAAGGCATGGGGATCTCAATGATTCTGTCAAAGCGTCCGGGCCGCAGCAGCGCAGGATCGAGGATGTCGATCCTGTTGGTTGCAGCTATGATCTTGATATCGCCGCGGGTCCGGAAGCCGTCCATCTCTGCCAGGAGCTGCATCATGGTCCTATTGACCTCAGCGCTTCCCGTGGTGCCGTCGTGGGTTCTGATGCTGCCCACGGCATCGATCTCGTCGATGAATATGATGGAGGGAGACTTTTCACGGGCCATCTGGAAGATGTCTCGAACGAGCTGCGCCCCTTCACCTATGAACTTGTGCACCAGCTCTGAGCCGGACATATGAATGAAGGTGGCCTTGGACTCATGAGCCACGGCCTTGGCGAGCATGGTCTTGCCCGTTCCAGGAAGACCGTAGAGCAGGACGCCCCTGGGCGGTTCGATGCCGATATCTTCAAAGAGTCCAGGGTTGGTCAAAGGCAGCTCCACTGTCTCCTTGATCTCCTGGATCTGGCTCTCCAGGCCACCTACCTGATCGTAAGAGACATCGGGAGCCTCGACCAGTTCCATGACTTTGGCCCGGACATCCACGGAACGATCCAGGATGCGAACGATGGTGAGGGAATTGTTTACGGCTACGCGAGTATTTGGCAAAATCTTCTCCATCAGCTCTGCGGGAGCCGTGGTGATGAACTCCTGGTTGTTCCCGTGCTGCCTCAGCAGGACGTAATCTTCTCCCATCTCCACAACCGTGGCCAGGAACAGAGGCATTCTTTTGAGAAGGATATTCTCTTTCTTGAGCCGCTCCACCTCACGCAAATACTTCTTGTTGGCAATGAGGGACTCGAAGAGCTTGGCCCTCACCTCTTCTCTCTCCACCTTGGTGGTCTCAAGCTCATCAGCGAGGTTCTTGTTCTCTGATTCCAGAGCAGTGATCCTCTTTAAGATTGACTCCTGAATGGTGTCTTGACCGGAAATGGCCGTTGATTCACTCATATAAATTGATGCCTGCGCCTTTCATGCTTATAAAACCATGCCCGCGGCGCAGATCACCATCCTGAGAAACGCTGATATCCGAAGGTGAAGAAATGATAGCGATTTACTCGACGATGTTGATTCAGAAATTCTGGGATTTACCGATTCAGTACGAAATAATCGTGTCGGCTTTTTTCTTAGCGGCCTTGATTTCTGCGGCGTTAGGCCTCTCGTTTGTTACCACGTTAAGCCCTCAAATATCGAAACAGCAGGTCCAATTTATAGTTCCAGAAGAGAATTGGCAAGCGTTCGATAATATGTCAATAGAAATGGAAAAAGATTCTCAAAGGACCATCCCGATCACATTAATCAATATGACTGAGGGAGCTTGAGCTGCTCCTGTAGCTGCGCCGTCTCTTGCATCGGAAAGATATTAATCTTCGCCGGCAGGCATATTCTCTGTGGTAAGATGATCGTCCTGCAAAGATACGCCGTCCCTCCTTTCGAGGTGGTGGAGCGCAAAGGCCTCGGCCACCCGGACACTCTGGCGGACGGGATCTCTGAGTCCATCTCCCGCTCACTGTCGCAGTTTTACCTGGATGAGTTCGGCCAGATCTTGCACCATAACACGGACAAGGTCTTGATAGTAGCCGGCAAGAGCGCTCCGGAGTTCGGGGGCGGCAAGATCCTAAAACCGCCATCAGTGGTCGTGGGCGGCAGGGCCAGCAAATCCTCGCATAAGCCTGTGCATGAGATCATCGAGGAATCTGTCTCATCCTTCTTTGGCAAGGCCGTCAAGAACCTGGAGCAGTTCCGAGTCGAGCCCAGGGTGGAGGAGGGTGCTCCAGAGCTGCGAAGCCTCATCGGCCGGGGAGCGAATGACACCTCCATCGGCGTGGGCTACGCGCCGCTGAGCGCCACGGAGCAGCTGGTTCTCGATCTGGAAAAGGTTGTGCAGAGCGTGCGGGGCGTGGGCGAGGATACCAAGCTCATGGCGGTGAAGATCGGCGACCGTTTGACAATAGTAGTAGCTGTCGCCATGGTTTCTAAGTTCATTGCATCGCGGGATGAGTACGAAGAGGCCAAGGCCAGGGTTAAGGACGCCGTCTTGAGAAGGGCCGATGCCGAGGTATGCGTAAACTGCGCCGATGCAGGCCAGAACATCTACCTTACGGTCACTGGCACCTCCATCGAGATGGGAGATGACGGAGCGACCGGCCGGGGCAATCGCGGCAACGGGCTGATAACGCCCATGCGGCCCATGACCATGGAGGCCATAGCGGGAAAGAACCCCGTCAGCCATGTGGGCAAGATCTATAATGTGCTGGCTCAGAAGGCCGCAGCCGAGATCGCGGAGCTGGAGGGCGCAAAAGAGGCCTACGTAACTTTGGTGAGCAAGATCGGCTCGCCCATCCACCAGCCTCTGCTGCGGGGTGTTCAAATCTCGGGCGACCTTCAGATCATGCCGGGCCTGGAGGCGCAGGTGGATTCCATCCTTGACTACTGGCTGGAGAGCACAGACGCCCTGGTGGAGGATTTCGTGAAGGGCAGGCTGACACTCTACTGATTCTTTAGTCTGCTCCTTTCGAGACCTCTTTCTTGGCCATCTGCAGCCTCTGCTTGGCCGTGTAGCCGGTGGCCTTCTCCAGGAAGTTCCGGTAGCGCTTGTTGGTGTCCAGGGCAAGATCGTCCCTGGCACCAGGTAGCGACTCTGTGGTCACATTGAGCTTCTTGCCCTCGATCCAGACGCAGACGCTCTTTAAAGCGCCATAGCTGAGACAGAGCTTGCCGTCTTCCTGGCGGACCTCGCAAGGAAACTCCTCCGCCAGCACAGTTCGAATCCTCTCCAGATCGGGCTTGAAGCCGCGCTTGAATGGGTAATCCATGTTGGGCAGCATGGTTCTTTCTTGTATTAGAGCTTTCGAGAGCGGATCACAAAGACTGCCGCTTCAATAATGTTAGTTATCCTGTGAGGTAGCGTGCCAGAATTGCTGTAAAATTCGCAGTAGCCCTGTATCCTGATTCAGATCACACCTCTACGATAACAACTATTGTACAAAATAATCAAATGAACATGTCGGTCAATGCTGCTAAATTGAAATGACGTCTCTTGATTCTATTATCACTGCGGCATGCATGTTCCTCTCCCGCTTTTTCAGTGAATGTAGGTCCGACGTCCAGGCGTGCACTCCTCGGGCGGCGGGCGGTTCGGGCCACAATCTCTTAGCCAAGGCGATAGAAGCCCCTCTCATTAAAGCTGGGAGCGTTCAAGAGTAGTGATTAATACTTTCGAACGCGACCGGACGTGGTTTGATACGTTCGGTTTGAGATATTCTAATTTATATAATAAAATATGGTCCCGGCCAATGCCGGGAACCTGAGATTTATCAAAGAAATTTAGTCCATTTAGACCTTATTCCTTGACCTCCATTACGACCTTGTTCAGAGTCCCTGTAAACTTGAATGGGCTCTTGTAGTTCTCAGTTACAGGCGTCTGAGGATCTTTGCCTACCTCCAGGCCCTCATCATAGGAGTATCGTTTCGGCACGGTCATGGCAATTGAGGTCTGGCCTTCTTGCTTGCCGTTGATAAACAGCGTCACGTTGCCCTTGTAATTCCCGGTCTTGTTGAAGGCAACGCCCAGAGTTGACGTTCCGGTGGGTACTTTGTTCTTCGAGGTGATGGTATAGTGTTTCTGGCCCATGAAGTTGTAATCGAATACGAGATGGTTGTTCTGGACATACAGCGAGAGTCCGGCGAACCGTCCGCCTATGGAGAATAAGACTCCTTCGGCCCCTTTTTGCGGAATATCAACATCTGCGGTGATGCTGTAGGAGCTGTTATGGGTATCGGGGATGTCCGGCTCCATAGCCTTGTCCATTCCTGAGTGGTAGGTGAATGTTCCCCTATTGGGAGTGGATGGGTAGCGCGATCCAACGCGATCATCCAGAGGCAGAACGTTGTACTTGCCGGCTTCAGCCCACCAGCGTTCCTGCATCTCTTGCACTTTCTCTGGATTCATCGATGCCAGGTCATGCGATTCCGAGACATCTGCCGAGAGGTTGTACAGCTCCCAGACATCCTGGTCGAAGTTGCCTCCTGAATTCGTGTGGTGGAAAGCTACTGCCTTCCAGTTATCATACCACAGTCCGCGCGTTCCCATCATCTCGAAGTACTGGACAATCTTATGAGTCGGCTCGTTGGGATTATCGAAGGTATAGGCAAGGCTGGTTCCTTCTATCGGCTTTTGCGGATAGCCGTTATATTCCTCCGGAGCCTGCATGCGCAAGATCTCCAGGACCGTCGGGACTACATCAATGGCGTGGCAGAACTGATTGCGGACACTGCCCTGATCCTGAATTCCATCTGGCCAGTATACGATCATCGGATCATGTACTCCGCCTTCGTTGGTGGTCCACTTGTAGAGCCGGTCGGGCGTATTGTCCGCCATGGCCCAGCCCAGCGGGTAGGTCGGATAGGACAATGGCCCGCCTATCTCATCCAGCTTCTTTAGCATGGTGCTTATGGTGCTTATATTGGACGCGGAAGGCAAATAGTTCCCTATGAACCCGGTGGTATCTCCTCCTTCTGACATTTGATTGCCCCAAAGGACCATATTGGTATAGCCGTTGGCATCACCCTCGGGACTGGCACCGTTATCCGAAATCAACACGATCATCGTGTTATTCAACTGTCCGGTCTCGTTCAGGTAATTGATGAACTTGCCGATTTGCTCGTCAGTGTAGTCGATATATGCGGCGTGGACCTCTGCCAGGCGCGCATACACCTTCTTCTCGTCGGAGGTAAGGCTATCCCAAGCCTTGACATACTGGTCTCTCGGCGGCAGATCGGTATTGCTGGGCACAACTCCAAGAGCCTTTTCTTTGGTCAGGGTAGTATTGCGCATAGCATCCCAGCCCTGATCGAATTTGCCCTTGTATTTCTCGATGTATTCCTGGGGCGCATGATGGGGCCAGTGGCCGGCGCCGAAGGCCAGGTAGAGGAAGAAGGGCTTATCCGGGCTGATAGCTTTCCCATCGTTTATGAATTCTATTGATCGGTTGACGAGATCCTTGGAGAGATGGTATCCCTCTTCGGGCGTGGCCGGAGGATCTATGCGGTGAATATCATAGACCAGATCCGGATACCACTGACTCGTATGAGACTCCAGGAATCCATAAAATCTCTCAAAGCCTCGGCCAGTGGGCCATTCATCGTAAGGCCCTGCCGCATTGATGTCAGCCGAAGGCGCAAGGTGCCACTTGCCCACGCAGTAGGTATTGTAGCCCTCATCCTTGAGCATCTCAGGCATCGTGGCCGCATTCTTTGACAGGTGGGCATTGTATCCGTCATAGCCGGTGGCAAACTCCATGAGTGTGCCTACGCCCACAGAATGGTGGTTACGGCCAGTGAGCAGGCAGGCGCGAGTGGGCGAGCAGATCGCCGTGGTATGGAAGTTGCTGTAGCGCAGCCCTCCTTCTGCAAGCTTATCGATGTTAGGAGTATCTACAGGCCCGCCAAAGCATCCCAGGCCTCCGTATCCGATATCGTCAAGCACCAGGAATATGATATTTGGAGCACCCTTGGGCGGCTGGGCTGTACTGGGCCAGCATTGTGTAGAGTCTTTGTAAGTCAAACCTACAACAGGCTGGCACTCATCGCTTTGACTGGCCTTGACAACTACGACGTTTTCGGCCTTGTCGGGCGAAACGACGTCACCGTAAGCCACTGACTCCAGGCTGGAGTTCGCAGTGATCGGATTTCTCCTGTTGGTGAGCAGGTCAGTCCCTGTGCTGGCATTCGCCAATATCGCCAATATATCGTCATTAGGGTTGCTCTTCATTTGAAGATTATTCGAGTTGCCTGCTCCCTGATCTGAAGCAGGACTAATTGCGGCTCCCAGGAATGTTATCAAAAATACCAAGACAGCCGTCATAAGCCTTGAGGATATACGAACGAACATCCCTCCATTAAAAAAAATGCCATCTTAGTAGTTGTAACAAAATAGTTTAGGCAACTTTTTATATCGGGAGTACGCTATTAAGTTATATGGATGAATTAAGTGAAATAAAAAGTAGATATGATTTTGTCAAACCATTTTTTAATGA
>Ga0315280_10010712_pt1 | contig 11426 bp, 10 predicted proteins | sample YL17G06_40_MG_FD_203697 | JGI IMG/M metagenome (GOLD analysis project Ga0315280, IMG submission 203697) | Sediment microbial communities from Yellowstone Lake, YNP, Wyoming, USA - YL17G06_40 | ecosystem: Environmental > Aquatic > Freshwater > Lake > Sediment | place: USA: Wyoming | collected... | reverse complement strand
CTTCACCATTTAGGCTCCTCTGCAACCTCGAACTCGTTGCCACAGTAAGAGCACTTGATGGTCGGAGCGCCTTGCTTCAGCTGCATCTTTGAGGGATCCAGCCCAGCACCGCAGTTGGGGCATTTTACCGAGTCGACCTTGAGACTACCAGGCATCTGAAGCTCGTACTTGACTGGAGCTTGACTCACTCCCGCTCTCCAAGTGAGATAGGCGATTCCGAGCCCGGCCACGATTAGGATGGCACCCACAAGAAGCCGAGAACCCGCGTAAACTGACGCCAATAGGAAGATGATGCCCAAGAATATGAGCGCCGCAGATGCGAGAAATCCCAGCACTTTTCCAAGGCTCATGCGATTCAACCTCAAAGCGGTTGCAGCCAAATCACCGCTGTGGCCTGATAAGCCCACCTGATGAGCGGATTCGAAGTCTTCGGAGCGCTCATATCAAGTATTCAGTCGTCATCGGTCGTCTTTCTCGATCGGCAGGCTCGTGAAGATATTCTAGTATGCGAATGGGACTCCCAAATCAAAGAGTTCTCGCTTCACGGTCCCATACAGTTCAGCGTATTCTCTGGTGGGCATCACCTTCTTGGCATCATAGCATTCTTGAAACATCTTCCCTAGCGGGGCTTCCGGAACCTGATTCTCGTATTTTGAAACGATCTTCTTGACGAGTTCGTTTGCTTCCGCTCTCTTGATGCCTGATTCTGCCGCCCCGCATCCGATTTCGCAGGCCATCCTAGCCTCCATGGGCGTGGCTCTATTCTTGTACTTGTTTCGGGCCACGGCGATCTCCCACAGGTTTGCGCCGGAGACAACGCTCGTTAAGCCGTGTGCTGCAGCCTCGTAGAGAACCATCGAAGTGCAAGGGCCTGCGGCAGCGAATCCGTTTGAGAGGGAAATCAGAGGAGTATTCCTAGCCAGCGCCTGGTAGACGAGGCTTATGCCCCAGAGAAGCTCGCCTGTTGTGTTGTGCATGTGTTTGATGTGGATTGGAAAATAGTTGAGATAGTGAGCTTGGTTGACCATCAACCCCTGAATGTGGTAAGCCATTCCGACGACAGCGGTGCCCTCGGGGCCGCCACAGTATCCGCCAAGCATAGGCCCTGTCAATGCACCGACGAAAGAGCCGTATTGGTGAAAATGAACCATCTTGTTGAGCAGGGAATGGTCGACTTTCAACTCGGATATTGAAGCTACGAATCTGCCGTCCGTTAGTCTCTCTCCCCACATGGGGTTGCTAGCGGCGATCTGAGCGGCGTCGGACTGCGCCGTTCCCACGCCTTGCAGGAAGATACCGGGCCTCCCAACTCTTCTTGCTGCTTCTCGGAACATCATGGCGTGGGCGATTGCGCCTTTCGTCTCGTACGGTGCGCCGGCTTTGATGCTTCTTCCCTCAACTTCTTCCAAGATTGGGGCGCATACGCCATCTGCGAGCGGCTCTTGCAGGTAAGCCATCGACATTGGAATGAAGAGTTCTTCATCGCAGGTTATGTCAGGACTGAACAGGCAGAACGGGCGTCTTGAATCCTCTATCTTCCTGTGGCACATCTCCCTGGAGTCCTTTCCATATCCCAGCGTGTATCTTCCGGGGAAGTTCTTCATCGCTTCTCGTATTTCGTTCTCATCAAACAGCATTCTTCTGTGCGTGCTCGTGCAGAGCGTTCCAACTTCCAGGTAGAAGTCTAGTGCGGCCTCCCAGAGCTCATCTGCGAGTGAGTCGTCAGATGGCACAAGGTTCTCCGGATCGAACTTGATCTCATACTGTCTGATCACGTCTTTGAGTTTCGGAACTAGGACTTTCAGGTCGAAGTCTCTTTCCAAACAGATCGGTCCGGTTTCGGCTCGGTCAAGTACCTCGTTTATTCGCCAGGGTGGGGTCATTGAATCACCTTCCTTTGATGAGTTTCTGAGCTAGCTTGACTCCCTGTTCCGCCGTTTCCGCCCATCCGTCTGCGCCGATCTGTTCGGCCCATTCGCTTGTTGTGGGTGCGCCTCCGATTATGACTAGAAACTTCTTGTGCATGTCCATTTCCTTGAGGAGGTCCATGATCTCCTTCTGTGCAGGTTTTGTTGTAGTCATCAGTGCCGATAGGGCCATGATATCCGCCTGTACTTCTCCGGCTCTTTCGATGAACTTCATTGATTCGACGTCTTTCCCAAGGTCGTGAGTGTCGAAACCATTCACTTCTAGGAGCAGAGCGACTATGTTCTTCCCAATATCGTGAATGTCGCCTGAAACGGTGCCGATCACAATATTGCCGATTCTCGTAGTCGTGATCTTTCCTTTACTGCCTTCCTTTATGCTCCCAGCGAGAACACGTGACGCGGCCCTCATGGCGTCCGCGGCGGACATCAGATCAGTCAGGAAGAACTCTCCTTTCTCGAATTTCTCTCCAACGGATTTGATGGTGGGGAAAAGCTCTCTTTCCATCACCAGCATTGGATCCGTGCCGGCCTCTAGGATCTCATGCGCGGCTCTCTCAGCGTCCTGTTCATGACCGTTGATGACGGCTTTCTTTAGCCTCTCAACCGGCATCTCTAGACCCAATCGATTCTCCAGCTCCTGTCCGTTAGGTTCGTTCACGTGCTATAACGCTTGCCAAGAAAATCGAGTCGACGTTTCGTCATGAGTCTGGAGAATTGGATGAGAGGTGTTCCCACCCTCGCGGCTCGACCGTAGTGTGTCTTCCTCCTCGCAGGAGTGTTACAGTTCCTGGATCGCGCGTAACCCGCCCGATGACGCTTAGAGCCTTCGCTGCACTTAACGCTCGCTTGGCCGCGTTCTTCTTCAGGCACACGACTAGTTCGAACTCCTCTCCTCCGTACAGCGCAAGGTCAAAGGGGTCAACGCCCGCAATACGAGCGTAATCCAAAGCTGCTTTTGAAATGGGCACGCTGTCCAGTTGGATGCCCACCGAACTCGCTCGAGCGATCTCGTAAAGACTCCATGCGAGTCCATCACTGCAATCCATCGAGGCGGTGAGGGCTCGGGCACGGGCGAGGGCGATGCCTTCCTTCAGTCGTGCCTTCGGAGAGTACACGCTCGCAAGTAGTATCTCCCTCAGTGATGATGGTATCTCTACTCTGGCTTCAAGCGTCTTGAGCCCCGCGAGTGCGTTCCCGAACTCTCCGGTCACAGCCACTAGGTCGCCTAGTCTGGCGCCGCTCCTTCGAACAATCTTGTCTCGTTCAGTAGTACCGAATAGGTAGCAGGCGATCACGAGATCGTCACATTCGTTCGTGTCGCCTCCGATCACGTAGGCACCGTATTCGCGTGCTCCCTCGTCAAGTCCCTGCGCGATCTCTTCTACATCGCGAGTCGTGGTTGACTTCGGTAGGCCGAGCGAAACCATTACAGCACGAGGCTGGACGCCTTTCGACGCAAGGTCGCTAACGTTCATGACTACAGTCTTTCTCGCGGCCTGCCGAAGACTCATACCTTTTGGAACATCGGTTCGTCCAACCAGCATGTCGCACTTCAAGATGGCAAGTCTGCCTCGTCCAATGTCCATTCCGGAGACATCATCGCCGAATGGGATGGGCATGCGAGGCATCTTGTGTAGTCTTCTGACAATCAGGTCAATGATCTTGCGCTCCCCGGGTGGACGTTCCTCAGCCATCTCTGAGCTATCCTCAAGTAGAGTGTGGTTGCCCATGATCTTGAATGCTTGTATTCACATGAGCGCCATCGACCACGCCATGGGCTCAGTAGATGTTTGGAATGGAGCCTCGGGCGGGCTTCGATCCCGCGACCTCCCGCTTACGAGGCGGGTGCTCCTGGCTGACTCTAGCATCTACCAGCTGAGCTACCGAGGCTTGAAATACTGAGACTCGCTAGGGCCGGTCCTTGATTTAAGATATGTCTCGACGTTGTTGGTTCGTCCGGACTCGACGTACGACGTTACGCTTGTCAAGACATGGACGTCTCGGGAACACGTTCGTTCACCGCATCAGATCCTTGCCTCTTGGTGGCGTGCTGAAATGGCAGCTCGCGTGCTCGGCTGCTCTGCCACGAAGAGCATCACGAGCACGACTGTCACGAGCATGAGTGCTCCGGACAAGTTGAATGGTGCGGGCTGTGACAGACTATAGAGACTTCCAAGAAGCAAGACTCCCAGGGCTCGTCCAAGTCCGACGATGACCTCGTAACCCCCCATTATCTGCGCGCGAATCTCGGACGCAACGCAGTCCGCTATGAGCGCGTTGATCGGGGCGTTGTTCAGGGCAATGCCTAGTCCGAGTGCAAATGAAATCAGATAGATTTCAGGTGCTGTATGTGCGTACGAGAAAGCCAGAATCCCTGATGCGATGATAATTCCGCCCAAGATCACGAAGGGTTTTCTGCCAAATCGATCGGAGAGATGTCCCGCCAAGAAGGTGAAGGCGAGGATCGCCCCGCTCATGAGAGTGAATGAGAACCCGATCTCTGCGAGCTGCATCTTGATCTTGAAAGTCATGTACAGCACGAAGACGAGGACGTAAAGTCCTTGTGTGATGCCAACAATGAAGCCTCTGACAGAGAGTGCAAACAGGCTTCTGTTCCCTGAGATGCTCTTACGTAGCAATCTGAATCGTGCAACGAAAGAGGATTCTGAGGATGAAGAACGAGAAGGTCTCGACTGTTCCCTGATTGGGAGAACAAGTGCTGCCGACATTAGTCCCAGGAAGAATGTAGCGTAGAAGGGAAAGGTCAGTCCTGCAGCTTGCGCAAGCAAGCCTCCTATGGTGGGACTCACTAATCCTCCCACGGTTTCGACTGTTGATGTGAAACCCATTCCGCTCCCTCTTCGATCGGCTGGCACCAAATCCGCCGTCAGCGCGAAGACTGCAGGAATGGCCAGAGCCGAGCTGACTCCTTCAATTATGCGAGCAATAGCGAATTGGAATAGGTCCTTGACGAAAACAAGCATCAATGAAGAGAGGGCAAACAGAAGCATTCCCACTGCAATGGTTTTCACTCGGCCTACGCGGTCTGCCATGATCCCGCCGGGGATAAGGCAGACGATTAGAGCTACGTTGTAGAGTGAATATGCAAGACCGAGAGCAGCAGGGTCGATTCCAAGTCTGCTTGCGTACTGCGGCAAGATCGGAGTAAACATCCCGTAACCAAGATTCACGATGAAGAGGGCTGACCCAAACAGAACAAGGGGAATCGTCATTCGCGCCCCGCGTGAGAACATGGTCATGCCTCCACAAGTCTTCGTTGAATCCATGCTAGGCTCGGTATTCAGGAGAGGAGAACGTTGCTACTAGTACTGCTTTTACTCTTGCTCTCATTTCGCGAATCTCGTATCAAGGTCGTTTTGTGCGGAACAGAGTCTGAAGTATCTGCGAATTCTGAGAGGATTCTCAATGTTGGGTATGGGTTGCCCAGATCATTCTAGTGTCTGTGGTTGCCAGCCCATCTGCTTGCGCTTCAGAAACTGAAGCCTGACCTTCTCTACCTCGGCAGCAAAATCAAAGTGATTGGTTGCGTCTGGCACAGCTCCTGCTGAGGTCTTGCCCGCGAGCGTCTTCAGGATCCTACGTTCTATCACCCTTGCCACCAAACCCAAGTGGCTGATCAGCACCTGGTCAAGGAGATCCGGTCTTCGCAGGGGGTCTGCGTTGTCTGGTGATGTCTGTGCCTTCACTACATTGAGGAGAGCTTCGCCCGCGATCTTCCCAAGGGTCCCGTTGAACACCTCGATCACAGAGTCCGATAGCAGCGAATCAAACACGCGTTCCACGCTTAAGTGGGTCGTCTCTGACGTGGTACTCTTCACCGTTGTGAGTTCCCCCCTCGGGCGAGAGTGAGGCCTGGAAGCGTGCTGTATCTTCTATCACCCTTCCATGTCCAGCGGGGGCAACGGTGTTCTTAAGGATTCACACCAACGTGCACAAAGCTCCGTAAATTATAAAAGAATAAGCCCATGAAATAGACACGTGAGGTGCAAGCTCTTGGGTTGGGCACACGGCGGCGGCGGATGGGATTAGATCCCCCTATGCTTCGTCTGCGGGGTCTCACAGTAGCCCGTTGACGAGTTACGGTAGTTTCATAAGGAGAAGTGCGGATACTAAAATGAGTGTATTGGGAATGCGGGACTGTGCGCCGATCGAGAAGCTTTCGGTCGAGCAGAGTCTCCGTCTCATGGGCAAGTTCATGTATGCCCTAGACGAGGCGAACATCCGCATCATTACGATGATGCACAGGGCCGGGCCCCGCAACCTTCTCGAAGTTGCGAGAGCCGCAGGCTTGCCCCCCACGAGTGTGTACGATCGCGCACGGAGGCTTGAGAGGCAGTTTGGGGTTCTGTCAAAAGCAAATCCGGACCACTCGAAGCTCGGGTTACGGAAGTGTATCACAATCGTCGAATCAAACCCAGGTCTTGAGGACTTCGTGACAGAGGCCCTTGCGGTGCCGAACTATTGGAAGATGATCACGAGGTGTGAGGGTGGATTCACCCACTATGCTCTTCATGCTATTCCTGAGGGGCGCGATCAAGAGTTCGAGAAATACTTGGCCGAAACCGTGCAACGAGGACTTGTCAGGAAGTACGATGTCAAGTGGGTTTCGGATTACTACTACGGATTTCCTAACTTCCAATTGTATGATCCTGAGACTTGCGCTTGGACGTTCAAGTGGGACAAATGGACCGAATGGGTCAACGAGAAGAACAGCCTGAGGGAGATTCGTGATCCATCGGGTTATTCAATTGAGGCCGACAAGGCGGACCTTCTTATTCTCGTTGCACTTGAGATGAACGCTCGAACGAAATTCTCCGAAATGTCGAAGTTTGTGGGAATCACCCTTCAAGCCGTCAAGTATAGGTATGATCGAAGGATTCTTCCACGTGGTCTTGTGAAAGATTTCGTAATTAACGTGCTGCCATATCCTCCTGAGCTCTCAGACATGTATGAGGTTCTCCTCAGCTTCGAGGACACGGAAGGGATGAATGCTTTCTTCGGAGTATCTCAGGAGATGTTTCCGGTTCTGCGTGTCGTAAAAGTCGTGGGTGAAACAAAACTGGGCGTTAGGACTTACACTCCACGTAGTGAAACCGGGCCGCTTTTTGCGATGCTGTCAAAGCTAGCGAGATCAGGCTTGGTGAGCGACTACTCTGCGATCAGGCTCAGGCCTGAAGTGCAGACGCGGCAAACGATATCCGCCGAGCTCTTCGACGATAAGGTCGGATGGAAGTACGAGCCAGGTCAGCATTACGCTGCACTTGATGCCATCGTCGAACACGCCAGGGTAGAGCCTAGATAGAAGTAACGGCGAATCCTGCCGTGTCGCTGGCGTTCTTCATGTGGAATTGAATCGTCATTTTCTGTGGATTTATGCATTGGACTGAGGAGAGTCCTGATCTCCTCGTTGAGCACGCATAACTGAATAATCATCATCCCAATTGTCGAGCTTCATCAATGTCGACGTGGCATGTTCGCTCTTTATGTGAGAGATTCTTGAATTGAGAGAGATGAGTTTTAATGACCCTCCTACGCTCGTAGGGTCGAAGATGGAATCTGAACCGATGACCCGCGTCCTTGATCTCACGAGGTCAAGTGGCGTCAGTAGGTTGAGAACGATGAAACAGCTGATACACAGCGGCATAGTGTTCCCAAGATATGAGCCGAAAGGCTTCAAGATCGCTGTTCAAGGGAAACCCATCGTCCTGACTCCACAGCAAGAGGAGATGGCTGTCGCATGGGTTAGGAAGCTCGGAACGGAATACGTGGAAGATCCAGTCTTCGTCAAGAACTTCTTCGGAGACTTCTGCCACGCACTTGGACTGAGCAACAAACTCGGACCTGAAGACTTCGACTTCAGCGAGATCGTCAAGTACGTTGAGGATGAGCGAGCGAAGAAACTCTCGATTAGCAAAGATGAGAAGAAACGCCTCGCCGCCGAGCGAAAGGCGATCAGAGAAGCGAACAAGGTGAAGTATGGACAGGCGATCGTTGAGGGAGAGAAGGTTGACCTTGGGAACTACATGGCCGAGCCGTCATGCATATTCATGGGACGCGGAAAGCATCCACTCAGAGGAAAATGGAAGCAAGGCCCGTCAGAGACCAACGTGATCCTGAATCTCTCACCAGACGCACCTAGACCTCCGGGCAATTGGAAGGAGATAGTCTGGCAGCCGGATTCCATGTGGGTCGCAAAATGGGATGATAATCTACGCGGAGAAGAGAAGTACGTATGGCTGGCAGACTCATCCTCAGTGAAGCAGGAACGCGACATTGAGAAGTATGACAAGGCGAATACGCTCGACCGCAAGATCAACGACTTGAGAGCTCACATCTCAGCGAATCTGATTGCGGAGGATCTCAAACGGCGAAAGGTCGCCACAGTGTCCTACCTGATTGACGCCCTCAAGCTCAGGGTGGGCGACGAGAAGGACAAAGACGAGGCGGACACTGTGGGCGCGACGACGCTGAGACCTGAACATATCAAGATTCACGAAAACGGCCACGTTGTCTTCGACTTCCTCGGAAAGGACGCAGTGCGTTGGTACAAGGAGGTTGAATTGCCTCAACAGGTTGTCGACAATCTCAAGGAGTTCATGGTCGATTCGCAGTCATCCATATTTGAGGGAGTGCGATCAGACCGCGTTAACGAGTTCCTAAGCGAAGTTGTTCCTGGGCTTTCCGCGAAAGTATTCAGAACATACCACGCCTCCAAAGTGGTCGGTGAATACCTCAAGACCGCCAAGGTCAGCAAGGATGACTCTGAGTACCTCAAGAAGAACGTTGCCACGATGGCGAACCTTGAAGCTGCGATCGTCTGCAACCACAAACGAAAGCTTCCCAAGAACTGGGAGAATTCCCTCGCCAAGAAGGTCGAACATCTCAAGGTCCTTCAAACTAGGAAGACGAAGAAATCCGCGGAGGCTGTCAAAGCAGCGAAGATGAGGATCAAGACGATGACGGCGACGCGCGACTACAATCTAGGGACATCTCTGAAGAGCTACATCGACCCCCGCCTATACTGTCGATGGGGTAAGAAAGTTGAGTTCGACTGGAAACTCTACTATTCGAAAACGCTGCAACGCAAGTTCTCATGGGTTGAGAAGAACGAGTAGTTCCGGCGGAATCGTTTCCGTTTCACTGCATGTATGTGCGTGCGAGCTAGAACATTGCTTCGCCGCCGTTTACGTGGATCGTCTGTCCCGTTATGAAGCTGGCTTTGTCTGAAGCAAGGAAGACCGCGGTGTGAGCTATGTCTGCGGGCTGGCCCATTCTGCCAAGCGGAATCAACTGCAAAGCTTTCTTCTTCTCATCTGGAGTCACGCCTGATGTCATATCGGTCTCAATCCATCCGGGCGCGATCGCGTTGACTGTGATGTTGTAGGCTGCGAGTTCTAGGGCAAGGGACTTCGTGAGTCCTACTATGGCTGCCTTTGATGCTCCGTAGTGGGCCTCATGGTCAGTTCCTGTGAATGCTATAATTGACGAGATGTTGATGATGCGGCCCCACTTCTTCGCTCTCATCTCTTCGCTGAACGCCTTACTACAGAGAAAGACACCGTCAATGTTCACGCTGAGTATGCGTCGCCACTCGGCGTCGGCGATTTCCCAGGATTTGAGGTGATGATGCACACCGGCATTGTTGACTAGAATGTCAATAGCGTCTAATTCCTTCAGGACTCGTTTCCGCATGGCCTCGACTTCGTTGGGCCTCGACACATCTGCCTTTACGGGCAAAGCCTGCCGACCCATTGCCTGAATGTCACGAACCACGTCGTCAGCTTTCTTCTCCGACCGTTCGTAGTTCACAATGACATCAGCCCCTTCCCTCGCCATCTCCAACGCAATCCCTCTTCCAATTCCCCTTGAGGCTCCAGTGACAAGCACCACCTTTTTCGCGACCAACATTCCGAGGCACCTAGTTTGGCTTGGGATGCGCCTGCTTTCGGTTATATCTCTTTGAGACTGGTGGTAAGCCGCTCGCGGAGTTTGGTAATCATTAAATCAGCGCAAATCATCATGACCGTCGTGATGCGGGGGTCGCCCAGCCAGGTCAAAGGCGCAGGACTGAGGCTCCTGTCCCGTAGGGGTTCGAGATTCGGAAAACCAAAACGGAATTCCGGACGAAAGGGTTCAAATCCCTCCCCCCGCACCATCTCCCGACGATGTTTCGATCAAGATTCTTGCACTCAAGGGAATAGCCTTCCTTTCATTGAATGGGTGTCACTTCACTACTTGACTCTACTTCCTTCGTACTTCCCGCAAAATTCTACCGTCTTTCTGAGTTGTACCTGTAGGTTGGGCTGGCACAGTTCATTCGAACACAAATCTCCTCTCGTACCCACCTAGCTTGCAGATTCTCCGAGTCTACCAGAGAGTCAGTTGAAGCTTTGATGACTTTCAAGGTATCACGCGATATGGAAGGCAGTTACAGTATCCTCTGTAAGGATTCTTAGCAGATTCAGGTGGACGAAACACTCTCGGGAGAGCGTGACAACAAGCCTCACGTCATGCAGTATCCTCTGCAAGAAATCTTGGCGCCACCATTCTGCATCGAGTTCAAGGCCAGCAAGGACTTATTATCTAAACAAGACGAGTTTACCGTTTGAGTGAGCTGTTTTGACGTACTACATGGAACTAGATGCAGCTGCAAGGACCTTAGTAAACTACGTTCTAGGAGTAAAGAAGGGAGAAGACGTTCTCATATACGGAGATACCACGAATGACGAAGCTGTACTGAAGGCGACAGCCGCTGCTGCATATTCAGCCGGAGCGACGCCAACGATGGTTGTTACTGAGACCCGCCAGATTTCGTTTGCCGAGCCTCCTAAACCATTGGCGGCAGCGATGATGGATGCTGACGTTGCGATCGAGTTTTCGGTCAAAGCTCTCTTGTATACAAAAGCACAAATAAACGCCTTGAAACGAAACCGAGCGTACATCTGTTTGACGTCCCTCGACCGCGAGGCGATGGTGAGGACTATAGGTTGGGTAGACTACCCGAAAATGATCGAGTTGGGGGAAAAACTCGCAGAACTGACCACTAAAGCAAAGGAGATCAAGGTGACCAGCCCCTCGGGAACGGATTTCAGTGCTAAGATCGGAGGAAGAAAATTCGAGAACTATGGCGGAACCGCGGAAAAGAGAAAAATCATCATGCTAGGCGGACAAACGGGCGGAACCTGCCTCGAAGAAACTGAAAATGGCATCTTGGCCTTCGACGGGAATATCTGGCCTCCAGACGAAATCAAGAATAACATACGAACTCCAATAAAGTTCAAGGTTGAGAAAGGCATCATAAATGAGATCACGGGTGGCGAGGAAGCGGAAATATTACGGAAATATCTGGCAGCCTTCAAGGATCCCAACATGTACCGGATCGCCCACTTCTGTTACGGTTACCACCCTCTCGCGCGACAAACAGGCGACATAGCAGAAGTGGAAAGGGTCTGGGGTTGCCTCCAAGTTGGCTTTGGA
>Ga0315280_10010711_pt1 | contig 11428 bp, 11 predicted proteins | sample YL17G06_40_MG_FD_203697 | JGI IMG/M metagenome (GOLD analysis project Ga0315280, IMG submission 203697) | Sediment microbial communities from Yellowstone Lake, YNP, Wyoming, USA - YL17G06_40 | ecosystem: Environmental > Aquatic > Freshwater > Lake > Sediment | place: USA: Wyoming | collected... | reverse complement strand
TATGATACTCCGTCCGATAGGCACTGTGTCCTGAATATCGGATCTCCACTCGCCCATCTTATCATATCGCCGCCTCATCATTCACCCACGGGCAAGCCCGTGGAACTCTGCCCTTCGGGTTATTAGATTCCATTAAGTCCTTTACCTTAGCCATAGAATTCTCTCTTAACCATTCCGGCCAGATCCTCTTTTGTTATTCCTTTTTTGGGCGTATGTCTCTTTCCAGTTTAATTCTAGAAAAATCGACTGTCAAAAGAAGGAAAAATTGCCTTTTCGGGCAAGTTTGGCTTCCCACTCGGGTTCAGTACCCAAATTTGAAGGGGAAATTTAATGTTTTATAGGATAAAGACGGGTCACTTGAAGACAATCAAAAATGAAGAAAAAATGAGACAAACGAATTTTTTGGTGAAGCTAAAACAATGGGTGGGTGAGCCAAGAACTAAAATATGTACTTGGTTTCGTATTTAATATTTTTGCAATGTTTTATTTTCTTTATAAAACCATTCCATTCATCTTTTGTTATTTCTTTTTTTAAAATATATTTTATATCCATTAAAGGACTACTCTTGTATGAAAATAAATCATCTTCTAAATCATGAATTTCCTTACATAATTGAAATTCATCTGGGCCTATTAATTTTATTTCTTTTTGCTTCAATTTAAAATATTCTTTATTAAGTTCTAGATATTTTTTATTTAGTTCATCTATTTTAGCAACAATACCTTTTTCCTGTTTGGTTCTTTTGTATTTGTGTAAAAATAATCCTAAATAAACTAATTTCTCTATTACCCTGGGGTGATTATATCCATATCCAAGGGTTACTTTTTCGAAATGTTGCTCTACTAACCTAACATATAAATCTATTAAATGTTCCACGTCAAATATCTTGTGTTTTAAATTATCACTAATTTCTCTCAACAAAATTTCTAAAACCTGTTCAAGATTGAATAAGAAACTCTCTTCTATCTTATCTGTTTTTTGAAAATACCAACTCAACGTATAAGATTGAGTTTTGTATATCTTTTCTAAATCTATATCGCTAAATTTGTTTCTTATTCCATAAATAATCCTTAAATTATTTTCTACTGATTGAATAATTGATAATCCAATTTGTTTATTTTCCAACCCTATATCCCTTGCAAAATCAAGAAGGAAATCACTCCATCTTTCTAATAATTGTATAAATTTATCTAAATTTTCTTTCTTTTCTTTTTTCTCTCTTGTCTCAATGATCCAATTTATGATATTTACTTGCCATGTATGGAAACTAATAAATAAATCACTAATTGACAAACTGAAATTCCCTGTTGCAGACAATAGTAAGATATTTTTCTTTAGCTCTTTAAATAAATCTTTCCAGAAAATATCGTTGTGTTCATACCTGCTCCAAGCAATCCGGATTTGATTAAAATAAATATTTACGATTTCTTTCAAAAATGCTCCTTGACTCTCTGCGAAGCAAGATACAGAAATTTTATTTATTATTTGATTTATTTGACTATATATAAAATAATTATCAGTTTTCTGTAATACAAAATTTGATACATTAGATACAGACTTGACAGACTCCCAGACCCAATCACTCTCTTTTGACTTCAATAGCTTTTCGATAAAACCTATATAATATGCTGATATTAAATTTACTAATGGATTTTCATTGTAAGCACCTAAATTTTTATCGGCATATCTTATATTTAATGAATAACCTAAAATATTTTCGTAAATTTTTAGTAAAAAATAAATATTTTCTTTCCTTTTTTCCTCAATAATCCTATTACCTATTGATTGAAAGTATTCAAGTATATTGTTTGTAAATCCCTCGTCATCAAAAGAATAAGTCCCCAAAAAAGATACAGGCACCCTAATAAAAGACCCGTTTCTCAAGTCCAAATGCTTCAAATATATGTCGTGAATGTATTTTATGGTTAAATTAAAAGAATTTATCTCGTTTTTTGCTAACAACCTTAGACCTATCTCAAATAAATATTTAATGTTTTCCAACACAATTAAATGCCAATTACAATTTGCTTTATATTGCACATCTAAAGAAAAATCTTTATTTTCTTTTTTGTATTCAAAAATTTTATTTTGAATATACGCATGTTTTTTTAATTCTTTATTTATTTTTTCTAATTGCCTTATAGATTTATCCTTAATGTTTTTTAAACTAGTTTCTGGATCTATTCTTTTTCTTATGTCTTTATATAAATCATAAATTAAATAAAAAGAGATAAACAAAATACTACCCAATATTTCTAGTTCGTACTTTTTTAGGAAAATAGGTATAAAAAAAGATAATATTGTTAGAAATACTAACAACCAAAAAAATATTTTTTCTTTGGTCTTATCAATGAATTTTTTTAAATATTGAGTAGAAAATAAATCAGCCGTACTCTGTAAAATAAAAGTTGAAAAAGAAAATATAATAGCAATTGAAGCACCAATAATTCCGGCAGTGGCAAATGCAAAATTATGTAAATTATCCTCCGAAATAATTAAATTAAAGTGAATTGAAATCTTATGTAATAGAAATATAAAAACACAAAATAATATTAAATAAAAATAAAACGAATCAAAAAATATTTTTATTTTCTTTTTAGTAAGATGCCATTTATAATTGAAATATTGCTTGGACCTGTAGAAATATAGAAATCTCTTCTGTTTTAAAGTAAATTCTTTTTTATTTTTATCGTTTCTTTCCATATTTTTTTATTTTTTAATTAGTTCTATAGCCGCAAAGAATTTATTATTCTTCAGAGCTAGAATTCTGTCTTTTTGGATTATTGGTATATATAGCTTTCATCAAATTTAATAATCTGGTGTTGCTCTTTCTGTGGTATCTTGATCGGATAATTCTTCGCCAAATTCTGCTTTATAGATTCGTTTAAACTCCTCAATCGCCTCTTTTGATAATTGCATATATATAAATAATAGGAAAATTTGCATTTTCAGGCAAATTTGACTCCGGGCAATGAATAAAGTTCGAACCTGGATTATAGGGAATTCTGAAGAGGTACATATCCCCAGTTTTATTGGGTGATAAGAACAAGCCCCCCTTCTTAGCGAGGACAAACGAGCTATCCTATAAACTTATCAATTCCGGCAATTATACCCTGCGCTATAACGTTTCCAGCAGCACCTTCAAGAATATTTTTAAGGGATGACAATAAACTTTTTACACGAGATGGTTTTGGTTCATCTAATTTTATTTCGGCATCTAATTCAATAATATTTTCTCCTATAGCTCTCCGAGCCTCGTTCTCTAAATCTATTTGGGGAATATATTTCTTTATTTGTTCCACCAAATCACGTAGCTCTTCTTTTGATTCCAAGTTTATTTGACGGATGCTTACCTTCGCATCTTCAGATATATCGCCGATGATACCTGCAAATTTATCTATATGGCCAATTTTATAGGTAACCTTCGGCTCATGGGTTTTTGAACGCTCTTTTTGAGAGAAAGACAAGCCTTTTCCAAGTATCCCTTCCTTCTCTAGTTTAAGACTCCAATCGAGAATAACATTTCTTACAGCGTCAAGTATTCTAAAGATTGCGGTTTTACTAATCAAAAATTTAACATCGGTCGCATATCCAATTCCTCTAATAAGGGCCTGCTTTGCCTCTGAGCTAAAATTTATAAAAAGAGAGCCTTCTGTCTTCGATTTAGCAATTTTGTCCAACTCAGCTATGGGTGAGTTTACTCCTCTCACGGAAAGCAAGCTTGCCATTTCTGGATCTTCAAAAATGATTGGTTGCCATCCATGATAAGGATTCCAGGCCTTAGTTTCTCCACTCACGATCCGGTATGCGGGCAATTCCTCTTGAGTTTTTACTTCATATCCGTTAAGTTCTTTTTCTATCCAATCCAGAAAATCTTTCAAACCAAGCTTTACAGCAACTACTTTCGCTTTACGAAGCAAATCTGAAACAGATATATCTGGATTTAGCGCCTCTTCTTGAAGCTGTTGAATAATTGACTTTTTATTACTCATTCTAGTCTCCTGAAATTTATTTTATTAGCCGACGCTCGCAATTCTACAACCTATATTATATAGTCTCGCTCATTAGTTTGGAAATTTTGTTTTTTAAAGCAAAATTAACAGGAGGCATTAAATAAGGAGATTTAACCAGACCTATTGATCATTTGAACTGGTTAGCCCGTCAATAAAGTTTTCGATAATCAATCAGCCGTTTCTTTTAACGTAGTCTCTCATAGCATCGATCTAGGCCGGGATGGATAAATCTTTTTGAGCTTGCTTGTCCGTGGAGACACGGGCATAAAGGAGACAGTTCATAAAATATTTTTGATTGAATTGGAGATATAAAGAAACGAGTATTAATTCTTAAATTACCAGATAAAAATTCCTTCGTAAAGATAAATAGCCCAAAACTCGCCCTGTTGCATTGGATAAAGTTCGAACCTAGATTATGGGAAATTTAGAGAATTTTTGGGTTCCTTCGTTCTGATCTTCGTCTTTGTACGAGCTTATTCAATATCCAAAAGTATAATACTTACCATCGGCATAGCTATAGAGTTCGATGGAATTTTGCTTTATGGCTATGTCTATATAACTATTTGACGAATAATCAAAAACGGAATAGCCATCATCTTTGTCACGGAAATCAATATATTGACTATCCGAATAATCAAACACAGTCCAACCGTCTCCCGTTGGATTCCCCGTAAGGTAATTCCCTCTTTGATAATCAAAAATACCAATGATTGATCCTTGAGAAGAAATACTAAATTGATAATATCGCGAACTCTCGTACGAGTAAATAGAACTAATGTTGCTCTTTGTTTTGATTCTCAGAGCAAAGGATGCAATCGCTGCCAATTTTGATATGTTCAGACTTTGCATGTTTTTAACAAATTGCAAAATCACTTTTCATTTTTTCTTTTAATTTCGGAATCAGATCGTAAGCTTTTTGTAAGTTTCTTGACCACTTAGGATTACTTTTCTGAGGGTATATGTTGATTCCACAATTTAGAGCTGCAACTATATTAGAATCTTCAAAATTAACGTGAAAGTTTCGAATATATTTTTGCACTATCTGAACAGCCAATTCTCTTTCATGCACATCTTGAAAGACATATTGAAGATAATATTGAAAGGCGCCTAATATCAAATCATTGATTTGATGAAGTCCGCTCAAGGTGGAGACGATATTTGGAATAATTAATGGTATATGGGATATTTGTTTTTTCCCTGTGCCCGCTTCATATAAGTTAAGTATATAAAACAATATGTGCCCCCTCAATCTCTGTTTGCTTAAATCTATAATTTTGCCGTCTTCATCTTTTGTCTTAAGACCCTGCAACTCATCTATCAATACGATACCATATTGGTTCTTCTTTGATAAATAATCCTCAAATTTTGCAAAGCATATATTCATTGCTATCTGGTAACTTCTCCATCCATCATTAACGAAAAATTTATAGGGAACGAGATAGATAAAAATACCAAATTCGTCTCTGCTTCTTTTTGCAACTTCGCTAATGATATTGTTTTTTATTTCCGCATGCTGTTCTCGACTAATCTCGCGTTTCAAAGCTTTCGTTATCTGTTGATTCGTTGAATAATAATTCCATTTAATTTCCACTTCTTTTGCAATTCTAAAAGGTTTAAAGTTTCTCTTTGCGTCATTGATTATATTTATCAATTCAAAAACAGAGTGATCCGGTACCGTAATCCCTCCAAAAATAAAAAATTCACTCCTTGCATCAACACCCGATTCGTCCACGGAGTACAAAAGCATAGTTTTAATTATAGCTTAACACACATAGTAAATTCTCTTCCTCTTAGGAAACTAACTCCTCATATTATCATGGGCATATTTGCCTATTTTGGCAATTTTTTTTGGACCAGGCCACCCCGGACGGCGCGCAAGAACTCTTATGAGGCCGATAGAGAGGTCAGGCAGTTGAATCTTGGTAATAAAAGCTTCATTCTCGCTCGGATTATTCAATATTTTTCGTTATTTGATAAATAAAATTTACTAGACTTGCCTTAAGCTTTTCTAGCGCTGATATTGCCTCTCCTATGCTCTTAAGCTTATATTCCTCTCTAATAAAACCTTCCATAGATTCTCCCTCTTTTTCAATTTCCTTTATTACCTTACTGAGTTCGTCCGAGTATCTTTGACTTTTCACTGATATTAGAAGTGAAACTAAGATTGCCACCAAGAATAAAGCAAAGAACCATTCAATCATTGCCGCAGCTCGGGAAATTGTCATAACAGGCACAACCTCCGATATTGAATTAAAGAGAAGGTTATTAAAACTATAATAAAGAAATATGAAGAAAGTTGGTTTAGCGGCAAGATTAAAGAAAACCCCTTCAATCTTATAAAGCCCAAAAAAAATAGCCCCAAACGCAGTTATGGTGATTATTAGCAATAATAATAAGGTTACCACATAAGAGACTACGTTCAGTCCGCTTTTTTGATAATCCTGCAATTTTTTAGCTGCAAATAAACATAGCCTATTAAATAAAACGGACAGCTGAAGATTGGTAGTCCACTTCTCTAATTGTTTCTCATTTAATTTTTCCACCGGCAAATTTTTGATTTCGTCATCTAAAGCAAACGATGGGGTACCGCGTCTACGTATTCCAGAAAAGATTTTTAAGTGAACTTGAAATATGCTTGATGGTCTAAATACAAGAGAGAATTGATGAACGTAAATAATTAAAAGAATCGTCAAAATTGATAGAATTGACAGCCACAACAGCACAGGACTCGAGAATATTAAAATAACAACTACTGAAATTAAGAAAAATGCTATGGCGATAAAATTGAACTTCAGCGACTTAAAAAATGAGATTACTGAATTTAAAAGCGCAACGGCGAGAACCCAGCTTTTTTGTTTAAAGATAAAATAAGGAACTTTCCAAAATAATACTATGACCGGGTAAAAGACGATATATAAAAACCAAACCAAAACGTGTTTATTTTTTGTGAACAACCAGACCGCTGCAATTATCCCAATAAGGATGAAAAATTTAAGATTTAGGATCCACGCATATTCAGGCGCAAATCTATTTACGACTAATTGATCTATATCCAAAATGAAAAGCTTTACAAAAACGTAAAACCAAAAGCCTATCGCTACGATTTCTCTTGTTATTTTTTCTAAATAACCGGCAATGCTAAGTTTGCTTGACGGCTTATTTTTTATTTCCCTCTTTTCCTGCATTTTTTGGGCCTATCGTTATCTTGCTTTAAATCGTAGCATATTAATAAATTGGCGACAATATTAAGTCAGAGAAAAAAGGAAGTAGATTTTTCTACTTCCTTTTTGCTTTGAAAGAACTGCTTTTCTGGTAAGGGTCATTCCGAATTGTAAAACGTCTCCCAGGATTCGTTTTTGCCTTCGATTCTTTTCAGCCTGGCCCTGTTCTTCGTCTCCCAAAGATCAGCTATCTCTTCTGCTTCTTTGATGTTTTTTGCTTCGATTTCGGCCTCATAAACTATGGTGTATTTCTTCATTCTCTTGGCTTTCATCTAATTCCCCTTCCAATCCTTGCAGAGACCGCCATACTCGCAATCTTTGCACCAGAAGCTAGAGCTCGGAAAAAAGATTTGAGACCGGATTCCTTTAAGCACCTGGCTGGCCAGGAAAAAGAATCTCTGGTAGTCAGCTTTACTTCGTTTTGTCTCCAGGGTAATCATCTTGGGCTTTTTGGTTTTGACGAAATTGACGACCTTAAGGAGTTTCGGTCGCCGCTGAATAAGGGCCTCAAAGGCGTAGCTGTAGATTGTCAGCTGGAGGTAATTATCGGCTTCTTTGGGATAAATCATCTGGGCTGAGGTTTTAAATTCCGTGATCGTGTCATCCTCTTCGATCAGGTCAATCACGCCTTCAAGATCGATTCCGAGTCTCTGTCCGGTTTGAGGATTGATCAATGGAACTGAGAAAGGAATTTCGGTGCCCTTAACAGCCTTATAGGGCTGTTCAGCGTAGAGGTCCAGCATCTCTTTGCCCAAAATAACAAGCTTCATCTCCTCTTCTCCGTCCTTGTAGCGAATTTGCGTATCCACCTTCTGGCTGTACCAGTCGGCATCGAAGATTCTGTAGAGCCTCTCAAGGGTAATGCTGTTTCCGTTCATTCTCTCCCTGTTGAGCCAAGAAAGGGCTGAATGGATAACGCTGCCCAGAGCCAGACCAGAAGGCTTGAATGGTCTCGGAATTTCATCAACATACTGGAACTTGTACTTGAGGCTGCACTGGAGATAAAGATTAATCTGGCTGTTAGAAAGGTGTGTCACCCTCTCCTCCTTTGGCTTCTTCGAGAAGCCGCTCGATCATCTTGCTGGCCTGGAGCTTAGTGACCTCTCTTAGGGAATCTACCTGGAACAGGTCCTTGAGATGCTGAAGGGCCTCATCCCCTTCGATTCCTTTGTCAGCCAGGATACGGAAGAGATATCGTTTCTGAGGAGCAGTCATCAAAGGTTCCTCGGGATCGGGATTTCTGGGTTGGGGCTTTTCTTTTTTCGCCTCTCCCCTATTATCCGAAGAAACGCCTTGGCTATCCTCTAAGACTACCTCTTTTTCATAGAGATAGAGAACTAGGATAACCTTTCCGTCCGGAGTTCTGAGTTCGATTCTTTTTGCTTTTTTTTCCATGACCTTAATCCTCCTTTACATTTTTTCTTAATAATCTTCCCTCTTTTTCTGAATAATACTCTCCAGATGGAGTAATAATCAGATGATCCATGACCTCGATCCCCAATAGCTTTCCTCCTTCTTCTAATCTCTTCCAAATTTCCCTATCTTCCTTAGAAGGTTGAGCTTGACAACCTGGATGATTATGAACAGTGATGATACCTGTTGCTCCATTCAAGATAGCTTTTTTAAATACCTCTCGAGGATGCACTAAAGAATTATTGATTGTTCCCATGGATACCAACTCCTTTTCAATAATCTTGTTGGCACTATTAAGGTGAAGTGTCCAGAAGCATTCCCGGTCAGCTTTAGCTTCCTCTGCCATAACAGTTGCTACCTTATCAGGAGAATGAACAGCCTCTCCTGAGGTTTCTTGGATTTTTAAAAACTTTAGTTTCATCTTTATTTACCTCCTTTTCTTTTTAAGGTTCTGCTTTAAGTTTAGCTCACAGGTACAGGGAAACAAGACGGGAGGATTTGCCGCTAAAGAGAATTTTTCCTTTCTTTTATCGCAATTTTGGGGGATTTATCATGAAGATAAATGACAAAATCAAACAATGAGAATAATCCAATCACGCCTTTTGCGGTGACCAACTACCGAGACATTCAGAAGAGATTCGGGATAAAAGAGCAAAACCGGCGAGGCCATATGTATATCATCGGCAAGACCGGGACCGGAAAAACTACTCTCATCGAAAACCTGGCGATTTCGGATATAAAGATGGGCAATGGATTAGCATTGATCGACCCTCATGGAGATGTGGCTGAAGATATTTTGCATTTTATTCCAAAGAGAAGAATCAAGGATGTTATCTATTTCAACCCCGCCGATCTGGAATACCCGATTGCATTTAATCCTTTAGAGAAAGTTCCTTCGGACTCCCATCACCTTGTGGCCTCTGGCCTCATCTCCACTTTCAAAAAAATATGGTCGGATTTCTGGGGCCCGAGGCTTGAGCACATCCTGAGGCATTCGATCCTCTCTCTTCTTGAATACCCAAAAAGCACTCTCTTGGATTTGCCGAGGCTTTTGACAGATAAAGAATTCAGAAAAAGAATTCTTGAGCACATCACTCACCCCCAGGTCAAGGACTTCTGGCTCTTTGAGTTTGAAAAATACTCAGCCTGGCTCAGGTCTGAGGCCATTTCCCCGATCCTGAATAAAATCAGCCAGTTTCTCATAACCATCCCCCTGCGAAACATTGTTGGGCAAAAAGAAAACACCTTCGATTTAAGGAAGGTGATGGATGAAGGGAAAATTCTGATCGTCAATCTCGCCAAAGGAAAGATCGGGGAAGACAACTCTTCCCTACTGGGAGCGATGATCGTAACCAAGATTCAGTTGGCTGCCCTGAGCCGGTCTGATTTGCCTGAAGACAAAAGAAAGCCATTTTATCTTTATGTGGATGAGATTCATAATTTTCTCACTTTATCTTTTGCTGATATCTTGTCAGAAGCGAGGAAATATGGATTGAACCTGATCCTGGCTCACCAGTACATTGAGCAGCTGGATGAAAAGATCAGGGCCGCTATATTCGGCAACGTCGGGACAATCGTCTCGTTCAGAATCGGCGCTGAAGACGCCAAATATCTTGCCAAGGAATTTTCTCCCGTTTTCGGCGAGTCTGACTTAATCAACCTGCCTAATTACCACATCTATTTGAAGCTCATGATCGACGGAGCAACCTCTGAGCCCTTCAGCGCCATTACCATGCCCCAAGCCGTGAGAAACAGGTCTTATAAGGAAAAAATCATCAAACACTCAAGGAAAATGTATTCTCGCCCAAGAAAGAGCGTGGAGCGGGAAATCTTAAGCCAATCTCATCGTTTCTTGAATTCATATGACCGGCAATTACCAATCTAATCCATCCATATTTCTTCTTCCTGAAGAAAGAATTATTTTGAGAGTCAATCCCCACTGGCTGTTTTTGGCGATTCCTCTCATGGCGATTTTTCTCTTTTTTCTTTTTTATATTTTTCTTGCCTGTCCCTTTCTGGCGATCGTGTATCGAGGGCTCGAAGGTGCCTGTTATGCAATTGCGCTTTTTATCCTGTTTTTCCTAAGTATCATCTTCTACCTCGACTGGAAATTTAATCGGCTCTACCTCACAAATCTCAGGCTCATCAAGGAAAGAGGGATTATCGGGAAACGATTCATGGCCATCCGGCTAAAGGATATTGAAGACATTATCTGTAGCTATGGGATTTGGGGTAGGATATTTAGCTTTGGAAACCTGATTATTGAGTCAGCAGGGACATATGGAAAAATGGTCTTTGAGGGAATGCCGTGGCCAAAAAAGATTAAGTGGAGGATAGAAAATGAGGGGCGTGAATCTATATCAAAATCTGTCAAACACTAAGCCTGAACTTTATTTTTTTGTCCGGCATTCATTTTTTTAACGATATCTCGAAAAATATATAGCTTAGAATGATGCTCATGAGGCCATCTCAAAAACTTTACTTTTCCACAATTTCTGTCTGTTGAAAAATCGGTGATGTCTCTTTTTAAGCGATTGATTTATAAATAATTTCATTAAATTGCACAATTTTTGGGCAATTGAGATACAACTTCTGTCAGCAAAAGCTAACTTTCTTTAAACGAAAAGAATTTTTATAAAAATGAGGAGCGGGGTTCTCTACTTATACAGCTAATTACCTAATATTTTACGCTCTTCACCTGGACAACAGGCCTGAGAATGTATTGATCACTTAGGCCGGCCTTCACCACCTCTATGGAATGTTCTGCTTCAAAATCTAAG
>Ga0315280_10010710_pt1 | contig 11429 bp, 15 predicted proteins | sample YL17G06_40_MG_FD_203697 | JGI IMG/M metagenome (GOLD analysis project Ga0315280, IMG submission 203697) | Sediment microbial communities from Yellowstone Lake, YNP, Wyoming, USA - YL17G06_40 | ecosystem: Environmental > Aquatic > Freshwater > Lake > Sediment | place: USA: Wyoming | collected... | reverse complement strand
ATTACTTCTGCTTCAGCGTCCTAATCGCCTATTATCTTTATTAAAACCCTCTTTTTACGCTGACCATCAAACTCTCCGTAAAATATCTGTTCCCACGGACCAAAATCAAGCTTCCCATTAGTAATCGCCACTATTACCTCTCTGCCCATTATTGTTCTTTTCAGGTGAGCATCCCCATTATCCTCTCCAGCAAGGTTATGCTGATATTTATCTTGCCCATAGGGGGCAAGCTTTTCTAACCAATTACTGAAATCACTATGTAACCCCGATTCGTCATCATTGATAAAAACTGAACTCGTTATATGCATTGCGTTAACAAGACAAAGCCCTTCTTTAACTCCGCTCTTCTTAACTGTCTCTTCCACCTGCGGGGTTATGTTTATAAACTCTTGCCGGTTTTTTGTATTAAACCATAAATATTGAGTATAAGATTTCATTTCTACTTTATCTCCCTAAATCCCCTTTATAAACCCTATGAACTTTTCTTTGTTTCTTTGAAAAGATACTGTTCCTAAAATCATCAACAGCCCTATCAATGCCAGAGCAATAGGGAAAAATGGCGAATTTTTAAAGATAACCCACGCCAGATGGCTCAAATATATATAAATCCCAAGAGCCCCGAATACCATAAGAGAAGTTCTTTGCCATCGTATGCTCATAACTACAAGCATGATATGTGTTATGAGTACTAATAACGCGTTCAATTCATTGTTAAGCCAAGTAAACGCGGTAGCAGTAGTAAAAATAAGTGCGCCATAGATAAACAACCATAAGCTATAGTTTTCTTCTGTCTTTCTGTTAAACAATCTTCCAGCACCTATCATAGCAGCCCCGATTATAATTGAAACCCACTTCCTGGTTTCCCAAAAAGCCTCACCATAATTTGGAGAACCCAAAATAATTTCTACCAAATCCATAGATAAAAACCAAGCCGTGTGCCCAATGACTGCGGCAAGAAAAGAGAACCTCACCCAACGTAACGTAACAAAAGCAACGATGAGTGTAATACCTTCTATATAGACCCAACAAGGTTTAATTAGTCTCCAATAATCGCTATATCTTACACCATGCCTTCCGGGTTCTGCTGGCCAAATACCAAACATTTTTTCAAAAGAATACACAACGAGAGGAGTTATTGCAACAGCCACGGTAACCAACAAACCTCCTGCAACTTTATAATTAAGCTTCTTGCGCAAATACAAACCCACGCCAAAACATACAACCTGAAATGCCAAAGCGATAGCTAAAATTCCCCCTGTCGGCAGATTATTCCATTGTGAAACCAAGAAATAGGTAAAAGCAAAAATAATAATCAAAGCTCCGAAGTAGTAAAACGCCATAATATAATTAAGGCCTTTCTTTTTTTCACCTAGAGGCGATTCAACCTCGCTATCCAATGCAATAATCTTATGATATTGCTCATCAGTAATAATACCTTTGGAAACGGCTTGGGTCAAAATTTCCTTTTTTATATTAGCCATATTTCAACCCTCCTTTTTCCTTATGTTACTTCAAACAAAAACCCTCTGTACAAAAATTAATAAGTTAAAGAACAGTAATTCAAAAAGGGTGTAAGTATAAATAAGCCATCAATGATTAAGCTCCTAAAATTGTATCGATTTCGCTTATATCTGTTACAACACCATTTATCAAAGTAATCCGGATTTTTATTCCTTCTCCTATAAATTTTGACCATCCAAATTTACCAACATCCGAATATTTAAATACTTTTTTATTCTTTTTCCATCCTTTTAAAATCTGGTTGGGCTTGACCATAGCTAAAATTTGTTCTTCAGTCATACCTAACATAACCCTACAGTTTCTCATTTTATCTGCAATCTCTTTGCTTGTTTGCGGGTGGAGTAGTAAGTACTGGTCTATTTTCTTCTGATATTTTTCCTTTACTGTATTATCTTGGAAATTGTTTTTGCTCCCGTAAGCATACCAAGCTAAACTGGCTTCTCCTATATGTGGGCTCTTAATAGACTTAGTTATGCAGCCAGACATAATAAATACCAATGTTACTACCCAAGCAACTATTAAGTGTTTTTTATTCATTTTATAAAAATTGGGGATGTTTCTATTTTTAATAAAAAAACACCTCCTATGTTCTAGAAGGTGCCTTGAGATGTGCGGCTATTTTAAGGGCATTACTGCTCCTTGTGTGGTAAGGTTTATTTTAGCGCTAAATAGGGAGTTGTCAATGGAGTTTTAGCAAGTAAACTTCGGGAACAGACCCTTTAGAAGGGATTCTGGCCTTTTTTGTATTTTAGATAGTCTGACAGGATTTTCTTGTGGTCAAAGGCGAAGTTTAATTTTTCAATCTCATCTATTTTTACTACTTTTAAAGACGCGGCATCATCCCCTGCCCTGGGTTTTCCTTTTGCCCTGGCAATAAATACAGTAGCAATAGTATGAAAACGCGGGTCGCGGCCAGGTTGGGAATAGGTATGGAATTGTTTCAGGTCATCTAAATCTAAATCCGTCTCTTCCTTCATCTCTCTTCTTACCGCCTCTTCCAGGCTTTCGCCGTAATCTACAAAACCTCCCGGCAGGGCAAAACCAAAAGGCGGGTTACTTCTTTGGATAAGGACAATGCCGCCATTTATTTCTATAATCGCATCTACAGTGGAAAACGGGCCTTTCTGAAGTTTATTGGTTATATAATCAATGTAACTTAAAACATTCTTATTAAATACATCGTATGCCTCTTTATCGTATAAACAGAAAATTATTTCTTTAAGGCTAGACTTATTCTCTCTTAAATGCTTCATTACTTCCTGCGCCATAATCTTGGCAGCTGCTACGAAAAGAAATCCTCCCACGCCACAGCCCAAAGCAGGAAAGGCAACTGATTTTATCTTTAATTCTTCGGCAACTCTTAAAGCATTCCTGCAGGACTCCCTGATTTTGACTTCATCGGTCTTAAAATCCATGCCCATAGTAGCAGCATGGATTACATATTTTGCCGGCAAAGAGCCTCCTTGGGTAAAAACCGCCTCGCCTATTTTTATCGGGCCCTTTTTGACTGCCTTATCTTCGATAACCTTGCCGCCTTTTTTCTTTATTGCTCCGGCAACGCCTCCGCCCATAACCAGTTTGTTATTAGCAGCATTAACGATAGCATCAACTTTAAGTTCAGTAATATCACCCTGAATGATTTTTATTTCGGTGTCTTTAATGAACATTATTTACTCCTTCCAGATTCAAGACGCTACCGTCTTTCTAAATTTATTGCCATATTTAATAAGAAGATAAAAGGCGATAATGCCTAAGGAATCCATGAAAACATCCTTGGGGCTGGGAGAACGAGTAGGGACAAAGGCCTGATGGATTTCGTCTGAAACTGCGTACAAAAATGACAGACCCAAAGACCAAAACAATAAATAAAAAGAAGAAAAATTAAAGGAACCTTTAAATGCGCGGTATAAAAGAAAGGTAAGAATAAAATATTCTGTTATATGCGCTGCTTTTCTTAAGATTAAATCCCAGGTTCCCCATCCTGTGCCTAAATTTGGGATGCTCGAAAGATAAAAGATTACCCAGCACCAAGTAAAAACCGGAAGCCATAACTTAAAGAATTTCATAAATTATCCTTTTATTTACTGCGATGTTGATTTGCAATAAATTTTCTGGCTGCGTCCAAGGCTTCTTTCTTATTTCTTATCTTCCCTATTGCCTGTAATTCTTCTATTTCGCGTAAAATCTTACCGATTAAAGGCGAAGGTTCTAATTTAAATTTCTTGAGCAGGTCATCCCCGCCTATAAGACGGGGAAATTTCTTTTCCTTCTTCCTTCTGAAATATTCTTTGATTAGCCCAGAGACCACTTTCTCATGGCGCACACGGGATTGCCTGGTAGTCAGCGGCCCTTTTGTGGCGCGCTGGTCAGCAAGAGAAAGCAAAAGTATGCTTAGGCCTTCTTTCTGTGTGTCGCGAAAATATCTAAATATTGCCCTAGGAGTTAAATCTTGGTTATCTGCCAAATAACCCGGCCTTAGATGCCATAATACCATCTTCTCCAGAGAATCCGTTTCGTCATTGGAAAGTTTAAGCCGTTCGACGATATCTTTAGTGATATCCGTGCCTATTCTTTCATGGCCGTGAAATTTAGTCTTACCATCTTCGTGGCGTAAGGCAGCGGGTTTTCCTATATCGTGCAAGAGCGCACCTAATTTAATTAAGGCGCGCCGGCTGCGTGCCGGTGAGATAATCTCATCCAGATAATCCTGAACTTCTCGATTATTCTTAAGTTCAGTAATTAAAAGTTCCAGTTGCCTGATTGTTTCTAAGGTATGCTGCCAGACATCAAGATGATGATACGGCCCCTGTTTTACGCCACGCATTACTTCAATCTCCGGGATTATTATCTTTAAAATCTTTAATTTATCTAATTGTTGCAGATAAACAAAGGAGCCAGGCCGTTCCAGGATTTTAAATAATTCATCGCGTATACGCTCATACGAAACTTCGGATAAACCCTTGGCTTTTAACTTTATTGCCTTTAAAGTCTCTTTATCTATTTTAAAACCGAAAATAATTGCCAAGCTAAAAGCGCGCAATAACCTGAGGGGATCCTCATCAAATGCTTTTTTATTTACAAGCCTGACTACCTTTAATTTCAAATCCTCTCTACCTTTGTAAGGATCAATGGTTAAATCTTCTATGCTCCCAGCTGCAAAAAATTTTTCCAATTCTATGCTCAGTGCATTTATGGTGAAGTCGCGGTGCAAGAGGTCATCCTCAAGAGTCTTGCCGCGGAAATCCGTAAAATCCAGGGTATAGATTTTATTATTCATCCTTTTTACGACTCTGCCGCAACCATGGGTTTTATCCAAAATAACGAATCCGCCCTTTATCTGCCTGGCTACTTCTCTGCCAAAGTTTATAGCGCCGCGCTTCAGGCAGAAATCGATATCAGGGTTATCTTTTTCACGGCCTAAAAAGATATCGCGCAGGTAACCGCCTACAAGATAAAGCTTTACTCTTCTTTTTCTTGCTATCTTTAAGATTGCCTCGATGAGACTTCTGTCTTTTAATCTTGCGGGAAGGTTTAAGGATTTCATAATGATGGAAGGAAAATATCTATTCTATCGGTTTTTTGTTAAAGACATCCGATTGTTTTACTACTTCATCTTCTACAAATATCGGTACATGCGCCCTTACTGCCAGAGCAATACTATCCGACGGCCGGGCATCGATAGTCTTAGTCTCGCCAGATTTTGTTTTGATAATGAGCTTAGCGTGAAAGGTATTATCTTCTAATTTATCAATGATAATCTTATCAATACTTGCTTCTAAATTTTCAATTGTAGAATGCAATAAATCATGGGTTAAAGGCCGCGGCGGCTGAAAACCGCTGATCTTCAGTTTTATAGCAGAAGCCTCATTCAGGCCGATTACAATGGGTAAAATTCTGCTTCCGCCTTTTTCTTTTAAGACAATTAACTGGTCATGTCTTTTTTCATCAATGACTATCTTATTTAATTCCATCTCTACCATAAATACTACTCCTGTTGTTAAATTCCAAACTCCAAGCACCAAATTACAAACAATATACAATTACCAAAATCACAATGACCGAAACATACAAGATTATATTCGCTGTTTGTAATTTTGGACATTGGAAATTGAGATTTGGTTGGGATTTGGGATTTGTGATTTGGGATTTCATTTCTTTGTTTTTCGTTTCTCGCTGTTCAATATATCCTTTAATTCCACCATAAACTGCCCCACATCTTTAAACTGCCTGTATACCGAAGCGAATCTGACATAGGCAACGTCATCCAGGGCTTTTAATCTTTCCATCACTAATTCGCCGATACGGGATGCGGAAACCTCGCGGTCGGATTTTTTCTGGATTGCCCGCTCTACCTGTATAACGACATCCTCCATCTTCTCCATACTAATGGGCCTCTTCTCGCAGGCCTTAATGATTCCGGACAAAACCTTCTTACGGTCAAACGGCTCGCGCCGGCCGTCTTTTTTTATCACCATCAAAGAGACCTCTTCAATATACTCGTATGTAGTAAAACGCTTGCCGCATTTTAAGCATTCGCGCCTTCTTCTGATTGCGGATTCTTCGGCAGTAGCACGCGAATCCACAACTTTATCATCTTTATAACCGCAATAAGGACACTTCATCTCACTTTGCTCAAAATCCAAATGTCAAAGCACAAAATCCAAAATAAGCACAAAGCACAAATACCAAATGACAAAACTTTAGTTTTGATATTTGTCATTGGGATTTTGGATTTACTTTGAATTTTGAATTTTGTCATTTGTCATTAATCTAAGTTTTTACTATTCTTATTTTTATCCTTGCTTCCTCTAAAAAATCCCTGGCTAATTTATCCGGATAGTCTCCTGAGGTAACGATTTCTTTAATGCCTCCGTTAATCAACATCTTGGCACAAATAATACAAGGCTGATTGGTGATATAAAGAATGCTGTCTTTTGTGCTTGTGCCGTGTAAGGCAGCTTGCAGTAATACATTTTGCTCAGCATGGAGCCCGCGACAGAGTTCGTGGCGCTCACCCGACGGTATATTTAATCTTTCCCTGAGGCATCCGATATCAATACAGTGTTTAAGGCCTGAAGGCGCTCCGTTATAGCCGGTGGCTAAAATCTTTTTATCTTTTACCAGGACCGCACCTACTCTTCGCCGTAAACACGTTGCCCTTCTGGAAACTAAAGCAGCTACCTCTAAGAAATATTCATCCCAGCTCGGCCGTCTATGAATGTCTTTTTTCTTTTTCATCTTTCTTTTAAAAGCTCAAGATACAGAGGAAAACGTTTGGTTAAAGTTAAGACCCTTTCTTTAATCTCTTTTAATTTTCTGGGGTCATCGCTTGCTTCAATTGCTTCATGTATAAATTGGGCAATTTGGCGCATATGAAACTCCTTCATGCCACGGGTAGTTACTGCTGCAGTTCCTAAACGTATACCGCTAGTCGTAGCTGCACTTTTCTTATCAAAAGGTATGAGATTTTTATTCACGGTAATACCCGACTGTTCTAATACTAAAGATGCATCCGAGCCGGTAAGGCCCTTTTCAGTTAAATCTACGAGTATCAAATGCGTATCCGTCCCTGCGGAAACAATGCGAAAGCCCTTATGAGCTAATGCCCTGGCAAGCTCTCGAGAATTTTTTACCACCTGCCTTTGGTAATTCCTGAATTTCGGGCTCATTGCTTCACGAAAAGCAATAGCCTTAGCAGCAATCACATGCATTAAAGGGCCTCCTTGTATACCAGGAAAAATCTCCGCATCAATTTTTTTGGCGAACTCTTTTTTACAAATAACAAAACCTCCGCGCGGGCCACGCAGGGTCTTGTGAGTAGTAGAGGTAACAAAATCTGCATAAGGCACAGGTGAAGGATGGACTCCTGCTGCGACCAGGCCGGCAATATGCGCCATATCCGCAAACAAATACGCGCCCACCTTATCTGCAATCTTACGAAACTCTTTAAAATCCATTCTTCTGGGATACGCTGAAGCTCCGGCTAAAATCATTTTGGGCTTGTGTTTTTTGGCTAAACTTAGAATATTATCATAATCCAGGGTCTCTGTTTTTTTATCCACTCCATAAGTAACGACATTATAAAACATCCCGGAAAAATTATGGGGATGGCCGTGGGTAAGGTGCCCGCCACAAGCCAGATCCATAGCCAGAACCGTATCTTTAAACCTTAAAACAGCAAAATAGACTGCCATATTCGCCTGCGTGCCTGAGTGCGCCTGAACATTTACGTGTTCGGCGCCGAATAATTCTTTTGCCCGCTCAATAGCTAAACGTTCTGCATCATCCACATATTCACAACCCCCATACCAACGCGCCTTAGGATAGCCTTCGGCATATTTATTCGTCAACACAGACCCTTGAGCTTCTAACACTGCCAGGGAAGTAAAGTTTTCCGAAGCAATAAGCTCCAGATTCTCTTCCTGTCTTTTGATTTCATTTCTTATGGCTGCATAAATTTCCGGGTCGATTTTCTTTATATGTTTCATATTAAATGAGCGCACAACTTACGAACGCCGAAGGTGTGAGTAAGTTGTATGCGCGAATTCCCTTTCAATTTTTTTTAACTGATTTAAGCGCCTTTGGTGCCTGCCGCGCTTAAATTCTGTGTTTAACCAAATATTTAAAATTCTCTTGGCTAATCCTGGTTTTACAAAACTAGAACCTAAGACTAAGATGTTGCTATCGTTGTGCTCTCGGGAGAGCCGGGCTGCCTTGACATTATAACACAATGCTGCGCGCACGCGGGCAAGCCTGTTTGCTACAATGCTATTGCCGATACCTGTCTTACAAATAAGAATGCCTTGTTTGTATTTTCCCTGCGCAATCTCTTTTGCCAGGCTATAAGCAGTCAGAGGATAATCACAACGTTCATGCGAATGTGCCCCTAAATCTTTTACCTTAAAATTTTTCTTTTCTAAAAAAAGTTTTAATTTCTCTTTTAAAGCGAATCCTCCATGGTCGGATGCAATAACTATATTTTTCATAATGTCGACTCCTGATGCTGAATGCTAATAAAGAATAGTATAATTTAATGACAAATGACAAAGCACAAAATTCAAAATAAATCCAAATAACAAAATCCCAATGACAAAACAAATATCTATGTTTTGGTATTTGACATTTGTGCTTTAGATTTATTTTGTGCTTTGAATTTTGACATTTGTCATTTAAACTCTTTACTTATTATTATATTATATTATATTATATTACTTATCTTTTCTATCGCTTCTTTTATTATTCCTAATGTCTGGGCATAAAATTCGTAAGGCCTGCCGATAGGGTCAGCAATATCCAGATTATTATTATTATTTATTTTAGCAAATTCTTTTAATAAAAACAGCCTATTTTTTGCCTCGGGAACTATTTGTAAGATTCTTTTTTCATGCAATTTTTCCATAACTAATATAAGATCAGACTTCCTAAGCATATCTCTGGTTACCCTTCGTGAACGATGGTCCGATACATCTATACCTTCTTTCCCCAAGAGTTCTTTTACTTCATCAGTTGCGCTTAAGCCTTCTAACATCATTGTCCCTGCAGATAACACTTCTACGTCCTCCCTGTTTTTTTCCTTCAGCGCTTTTTCTAACAATGCTTTAGCCATTACTGAACGACAGGAATTACCCGTGCAGATAAAAAGAATAATTTTCTTTTTAAGCGCTGCTTCAATATCCTCTTTCTTTATGGCTCCTTCCCTTAATATACGCATAGGCTCAACAGCTAAATCTACAACTGTTGACTCAACCCCTAACCTGGTGCTGCCTGCGTCTATAGCAAGATCCACCTGGCCGTCTAAATCTTTTATGGCATCCTGAAAATTTGTGGGAGCGGGTTTTCCGGAAATATTTGCCGAAGGACAAACCACAGAAACGCCGGATAAAGCGATTATCCTTAAAGCAATATTATCATCCGGCATACGTATACCGATAGTGCCTTTATCCCTTGATTTGAGTATCAATGTCAAGGGGCCTGGCCAAAATTTATCCATAAGTTTATAGGCAGATACAGGTATATCCTGGGTGAAATATTCTACCTTTTCTTTTGTATCTATGAGCAAAGAAAAAGGCTTGTCTTTTGGCCGCTGTTTGATTTTGTATAATCTTTCTAAAGCCCGGGCATCTGACATATTAGCAGCTATGCCGTAGACTGTCTCGGTAGGTATAATTACCAGCCCTCCGTTACCTAAAATATCCGTTGCCTCCTTTAGATAATCTATTTTAAGATTCAAGGAATCTAATTTTACTATTTTAGTTGAAGTCATAGTTTAATCTTGGTGTTCTTAATCTTAAGGCGCATCTTATTTTTATACGCGTTTAGTTTTGAATTTATCTTTTTATCAGTAATACCTAAAATCTCTAAAGCAAATATTGCGGCATTCTTGCTGCCGGCTTTCCCTATGCTCATACAAGCAACAGGAACACCTGCAGGCATCTGAACCGTAGATAACAAGGAATCTATGCCCTTAAGACTTTTAGTTTCAATAGGAATACCGATAACGGGCAAAGTTGTATGGGCTGTAATAGCGCCGGATAGAGCCGCAGCCCCGCCCGCAGCAGCAATAAAAATCTTTATTCCTCTTTGAGGCGCTTCTTCTACATACTTTGCTAATTCGCGGGGGCTGCGATGCGCAGATAAAACCTTTACCTCAAAACCCACCTTAAATTCCTTAAGTAAATTTATTGTTTCTTTGACTGTATCTAAATCTGATTGGCTGCCCATAACAATACTGATAACTTTATTCATAAGGGCTCCTGTTTTGTAAAATTTATCAATTAACCCAAAGCCTTCTCTCTGTAGTTTATTACACTCGCCAGAGTAAGCGGGTTGGGATCCTCAATATCTACTGAACTCCAGGCATCCATCATATAACGCTCAATGTAAGCATAGGGTAGATATCCGTAGCCTTGCTGACCCCATTTTTCAAACCAGGAATTTTTAAACTTGACTAATTCCTTTTCCTTTAGATCATTGGCGCGCTTCATCTCTAGTTGTTTAGGATCAAGTACAATCTTCATCTTAAGATTTTTTGTTCTTTAAGAGAGTCTCAGTTAATCTGATAGCTTCTTCCGCGGCTTGAATATTCCTTTCCGCGCCTTGTCTTGAAAATTTACTTTTATAATCTGCCAATTCGCGAAAATCCAGCGCCTGAATAAAGTTGTCATAGTATTCCTGTGGAAGCAATCCTTCATCTACATAGAATGCCTTAATGGCAAAAGCTAATTGGATATGACTTTTTTCTCGATACCTCTTTTTGTACAGAAGAGCCCTGGCGGTATGAAATATTGCATAATAGGCCAAAGTAGTTGCAGATTTAAAACGCTCTCTAGAAAATAAATCTTTAGCATCAAGTAGATCCTCTTTGGCTGCCTCCAATTCTTTAGAAATAAGCTTAGGACCGACGGAAAAAGAAATGATTTTCTTCTTCTCAAGTGCTTCCTTAAGGTCGTATTTCTTCATAAGTTGGCCTTCCTTTCCAAAGGGTTATGCCCCTTTCTATCTGTCTATGGAATACGCTGTCTTCTTTTTTTGATGAGACAGATTCTAAAGGGTCCTGAATGATTGCCTGATATTTCACATCCACAGTTTCATATTTAGCAACAATTCTCCTCACCTCTTTTTTATATTCTGTAAGAATAAACAAATCTATATCGCTTTCTTTAATATTAGAGCCATCTGCACAACTCCCAAAGAGAACAATCTCATAGCAATATTTTTGAATTTCTTTCACCAACCCTTGAAGACCTAGCAAATTCTCAAATATCTTGAACTGCTTTAAGACAAAGTTATCCGCGTTGAGTCTGTATAAGAATAGATTGCCCTTTCTTTCTCTGGATAGGATATCCAATTCTAAAAGCAATCTCAATATTTGATTAGTTGCGCCCTTGCTAGATTTAGTTACTCGGAAG
>Ga0315280_10010708_pt1 | contig 11433 bp, 11 predicted proteins | sample YL17G06_40_MG_FD_203697 | JGI IMG/M metagenome (GOLD analysis project Ga0315280, IMG submission 203697) | Sediment microbial communities from Yellowstone Lake, YNP, Wyoming, USA - YL17G06_40 | ecosystem: Environmental > Aquatic > Freshwater > Lake > Sediment | place: USA: Wyoming | collected... | reverse complement strand
TAAAAATCTTGAAGGGAAGAAAAAAAATGCGCCTCAAAATTCGATGGTTCTGTCGAAGTCTATAATAGCGCTTTTTCTCGCCGAGCCACCGTTGCCATCTTTGGCTCCTTTTCCTTTGCCACTAACAAGGCATGACTTCAAAAGCTGAACGAGGTGAGTATCCAGGCTTCCCACCGTTAGGTTATTTTGTTAATCCATTTAAGCACACGATTGAAGTGGACGATTCCAAGGCCGATCTCATAAGGAAATGTTTTTATTGTATGCGACTCGGGACTTCAACTTGCGAACGATAACAAAGCAAATGCGAGACTTGGGACTACTTTCAAGAGCAAAAAAAGAAGTGCCTCTGAGTATCATTCATCGCATTCTGCACACACATTTTTATTATGGCTATTTTGAATGGGGAGGGAAAATTTACAAAGGTACTTATCAGCCCATTATCAACAAGTCGCTCTTCGATGAAGTTCAAGAAGTTCTTAATCGAAATTGCAAAGCTCCGATTAAAAAGGGTAAGCCCTTCAAATACCGAGGCCTCCTGCAATGTGTGCTTTGTGGCTGCTCGGTCGTTGGCGATGAAGTAATAAAAAAACTCGCCACAACAGGCGAGATGAAGAAATATGTTTATTATCACTGCACTCAGGGCAGAGGGAAGTGCTCCCTAGATTCGTTCAAAGAGGAAGAGCTTGATGGCTATTTTGAGTTAGCGTTTGGTGAGCTTTTTCTTCTCCCTTAAGCCTATGACGCTTTAAAAAAATTGCTAGAGAGGGATTACATATCGAGAAAAGAACGAGCAGCCCAAGAACAACGGGCTTTAGAAAAAGAATTAACTCAAATCAAAATTGAAAAAGAGCAAGCTTTCTTATACTTAACCCGTGGAACAATAACAGACGAATTCTTCAAGGACAAGTTTAACGCCTCCCAAAAGCGTTAAGCTCAGATTGAGGAACGACTGGAGTACTTGAGCAAAGGCGGTGATGAGTATATCGGCGACACCTTGACCTTTTTAAAAATAATGGAAGACTTTAAAAATAAATATTTTAGTGCCCCTTTAGAAAAGCAAAGATTAATCAATAGACTCTTGTTTAAAACTGTGTTAGTTAGTCCAAAAAAGAGAATTGATGAATTTGAACAGCCTTTAGATTTTGTTTGGAATGAACCGTTTAGCTCAATTGTCTCTTGGCATGAGTATAAGATAGAGAAGGATTTTGAAGAGCAAGAATTAGCAATTTCTAAAAAGTGGTACCCCTGGCCGGACTCGAACCGGCGACACAGGGATTAGGAATCCCTTGCTCTATCCTTACTGAGCTACAGGGGTAACCAGAAAATTCATTTCAGCAAAAGGCAGATTCACTATAGCGCAAAGTCTGGCATTTTTCAAATCCCCCTTCATCCCCCTTTTATCTAAAAGGGGGAGAGGAATTTTTGAGCTAAGGACTATTCACATTTGCATACTGAGCTTTAGCGGCCTCGCTCATGCCACGGCTAAATGTGGACAGTTCCCTTCGGGGACAGTCCCCCTTTTTATTTCTTCAGATGATGAACGAAGCTCTTCAATCGCTCCAGGATCGATTTCTTGTTGGTGCTATCCCTCACATCCTTTTCGGAAAGCTCCTTAATCTTCTGTAGAAATCCCTGATTTTTCAAATTGCGCTCGCTGAAGATCTCGGCCATGACATCAGCCAGCTTCGGATTTCGCGCCAAAAGCTGGGCAAAAGCATCCACCTGGATTTCGAGGAGCTCCGACTCTTCTTCCACGATTCCAGTAGCTGTCCTGGGCATTCCCGTGAAAAGCGACATCTCTCCGAAGATTCCCCCTGGCCCCACTCTGAATTCCGACATGTATTTTTTCCCACCCTCTTCGTAAACAATTTCGCCTCGGATGGTTCCCTTAGCTACGACATAACAACTTTCTCCCTTCTCGCCCTGTTTGAAGAGGATCTCGCCTGGAGTGTATTTCTCTTTACAAACCAGTGTCGCAAAATCCCGAATTTCATCCTCCGGAACAAGCAAATGACCCGCTTTCTCTCCTTCCTGGTAGCGGAGAAAACTGGAATTGAATAAAGTCCGGAATGCGCTTTCTTTTTCCTCTTCCTCTGTTAAGATTCTTTTCTTCTCCTGCACGCCTTGAAGAACACCCGCCACCTGATCGCCTACAGCTATCGGGATTTCGATCTTCCTCCTCTTGAATTTATACCAAATCAGCCTGGCCACCTCGCCTGAGATAATATTTTTCCGGTTAAAATCTGTAATCCAGAACTTGAGCATATAAGAAATGCCTAAATCATCATAGCTAAGAATAATGGCATGGGGCGCGGGTGAGTCTAAAACATCGGCCACATCCCGAGCGGCTTCCTTCAAAGCTTCAATCACCTGGAGAGGCGGCGCCGAGTAGCTCACTTTCACGGGGATGGTGATCGCCGTTTTTTTATCCGGAAGAGAAAAGTTGGTGATGACCTCCGAAGCAACGATGTTGTTGGGAATGACAATGATGTTTGAAAACCGGTCAAAGATTCGAGTCTCACGCCAGTTTGTATCGATCACGATTCCTTCATAATTTCCGACCTTGATCCAGTCTCCGCTATTGAAAGATTTAGTCAAATGGAGGGACATTCCCGAAAGAATATTGCTCAACACTCCCTGAAAAGCTAAGCCCAGGATCGCCGTGAAAATGGCTGAAGTCGCAAGGAAGGGAGTGATATTGATCCCCATAATGCCTTTGAGGATCGCAAACAGAATGGCTAGATAGATCACAATCAGGATTAAGCCGTGAAGTACTCGGGGCAAGGGAAAAGAAAGGCGCCGCCTGGAATACCAGCCTTGAAGGGTGGCATCGACCAGGCGAATGAGGAAGAAAACGATAAAGAAGATAAGTGCCGCATCCAAAAAGAGAATGAATTTCGGGCTGAGGTGTAAGCTCTGTCTAATCGGCCTGATCCTGAAGAGGAAAGCGACGAGGATGAAAACGATGGGGAGGTTTAATCTCATCAGGAACAGTCCGAGGGGTTTCTCTTTAGCCACAAATAACTTTTGGATCATCCGGCGAAATAAAAAATAGAGGATAGTGATTAAGCCTAGCGCAACCAGAAGAAACACAATTTCTAAATACAAGGCCGTATCAGGAGAAACTGGATTGCTCATTAGTCCACTCTCTCATTTTTCTATATTTTACATAACTATCAATTCCCCCTCTATCCTCCCTTTATCTAAAGGGGGGAAATAAATATCTCCCTCTTTTCTAAAGGGGGAGAAGGGAGAATCTATTTTCATCGTTCGGGGGCGAAGCTTGCGTCATGGGCAATTAGTTTTGAATGCCTGCACATCAAAGAAATCTCTTCAGCCTTTCCTGAGCACCGCAAGAAGAACGAAATTCTTTCTGAGCCAAAGCCACGACCTCATCGAGCTGCTGGTCCGAATGGTCAGGGTTCCAATGGGAGAGAATGAGTTCACCCACTTTTGCAGCCCGGGCCAGCCTCGTTCCCTCAAGCCAGGTGCTGTGCCCCCAGCCCTGTTTCCCCCCGCCTGCTCTATATTCTTCAGGAGTGTAAGTGGCGTCACAGACTAAATGAGTGGCTCCTTGGGCAAAATGAGCGAGCTTTTCGTCAATTCCTGTTTCAGGATGCTCGGTATCAGTGGCAAACACGACAGACTTCCCACCGGTCTCAAGCCGATAGGCAACACTGCCTTGAGGATGATGAAGAGCGCAGTAGGAAACCTGAGCTCCACTGAGAGTAAAATTTTTTTCTTCAAGCTTTTTAAAAACGACAATGGATTTAGCCTCTCGAAGCGATAAGGGATAATATCTCCCTCCCATTAAACCCGCCAGATATTTTTTTGTCTCCTTAGGCTCAATCGGAGCATAAATAGTTAGGAAGGTCCTGGAAGAATAAAGCGGTGCAAAAAAAGGGAAACCCAGGATGTGATCTAGATGAAAGTGCGTTAAGAGGAGGTAAAGATGCAAGCCCTCCTCCCTGCTTTGTTTGATCAATTCATTGCCTAGATTTTTTATTCCCGTTCCGCCATCGATGATGATCGTCTCGCCCTGCGGCGAAATCAAAGAGGCACAGGGAGTGTGACCTCCATACTTCATTTTTTCTTTATCAGAGACAGGGAATGTGCCTCTGACCCCCCAGAATTCAAGTTCCATCGGATGGCTTCCTTTTATTTAGATTTTAACTCATAAACTCCGTCCCAAGTGTCCGGAGGCGGAAATTGCTTAAAGCTCAGACACCGAGCGATATACATCTTGGATAACATATCATCTTCAAGTTTTTGAAACAAGGCCAATGCTTTCTCCCATTGCCGGAGTCTGTAGGATTCGACGGCCTGATTAAAAATGTTCACCTTTTCAATCTGGGCAGCAGACAGCTCGCCTTTTTCAGCGATAATCTGATACACACGCACAGGCCTTTTCTTACCTACGACTCGGATAATGTCCACAGCTCGAGCGAGGACGCCCTCTTTTACTAGCTCATAGGTAGTATTGCCAACTAAGATAGGGACATTATATTGTTTGCAGGCTCCCTCGAGACGAGAGGCCAAGTTCACTGTATCACCCATGGCCGTGTAGTCAAACCGCCTGCGAGAACCCATGTTTCCTACGACCCCAGGTCCTGAATTGAGGCCGATACGCATCGAGAGTTCGTGGCCAAAGCGCTGACGGAAGAAAGGCTTTAACTCCTCAAGTTTCCTCTGACAACTCAAGGCAGCCCGGCAGGCTCTTAAAGCATGATCAGGCTGGTCGAGAGGTGCATTCCAGAATGCAATGATGGCATCGCCTTCGTATTTGTCCAGCGTGCCTCCCGTCGAGAGGATGATATCGGTCATTTCCGAGAGATAAGCGTTCAATAGGCTCACTAGTTCTTCGGGAGAGAGACCTTCTGAAATCGTCGTGAATCCCGCCACATCTGAGAAAAATGAGGTAATCTCTCTCTTTTCTCCTCCGAGCTCGAGGAGGGCCGGGTTCTTGATAATTCTTTCGATGACATCAGGGCTCAAGTAATAGCGAAAAACACTTTTGATAAAACGGCGCTGGCGACCCTCAATGCTATAGTTAAGAAGTGAGGCTCCGATAAAACTCAACACAATCGCCAACAGAGGTGTGACAAAATCCAGCCAGTATCCCGGAACAAATGCGAGGGAAGCTGCGCCTGCCGGCAGAGCCAGGCAGAAGATGAAAAATACAATGATCTTCCAGATTCTTTTGATATAGGAAGTTCCCATTCCTGTGAACAGAGCCAGGATCAGAGTGAGTCCCCACAGAAGAACTTGAGAAGGGATACGGATAAACTCCTGTCGAAGAAGATTATCGATCGCAGTAGCCAGAATTTCAGTTCCGGGATAAACAGCACTGAAAGGGCTGGATTTTAAATCGTAAAGACCCGGCGCGCTGGTCCCAACGAGCACAATTTTCCCTGAAAATTCTTGCGCAGGAATCTGAGGAGTCTTCCCTTCTTCTATCTGAGCCCAGGAATTGATGATGGCCGCCAGCGAATAGGTGCGGTAAGTGCCTCGCGGCCCATGGTAGCGGACAATCATCTGGCCCGACCCATCAAAAGGAATGTTCTGAAGATTCTGTTCGCCCTGGAGAAAATTGACAGCGGCTAAAGGGAGGGATGGAAGAACCATGTCTTTTAGCCTGAAGACTAGCGGAAGCCTGCGGTAGATTCCGTCGCCATCAGGAGCAAACTGGACATTCCCGGCACCTGCCGCAGCCTCGAGCAGATTTTCGACTGGCAAAGTGACCGATTTTGAAGAAAAAAGCGCTTTAGCCGGGATGGCTTTTGTTTTTAGGGAGAACCGGCTTAAAAGCTCGAAGGAAGCCTCGTCTGGCTCTCTCTCTTCTCGGCTCAAAAAGAAAGTCAGCAAGACATTCTTGGCTTGGGCCATTGCTTCGGAAAAAACCTTGTCATCCTCAATTCCATACCTTGAGTTTTCACTCAGGGTTAAATCAAAGACACAGGCTTTTGCCCCTCCGCGCTCCAAGTACTTGATGACGGCTGAATAGATTTGCCTCGGCCAGGGCCAGGGAAGTCCCTGTTGTTTCTCATAAACATCCAAACTGTACTGGTCAATGAAAAAGAGGACGATGTCCTTGTTCGCTTTTGAGGGGCTCGAAAAGAGGCGCAGGCGCAGGTCCCAAGATTTCCACTCCAGCGGCTTGAAAATTTCAAATTGATAAAAAATAAAAGCTATTAAAAATGCGCCGACACCGACCAGGATCCCTCTGGTGAATTTTTTTTGCATTAAGAAATTTTATGCTTACTTCAGGTCTTTGATAGTGCTTCTAAATCTTTCGGTGCGAACAACTTCTGTCTGGGGCACTTTTTTCAGCGCAGCGATCTCACCCTTGACGTTTTCAATTCGTTCCTCTGCTGAGGGGTGAGTCTTGAACCATCCCTTTCCAGATTCTCCGGAAGAGGCAGAGATCATTGTCTGCAAAAAAATTGCAAGGCCGTTAGGATTATATCCAGTTTTCGCTGCAAACATTAGAGAAAGCTCGTCGGCTTCATACTCGTACTTCCGGTCATAGCCGCGCTCGATGAGCTTTTCCGCAATGTCACCCAGTACATTCTCAAAAATGCCCGTCAGCTCGGCCAGCCTCTCAGGTGCGTATTTTTTGGCAGCTTCCTGTCCGATAATCCGGAAAGCATCCACGAGTCGCGACTTTTTTATAGATTGGAGGCCGTGCTTGGCGCAGACATGCCCGACTTCATGGGCCAGAACAGAAGCCAGCATTTCCTCATCCTTACATCTTTTGAGGATGCCTCTGGTGATAAAAATAAACCCGCCTGGGGCGGCCAGCGCATTCACTTCATCCGAATCAAGAACTAAGAAATGATAGCCGGCATAGATTTCAGGACGGTCCGAATAGATAACAACCGCATTTCCCACTGTATTGATGTATCCATTGATCAGGTCATTGTTGTAAACAGGATACCGTGAAAGAATCATAGCCGCAACGGCCCGGCCGATGTAATATTCTTCCTCTTCGGTGATATCAGCAAAGCTCGAGCGGAGAGCTTGACTTGTTTTCTGAATAGCAGCTCTGTCTTTTTCTGAAATCTTACCTGCACCCGCTAAGATATCCGTTCCTTTCTGGACAGCCGAACAGCTTATGAGTATTGCGCCCAGGATAAAAGCCAGAAGAGCCAGGAGCCAAAATTTCATTTTTTTCATCTGGCACCTCCGAACTCCCCGAGCTTTCCCTTTTTGAGGAACTGCTCTATTTCAGCCGCTGAGACTTTCATCTGAAGCATCTTCTCCACCCAGACATAGCTCACCTCTCCATGCTTGGCCCGGTAGCTCTCCTCCACTTGCTTGTTGAACCCTTTACTGGCGAGAGCCACTTCGCTGGCAGAAGCCTGGGTCTTGAGCCCTTTATCGATGGCCAGGAGGTTGAATTTTTTGGTCTCAACGGCGCTGGAATGAACCCAGCCCACAAGCCCTCCTGAAGTCCTGACCTGGATCCAGCCCTCCTGAGCGTTCAGTCTCTCCAGGTTCTCCCCTGCTCTGAGTACAGCCACTGTTGGGGAGTAGAACTTTGGCTCTTTCCTTAAGTTCATGCTTTGAATTTTGACGATCACGGTCTCAGCGAGCATGACAACAAAAAGTATTAAGACTGCGCAGATAAGAAAACTTAAACGAAAAGGTTTCTTCATCGACACCTCCTCCTTCTTTTCTTCCTCAATCATAGGAAAATGATTCAAACAAAGTCAAATGCATTTCCTTCTGACTCATTGGGAGATTTGAATCAATTTTTCTTTGATCAGGCAATTCCTTTGAATAGGCTTATCATTCTTGATGGCGATGTGGAGGGCCTTGTAGGAACCGATGATCACGCTCAACTTCTTGGCACGTGTCAGCGCCGTGTAAAAGAGATTCCTCTGAAGCAGAATATAATGCTGAGTCAAGAGGGGCATGACCACGGCTTGATATTCACTCCCCTGCGCCTTATGGACAGAGACGGCATAAGCCAAGGTGATGTCATTCAACTCATCTTTTTCATAACTCAAGGCTCTCCCCTCAAAATCCACAATAACCCTGTATTTCTGTTTGTCAATATGGACGACAAAGCCGATGTCACCGTTGAAGATTTCTTTCTCATAGTCATTCCGGATTTGCATGACTTTATCGTGGACTCTTATCTCCCGAGTTCCAACTTTGAGACCTTCGCGCTGAGGATTCAGCCTCCGTTGGAGTTCGCGATTGAGGTTATCCACTCCCACCACACCCTTGTACATGGGACTGATTACCTGAATCTGAGGCGAGAGGGGGCTCACATTCAGCTTTCGCGGGATGCTGAAAGTGCAAAAATTCATGATACTCTTAAAAACTTTGTCCTCATTTTCTGAATGAATAAAATAAAAATCAGAATTCTTATCCCCGCGGGGCGGATAAATCAAAGATTGCCCCTGATTGATGCGGTGGGCATTGAGCACGATCAGGCTATCCCTTTCCTGACGAAAAATCTCATCCAGCCTCACCACTTCCACTCTTTGCGAATCAATGAAGTCCCTAAGCAGGCTTCCCGGCCCAACAGGCGGCAGCTGGTCTTTATCTCCCACCAGGACGAGGCGCATCCAGCCCGGCACTGCTTTGAGCAGGTGGTACATCAAAGGTAAGTCGACCATCGAAAATTCATCAATGATTAAAGCATCGCCCTTCAAGGGATATTTTTCATTATGCCGGAAAGCGCCAAGTTTGGGCTTGTACTCCAGGATGCGGTGGATTGTCTTGGCCTCCTTCTGAGTTGCCTTCGAAAGCCGCTTGGCAGCCCTTCCAGTCGGCGCGGCTAAGAGCACTGTCCTCCCCCATCGATCAAAAATATCGACGACCGCTCGGATGATCGTCGTTTTCCCGGTTCCAGGTCCTCCCGTGATGATCAAAATTTTTTTCTGGAAACATTGTTGAATGGCAAGCTTCTGCATGAGAGAAAATTGGATACTTAGCTCCTTCTCAACATCGGCAATGACGTCCTCTACATTAAAATTAGGAACAAGGCAGGGCAAAGAAGCCAGAGAATGGATGGAGCGCACGACTTCTTCCTGAGCTTGATAGAAAAAAGGAAGATAGAGAGCCGTCTGGGAATCAAATTTCTCAGCCACAAGCAGTTTTTGGTGCTTGAGCTCCTCCAGAGCCCTCTCGACTTTTTCCGGTTCGACTCCCAGCTCTTCCTGGCAATTCTCCTTCAGCCGCTCCTCGATGGAAAAAACATGGCCCTCCTCATTATCTTTTTCCAAAAGATAAAGGATAAAAGCTTTGATCCTTTCAAAAGAAGATGGGTCGATGCCAAGCTTCAGAGCAATTTGATCTGCGGTTTTAAATCCGATCCCCCAGATATCCAAACACAGTTGATAGGGATTTGTCTTCAGCACGTGGAAAGACTTTTCTGCGTACTGGCGGTAAATTTTTGTGGCCAAATTTGTTGAAACTTCGTGCTCCTGAAGGAAAATAATCAGGTCGCGAATATCTTTGTGCTCTTCCCATGATTTCTTGATCTCTCTGATCTTGACTTCTCCGACGCCTTCCACTTCTTTAATCTTTTCAGGAGTCTTGGAAAGGACTTCGATTGTCTGAGGGCCAAATTTTTTAACAATTCTTCGAGCCAGCACAGGGCCAATGCCTTTGATCAAGCCGGAGGAAAGAAATTTTTCGATTCCCTTGATCGAAGAAGGAAGAATCAAAAGAAAGTTTTCAACTCTAAATTGCTGCCCAAACTTCGGGTTGAATTCCCATTCTCCTTTTATTTTAAGCATTTCCCCAGGAGACAGGGGCGGGAATAAGCCCACAATGGTTAACGACTGGCCGTCCTCAAGGGCAAACTTGCAGACCGAGTACCCATTCTCAGGGTTATAATAGACGATTTGCTCGACGGTCCCCTCAATATAATCCATGATTCAAAATATCAAGAGATTTTCCTTTTGATTGAAACTTTTATTAGATTGCCGGGTTTGGCTTTGAGTTTTTTGGATGCTGACGCCTCTCTGGCACTTACTTCAATCAAGCCCACGCTTCCCGCAATGAGCAAGAGCTCCCCTCTTATCGCATCTGAGTAGGAACGGTGAAAATCAACAACTTCCTTTCGCCCAGCTGCCAATGTCAGCTTTGCTTTGCCTGTGTTCTTCATGAAAAGACCCATCATTTCGTTGGGGATGTTTGTGATCAGATTGCCAAATTTATCTTGATAAAGGAAACAACCTTCGATCGCATTTTCTCTTATCCGGAACTTTGGAATGTCCATTTTTTCACACTTGGAGACACTTTTGCCAAACTCGTCTGCAGGGATGCCCCGTGAGAGCCAGGCCGCCACCGGAGCCATCTTGTCACGAGCTTCAAAAGTCCGGGACTCTTCGGAGAGGAAATATTTGGGATTTGTCACTTCTCGTATCTGATAGACCTGTTCCTGGTCTAAGACGAGCGTCATCAGGCCATTGTCGGGCGCAATGAAAAAGTACTTTTTTGTCTCAACCAAAAGGATCCTGCGACCCGAACCAACTCCCGGGTCAACAACGCTCAAAAAAATCGTGTGGCTTGGAAAAAATCGGTAGCAGGAAAAAAGGATAAACCCTGCCCGCCGGACAGCGAAGGGAGGAACTCGATGAGTGATATCAACAATCTGAACGAGAGGATTGATGCTGAGGATGGCGCCTTTTAAGGAAGCGACAAAAAAGTCATCCTCGCCGAAATCTGTTAACAAAGTGATCAGAGGATGCTCCATTGTTTTTTATCTTATTCTTTTCCTTGATAGCGGTCAACTCAGATAGTGAGGAGTGAGCTGTGAGCAGTGAAAAGAATAAGATTAGGAATCTTAGATGATTTTAAATCTTCATGGCTCACTCCTGGAAGTATCTTTTTTCTGTGATAACCATGATCAGGAAAATGGTCCTGTCACGGCTCCTTCCCGTCCGTCCTCACCTCTGTTCCCCCAAGATACCGCAAAGGAGATGATTCAAGCGCCCTGAGGCTCCGGGCGGGGAGCCCCTCCGCCGTGCCACCCAACTTTGAAGACAGCTATATTATCACAGTAAAAAGATGCATCCATCGCGGTACCCCATAGGCTCTGTTGCGAAAAGTGGGGTAAAGCAAAAAAGGGCAAAAAATGCCGATAGATAAAATAGATGGGGCCAGGCCAGTCCCTGTGTGTTCGAAGACCTAGGGGGGCGGGTGGGTTTGGTCAAGAACACACAGGGACTGGCCTGGCTACCAACTGGGCGATCATTCTCTTAGCTTTAAACAATAACCCTACTTTTTGCCGTAGAGCCGTGTCCCATATTGACCCCCGCGTTAAATCATGCTAATTTCGTGACAGATGAAGTTTTTAAGAGTGCTGATCAATTCCCTCCTCAGTGGGCTTTTCTTCTCGAGCCTCCTCGCGCTTCTGGTTTACAATTTGAACATCAACAGCAGTTTTAAGCTTTCCTTTTTCTTTCCAAT
>Ga0315280_10010707_pt1 | contig 11434 bp, 6 predicted proteins | sample YL17G06_40_MG_FD_203697 | JGI IMG/M metagenome (GOLD analysis project Ga0315280, IMG submission 203697) | Sediment microbial communities from Yellowstone Lake, YNP, Wyoming, USA - YL17G06_40 | ecosystem: Environmental > Aquatic > Freshwater > Lake > Sediment | place: USA: Wyoming | collected... | reverse complement strand
CAGCATAGTGTATGCGTTAGCGTATACTTTTGCTGTGCCGACGAATGCCCATGTTGGAACTTCTATGCCGACGGTTGTCATGAATGGACCCTCGAAGCCTCCTTCAATGTCCCAGTCTGGAACTTTAAAGAGGCCGATTGGTACACCAACGTCGTCGTAAACGACTACTGTCAATGTTGCTGTCTTTGTGCTTAGGGCTATGTTTTTGAGTGTTATTGTGAAGTACATTTGTTCGCCTTTGTGGTAGATTGATGCCTCAGGTTCGACTGAGATTAGTTCGATTATCCATCCGACTGCAAATGGCATTGTGTCAGCGACTGTTGTTTCAGCTACGTCTACTGTGACGATTGCAATCCAATCTCCGAATGCTGGCATGCTGGGTATGCGGAAGGTTACTTCAGCTATACCGTCAGCATTGGTTCTTTGGGTTCTCGTTATGATTATGTTGTCAAGGGAGTCATGCACTTCGAAGGCTACGAGCTTTCCTTCCACAGGGTCAAGGTTGTAGGTTACTTTTGCACGGAGAAGAACCTCTTGTTGCGGTGCGAATGCATCGCATTCCGCGTCTAGACCTTCTCCAACATTTGGTGCTTGTTCTGGTGCTGTTAAGTCAACATATGCACCCATTGGGGGCGGTATGACTTTCACTGTCTTCGTTAGTCTGTGTGTTTCAGGCGAAGCGCCTGGTGCATAAACTTCAAGTGTTACATTATAGTCGTCTGGGTCTGCGAAGATGTGTGTTGTGACGGCTGTTGTTACGTTATGTTCAAGGACGAGGTCTCCGTCGAAGTCCCAGCGGTATTCAGTGATTGAACGCATGGATGTGCCGTCGAAGCCTGACTTTGACGCGGAAGCGTCAAAGGTGACTTCTGTGTCTTCTACTGGTATTGTTGGATACCATGTGAATTTTGCTGTTGGACCGTATGGTGCTGGTGCTTCTACAGTTTCGACTGCGGCGTCTGTGTAGGTGCTTGGTATTACTTTTGAGTCACTGTCTAGCAGTTGTGTAGTTACGGCAGGTTCGTTCAAGTGTATTGGAGACGATGAATGGGTGTAGCCAACAACTTTGAAGTCGTATTCTATCAGTTTGTATCCTACTCCTGGCTCGCCATCTGCTCCTACGGCGCCTACAAGCGATACAGAAGTTAGGGATACTTTGCCTGCTACGTTGTCGATGGCTCCAGACATCGGAAGTGTCATAGTTAATGGCATTAACACGTCAAAGACATCGCCGGTTAATGTTGGACCGAAACGGAATGCTGTGCAACGCACTACAGATGGGTCATATGTTATTTCGACTCCCCATGCGAAGAGGTCTACGAAATCCTTGGCCTTCACTGTTATGGTGAAGGTATCGTCTATGTCGAGACCACCGTCGATGTAGGCTGGGTCAATGTACACTGCAGCTGTCACTGCTCGGACTGGAAGTACTGCGAACATGCTCAAGGCTAATAGCACAATTGTTATAGCACTTAGGGTTTTTCCTTTCATGTTTGTCACCTTATAAATTGATGACTATGGTGGAGCTGGGGGGCATTGTCCATTATATACAGGCGAAGGCCAGCATTTGCCCATTGTGCTTAGGTCTGCTGTCTTTATTTTATCGTCGCCGTTGAAGTCGCAGTCTGGGTTCCATTCTGTTCCTAGAGCCTCGTTTATGGGGACTGCTTTGGAGGTGTCCCATGCTTTGCCTAGCGTTGACAGGTCGGCGGTCTTACACCAACCGTCGAGAGGCTCAGCACAGTCAGCGAATCTAGTAATTGTCACTGTGCCATCGCCTAGGGCGTTGTTGGCTAGGTTGGTGTCCGCAACGTAACTGTGGGTTGGGTAGACAACCCCAGTAAATCTCCAGTCTCCTGGTGTGAGATCGGCAAATGTTTCGTTCCAGAATAGATTCACAGTGTCACTTGCACTAGGACCTAGATTGATTGTGTCCGAATCAACAACGACTACGCGGCCCGTCGCAGTGTTTACCCTCTCGAGTCCTACGACGAAGTCTTCAAAGGGTCCGGTTGTGTCAAGGCGGGTTACAGTTATGGCGAATTCTATGGGCGGATAGGAACTGGCATGGGGATTCCAAACAATCTCCTCCGTGAAGTAGGACAACCACAGAGTAACAGACGGCAAGGGGTCTAGAACCTCAATGCTCTCGACTTCCACATCTAGTTCCTTTATTACTATTTCGGCTAGGCTCTTGTATGTGTCGTATATGTATTCGCCTGGATAGATTGGGTTGTAAACCCATCTTCCTTCCTGAGTCTTCGTCCATAAGGGTGCACTGGTTGGGTCGTATGTTCCAATGTTTGGACCTAACGCTCCTGTGTCAACCCAATTTCTCTGCCAGTGGCGTCCAGTTGGCACGTCCAGGGCTAAGGATGGAGCATTGTCAACATAATAGTGGTTGAGCCAGTCATAGTGTATTGCCCTGTTTGCAACATCACTGATACCTAAAGCGATTTCGTCATCAACCTCTTGATTTGGAAACTCTGTTATTCCCTTGAAGCCTTGGAACTTTGAGAATGCGCCTATGCTGTGCATGAATGGGTGCGCAAAGTTGTGCGCATCTGGATAGTCTGCTAGCCAGCCGACGATATAGAGTGGTATGACGCGGGTGCTCCATAGTATCTTGTAACCGTTCCACGGAACCATCTGAATCTTGATGTTGAATAGTGGCGCACCTGCAACGTTAGCGCTGATCCAGTCAAATCCAGCTTTCATAATTCTGGCACCCAGTTCCCTTATGAGGTTGCCCTCATTGTAAGCGAAGGTCATTGTTAAGCCGTTTGCCCACAAGCCTGGAACCTTCTTAAGGTAGGTCACAGCCAAGTTCAAGTCAAATGCAAGTTGGTCAGCTAGTTCACCGTCTATTCCATACTTCTTCTTCCAGCCTTTTGATGGGTCTTCAGGTTGTCCTGGTTGAGCCACGTTTGGCGCAAGAATGTCTAATATCGGAGTTGTAGGCGATATAGCCTCATTTAGCAGAGCCGCCTCAAGGAACGAAGTGTAGTTGAAAGCGTGTGCAAATGCTAGCCTTACATCGGTGAAGTTGAATAGGTTTTGAGGCGCATTCAATGAGCTCCAACCAGAAGTCAACGTAGCGTTAACTAATGGTCCCTGACCCATCCACGTGCTTGTGTATGCCACTAGCTCTGTGAAGAAAATACCATCGCATGCCAGCTGAGGTAACGGCCACATAACATCAACACCTGGCTTGCCAAGAACCTCTGACATGTACATTCTTGGGACAGCGGTGAAGTCTGAGATTCCACCAAGGAACCTGAGCCTTCTTGTAGCCCACTCAGGTATGTAGTTTAGATATTCCTCGGTGACGTGTGCGGGGTGTAAGCCATCGTAATTAGTCCAGCCTCGCCAGTAGTTATTGTTCTTTACGATGTGCCAGCATCCACCTGCGCCGGTGTTCCAATAGTCGAACACGTATGGGCCTGTTCCCAGCATCGCGTCGAGGTGTTTACCCGGACTGTGGGTGCTCACATAGTATAATGGCGATTTTAATGGGTCGTGATAGTCTGCCCAAGCGTCGCCCACTTGCATTCCAGGCCAGTCATATTGGTGACCAGCGATGCTGATGTCTGTGCACCATGCTTTGGACAATATCGAGCCCCATTGCTGGGCTACGATTTGCAGGAACGGCGGGTAAATCATTGGGAGGTTGAACCAAACCCATGTGCCGTTACATTCAATGGCATGGTCTATAGCTTCATCAACCTTCGTGTTCCAGCCAGTTGTTTCGTTCACTGGAAAGCCCTCGTCAGTTAAGTACGTGTCGACGTCACCTGCCCAGCTTGCACCAAATAGTACATCCCAAACCATCCAAGCTGGACCAGTTGCAGCGTCTGTCACCAGCATTCTTTCAAAACTGTACTCCACATCTGCGGTTGTTACGGCCGCACCTTCCCAACTGTGTTGCGGTGCAACACCATCATCATGGAATCTGGGAATGCCGAATCCGCCTTCGGCTGTCATTCTTAACTTGAACTCCCATCTTCCAACCCATGTGTAGTTTTCTGGACTCAGAGTCAGAATTGTGCCGTCAGACAGCTTTCCTCCGCCGCCGACCCAATGCCACTCAGTAGCAAGCAAAGGAGTATACTGGTTAGTCTCTGTGCGGTTAAACCACAACAGAGGCTCATAAACGTTCATGAGCAACTCGGCACTCGCAGTGTCATATGACCAAGCAGGATCAATATCCATCGGTTCACCAATACTGTCTATATTCAGAATATTCGTATCAGTAGGTTGACCACGCACTGGAGAAATGCCTAGCGAAAGCATTAGAATCGAAAGGAACATCAATGACACTAAAGTAGATTTTAACTTCTTCATAATAGTCTCTCCTTCTTCTCCTTTTTATATTTACGCAATAAAAAATATAGTTCCAGTGCTATTTAATCTTTATGGAAGAGTTTTCTATATGTCAAAAAACAGAAACTTGAACCAATTACCATCCTCTACGCTTCAAATAAACGACAACAATCACAAGAATCAACACCAAAACAATGAAAGGCACATAGTTTTGAATAAACACTGACTCATAACCATAAGCCACAACAGCCAACGAATAACTCGCAGGATTCACCTTATAAGGCGCTGAACTAAGCTCAAAAGAAGCTTCATGATCTGCACTTATACTGTTAAGAGAATCAATGGATACAAGCGTAACATTACCCGCTGAATCATAAAAAGTGCAGATAACCGATGCAGAAAGAACCTTTCTATTTCCATTATTTCGAACGGTGCCATTAACTCTGTAATACCCACTCTCATCAGTACTATTCACACTATACAAAATTTCGAGCGTATCCTGAGGCTCTTCAGTGACCTTCGTATAGGATAATGAGAGCTCAAACTTGGGGATGACTCCTGCAGAAAAATTTAAAGGCCAAGGAATTATGAATGGTGCTTTCTGCCCAAGCTTTATGGGTTTCAGCAAAGCTCTACGAGTAACATTTCCAAGCAGATTATTCTCCGCATCATAGAAGGTTCCAGTAACATTAACGTCTGCACCAGTTCTCAGGTTATTCTTAACTTCACCCTCTATCAAAAGATATTTGACCGAGTTCTCTTCCACAAGAGTTGTGTAACTCAAGATCTCTGGTGGTTCTTCTGGAGGCAGAACAGGAGGCGAAAGCACCGTTTGACTATACCAATGCAGACCAGCAACCAAAACCACAACTGTCACAACAAACACTATAATAAATGCAAGTATCCTGTTCATATTCCTAGTCTCCGTAGGTAATCTTAAGCAATCTAACCTTTCTGCAACACGAAAATATGAGGCTAACCTTTCCATCATTAAAACAGGTGACAAGCTACAAAGTGACCGTTACCTAAATCTCTAAGCCTAGGTTCTTCTCTACGACATATTTCCATCATTTTGGGACATCTAGGATGGAATCTGCAACCAAGAGGCGGATTTATCGGACTCGGCACTTCTCCCGTGAGGATAACCCTTTCTCTCTTCAAAGTCGGATCAGGAACAGGAATCGCAGTCAAAAGAGCTATCGAATATGGATGCAATGGACTCTTGTAGAGCTCCTCTGTTCTTGCGAACTCCACAATTTTTCCAAGATACATAACTGCGACTCGATCACTTGTGCACTCTACGACGCTTAAATCATGACTAATAAACATGTAGGTTAAACCAAGGTCTTTCTGTAACTCTTCAAACAGGTTAAGCAGTTGAGCGCGAACTGAAACATCAACAGCGGATGTTGGCTCATCGAGAACCACAAACTGCGGATGAACCACAAGAGCTCTGGCTACAGCAATCCTTTGTCGCTGCCCACCGCTAAACTCGTGTGGAAACCTGTACACCTGCTTTTCAGTAAGCCCAACCTTTTTGAGCATCTCTATGACTCTTTCTTTAGCTTCCGCTCCCCTTGCAATTTTTTGCACAATCAAAGGTTCTCCAACAATGTCTTTGACAAGCATTCTAGGATCTAGAGAAGTTGTCGGATCTTGATATACTATCTGCATCTTACGTCTCATATGTCTTAGCTTCGAGCCCTTGAATGTGGAAAGATCATATTGCTTTCTGAACTCTTTCAGCCTCTTAGAATCTGGATCATTGCTCGCAAGCTTCTCAGCTTCTTCCAATACATCGGACGGAGCATCAAAAAAGATGCAACCACCATTTGGTTCAAGCAATCTAATTATGGTCTTGCCGAGAGTAGTCTTCCCGCAACCAGACTCTCCAACTAAGCCGAAACATTCTCCCTTCTTTATGTCGATGCTAACATCGTCTACAGCTTTAACTTCAGCGATCTTTCTCTTGAGAACACCACCAGTCACAGGATAGTATTTCTTTAACCCGTGAGTTTCTATTAAGGAGCTCATTTTTGAACACCCGGAAATAGGTGACACCGAATGAAATGATCTTTCTTCACTTCAATCATCTTTGGCTTCGTATTTGCACATGTCTCTAAAGCATAGGGACATCTATCATGAAACCTACAGCCTGATGGAGGATTTATTAGGCTTGGTACAGTACCCGCTATAGACTTGAACTCCTTTCCAGGTTGCGGAATCGATTCTAACAAGCCCTTAGTATACGGATGAAGAGGATTCTTAAAGATTTCCATGACACCAGCGATTTCACAGATGGATCCTGCATACATGACAGCCACACGCTGACAAAGCTCAGCGACAACTCCCATATCATGAGTAATGTAGAGGATAGATGATCCGTACTTTTTCTTCAGCGTCCTAATAAGATTCAAGATTTGAAGTTGGACTGTTACATCAAGGTTAGTTGTTGGTTCGTCTGCTATCAGAATCTTGGGATTACATGCAAGAGCCATACCCACTACAACACGTTGCGCCATTCCACCGCTAAGCTCATGCGGATACATATCTATGACTCTTTCAGGATCCGCGATCCCCATGCTTTTAAGTAAGTCAACAATTTCCTTTTTGATCATTCGCATTAGCCTGCGCTTATATCTGTTAAGGACTGGAATTCTTGCAGCAATTTGGAGCAGGGGTGAAGTTGGATTCTCTACAAGCTCCCTATACATTGATTTCTCAAATTCCGCCAAGAAACCTGCCTTACCACTTTTAATCTCATTATTAATCTCTTCAATTGCCATGTGACAGAATTCTTTCAATCGATGTTGCATGTAAACTTCCGCAACCTGATTTAAAACCGTATAAACAGGATTAAGGTAAACCCTAGGCTCTTGGAAAATCATAGAAATATCCTTGCCTCTAACTTTTCTCAAAAATGGTTCATTCTGAGCTAATAGATCTAAGCGCTTTTTTCCTTGCTCTACGAAAATATGGCCTCCTTCTATTCTTCCTGGTGAGGGAACCAGAACCAAAACAGAGAGAGCTGTCATGGACTTTCCACAGCCAGTCTCCCCCACCAGCCCTAATGTTTCTCCTTCCTTCAGAGTCAAGTTTACTTCATCTAGAGCTTCAACCACTCCTTCATATGTGTAGAATCTAAGCACTAAATCTTCGATTTCAAGAATATCGCTCATCACTATCTCCGCCTTATAGTTGGATCCAAAATGTCTCTGAATGCATCACCTAAGAGATTCCATCCGAGGACGAAAGTGAAGATGAAGATTCCAGGTATAAGGAAAACATGCCAGTACCCAAGCGGATTATTTATGTCCCCATAAATCCAGTTTCTTGACAAAGCTATTAACTGTCCCCAGTCTGCGTAGCCTTTTGGAGCACCAATTCCCAAGAAGCTCATTGCCGCGGCAGTTAAGACTATTGCTCCGATATCAAGAGAAGCCATAATTACAATTGGGTATATAGAATTTGGAATAACATGCTTCATCAACACTCTATAATCAGAACAACCAACCGCCTTAGCTGCCTCGATATAATCTTCCGTTTTGACCCTTAATATTTCCCCTCGTATAACACGGGTATAGGATGGCCATGACACCAGTACTAGAGCTATAAGAACTTTATCTAAAGACATGATATTCATAGTCCAATTTATGTCGCCCCATCGAAAGATAGTTACTGTATCGGGTATTGCCATATAGAATGCCATAGCAAGAACCAAACCTGGAAAAGCAAAGATAATATCTGTAAACCGCATCATTAATTCGTCTAAAATTCCACCATAGTATCCAGCAACACACCCAATGACCAGACCAATTGCCAAACCACCAACAACAACCTCGAATCCTATACGAAAGGCAGTTCTAGTTCCCCACACACATCCATACCAAAGGTCATACTGATTTTCGGTGGTGCCAAAGATGTGATTTGGACTTGGAGGGCTCGGCATGAAGATGAAGCTCTCTTGTGGGATCATGTATGGATCTGCTTTTGGCAGAGGAGGCGCTAGTACCGGCGCTATCAAAGCCATTGCAATATAGAATACGAGTATTGCAAGGCCTATCACTGAAATTGGACTCTGCTTTATTCTGTTGAGAATGAATTTCAATTCCTTCAATGTTGGCTGTACGGAGACTTTAAATCGTTGCCATCTTGATCTTGCTTCCATAAAATCACCCTAACCTGATTCGTGGGTCTATATATGCATAGATTACATCCACGATTAGATTCGCTACCACAAAGACTATGCCTGTTAACAGAGCGAAACCAAGCACTGCGGGTATGTCAAGTTGAAGGGCGGCATCTGCGGCGAATCTGCCAATGCCAGGAAAAGCAAAGACAGTTTCAGTTATGATTACGCCTGTTACCATACCTGCAACTAATAGTCCAGAAAGGGTCACTACCGGAATTAACGCGTTTCTTCTTGCATGCTTATTGATAACTGTTTTTTTGGATAGTCCCTTCGCTCTTGCGGATATGATGTATCCTTTACCAAGTGCCTCCAACATGCTTGAGCGCATTACTCTAACGATGAGTGCTATTTGAATCGTAGTTAAAGTTATAACAGGAAGTACAAGGTGACGCAAGCCGTCTAAAGTTACCAAAGGCTTGCCGTTCAACAAACCGTCTATGGTTACAAGCCCAGTATATTGAATGAAGGAAGGGGAGTTGACCATTGCCTGCGTACTTACATCCAGCCTACCCGGAGGGAACAACCCACCTGCAAGGCCTATGTTGCCCGTAAGTGCGAAGGAGAATGATAGTAACAGTATTCCAAGCCAAAATGATGGAAGCGACCAACCAATTATTGATAGCGCTCTTGTCGCTTGGTCGAGGACCTTGTCTTTGTGCACAGCTGATTGTACACCCAAGTATATTCCTAGAAGGATAGTGATAGGGGCAGAGTATAAGGTAATTTCAACAGTGGCTGGTAACCTAAGGAGTATACATTCCAGAACACTCCCTCTCCCTGTCCTCGAATAACCCAAGTTTCCATGTAGAAGTTGATCTAGCCAGCGGAAATATTGGACGTAGAAAGGATCGTTTAACCCGTATTTTTTTATTATCTCATCAAGTATGGACAGTTGCTTGTCACTAGTTACATATAGCAGGGCTCTTAAGGCTGGGTCAATCATTTGCGAAACTGCAAAAACCAGTAATGTAACTCCGATTAACGTTGGTATGAGCAACAGAAGCCTTCTAATGATGTAACTCCCCAAACCCATGGAGATTCACTCCATTTAAACGTTAAGAAAGATACAGAGGTTTATAAATTTTGAGCCCCTCGGACAAAAATTTATAACCCTCTTTATTATCTCCATACAATAAAACAGGTTCTGACACAATAGAGGTAAAAAGAGTGAGGTTGAGGATAATTATTATAATAATTCTGATGCAGCTTTTGTTGAACATGTCAACCGCAGTATTAATTAGGAATCCGGCAATAGCCAGTACTAGCGTTATCAAAAGCTCAGAAAATTATTCTACATTCTCAGAGAACCGCTTAGAAAAGGGTGCTGATGATTTATTAAGTGAAACTAAACTTCAAAATAATTTTTGGTATGACACTCCTGTTGATGGAAATATATGGAGTTTTGATGAAACAACAAAGCGGGATGATTTCGTTCATGATGATAATGGTTCAATCCAGTTGATCGTCGGCATCGACACTCGTCTGGATAGTCGTAGTAAACTGAAGGAAATTGTAGATAAGAACGATGGCAGAATTGTCAACAATGTTTTGATGGAAGGTGTGGTTAAGGCGATCGTTGTTAATTTGCCATCGGCTTCAACATCTTCATTCGTAAAAGAAATGCAGGATTCTGAACTGTCAAGATACATAGAGCCCAACTTGAGGGTTCACATACAATTTGCTCCAAACGATCCTTATTGGTACTCGCAGTGGGCACCGGCCAAAATAAGTGCAGATTGGGCTTGGAACATTACTAAAGGAGAACCATCAGTTCTTGTAGCAGTGGTTGACACAGGTATCAACTGGAACCATCCAGACTTAGCAGCTAATTATGTTGCGTTGGGCTACGACTGGGTGAACAATGATACAGATCCTATGGATGACAATGGTCACGGAACCCATTGTGCTGGCATCATAGCTGCTGGACTTAACAATAGCATAGGCATAGCTGGATTAGCCCAGATTCGAATAATGGCTGAAAAGGCCTTAGACATGTTAGGCTCTGGAGACATAGATTGGGTTGCCAGTGCCATCATTCACGCTGCAGATCAAGGAGCCAACATCATCAGCATGAGTTGGGGTGGATCTTTCCACAGCACACTACTCTACGAAGCGATTAGATATGCGCATGATGCTGGAATTTTATTGGTCGCCGCTGCGGGAAACGACGCTACAGATCACAAGCTCTATCCAGCTGCCTATGATGAAGTTATCGCTGTTGCCGCAACAGACCAAGATGACAATCCAGCATCGTTCTCCAATTTCGGGGACTGGATAGAACTCGCCGCGCCTGGAGTTAGTGTTTACTCAACATTTCTAGATGATGGATACGTCAATAAGAGTGGCACTTCTATGGCTACTCCTCATGTGGTGGGTGTCGCAGCTCTGGCATGGAGCCGTTTCCCATATATGTCACGAGATCAATTGCGATTCCACCTACGATATACTGCGGACGACTTAGGCGATCTGGGTTTTGATAAGTACTATGGATATGGAAGGATTAACGCGAAGAAGGCGGTGGAGCAAACTCTGCCCGAACATGACCTCCTGATTATGAATTGGGATAGACCTCCATATGTTGAGCTGAATAGCACCAAAAATGTTAAGTGCACCATACTTAACTTCGGAACATACAATGAAAGTGGCGTAACAGTACAATTATGGGCTAACGGCACCCAAGTTTCAAATGCAACAATCAGCGAATTAGCTGTTGGGGCATCAGCAACAGTCGGCTGCCATTGGAGCCCAGTTGAAGAAGGAAAATACAACCTTACTATACGCGTATTAGCCGTACCAAATGAAACAAACATAGAAAATAACGTTGTTTGGGCATACGTCTTTGTTGGATTCCCTGTGAAAGCCGCTGTTATTCGTTCAGCAGGCACTTTTCTGAGCGAAGTCACATACACGTGGGAAACA
>Ga0315280_10010706_pt1 | contig 11436 bp, 7 predicted proteins | sample YL17G06_40_MG_FD_203697 | JGI IMG/M metagenome (GOLD analysis project Ga0315280, IMG submission 203697) | Sediment microbial communities from Yellowstone Lake, YNP, Wyoming, USA - YL17G06_40 | ecosystem: Environmental > Aquatic > Freshwater > Lake > Sediment | place: USA: Wyoming | collected... | reverse complement strand
CCAAGTGTCAGGGTTCTACTGAATCTGGCTTTGGAGGCTGGGTTGATGAAAAGATCCAAACAGCCCGCGAAGCGCATCCGCTGTTGGGCCGAAAAAAATCTTATCCACAACATTTGACAATAGCTCAGGAAACTGCTGCTGGAGACGTAAAGACTACTACAATCAACATCATTTGAATCGTTTACATCATTTGAATCATTTCCATCATTGACGTTATTTGAATCACAGCACGCCCTAAGCCCAGACGGGTCCACCACGTTTAATGGGTTGTTCATACAATACCTGTACAAGTTCATGCCGTAGCCGTAGCCGACCGGGTCGGTCTGAAGGAATCGGCCAAGATAGGGATTATAGTACCTGGCACGGTAATAGTAAAGGCCGGTCTCGACATCAAATTGCCGGCCAGTGAACATAAAGGGATTGGGATGATTTGGATCCGAAGCGGCCACATGGCCGTAGACCGAGTACTCGTAGGTCTGGACGCAAGTGCCGTTTGAATCAGTCAGGGCCACCACGCTGCCAAGACCATCAAAGTGATAGTAGTAGACCGCGTTGCTATCAGTTAGGTCCATCATACAGACCGGCTCGTCAACGCGCGGACCGTAGACGTATGGATTCGACGGGCTCACCACAAGTTTGCGTACGAGGTTGCTATTGCCATTGGATTCGACAGGCTCACCACAAGCGTATTCGGCAATAATGTGGTCGCCGTCATGGAGGTACGTGGTGGCGTATTCACGAAAAGATTCAAAAAGCCTGCAATTTTCTTGCCATTTTGCGGGCGAAAAGTTAAACTGCATATAAAGAAAAGTGGTGAGAACAGCTATTGTCGTTTCCCACCCGGCTGTCAATCAAAACGGTATCTAATAGACCAAACACGGCAAAAGGAGGACGAACATGAAAGCCAGAACGAATCTTCAATTGTCAATTGTCAATTTTCAATTGTGTGGCTGGTTCATAATAGCAATACTGTTGCTGGGGGGCTTTAATGCCAGTCAAGCAGGAACAATTATTTATGTTGATGCTGATGCCACCGGCAGTAACAACGGCACAAGCTGGTTAAATGCCTTTAACTACCTGCAGGACGCCTTAGCGGCTGCCTCCAGCGGCTGCGAAATCCGGGTGGCACAGGGCGTCTACAAACCCGACCGGGGAACCGGTATTACGCCCGGCGACCCGGACGCAATGTTCCAACTGGCGAGCGGCATCACTATTAAAGGCGGCTATGCAGGATTCGGTGAGCTAGACCCGGATGGGCGGGATGTCAAGCTCTATGAGACTATCTTGAGCGGTGATTTGGCCGGCAACGACGCTGCGGTGGTTGAGCCGGTTGGTCTGCTGGTTGAAATAACACGCGCTGAGAATAGCTTTCATGTGGTTACAGGCGATGGCGTGGACGCCACGGCAATACTGGACGGCTTTACCATTACCGGCGGCAGTGCCACTATTGACCCACCGCTGCATCCGTACTATGGCGGTGGCGGTGGCGGAGTATACGTTCATAACGGTAGTCCCAAACTGACCAACTGTACGATCGTCGGCAATTCTGCAGGGTATTGCGGCGGCGGTATGCTTAATGAAAACGGCAACCCTATCCTGACAAATTGCATCTTCCGCGGTAACGCAGCCGAGCGATTAGGCGGTGCGCTCGCAAACTCCAACAGTGACCCGACGCTCACCAATTGTATAATCAGTGCCAACGCGACCGGATTCTGGGGCTGCGGCGGAGGAATGTCAAATTCGGACAGCGACCCGATACTTATTAACTGCGTTATCTGCGCAAATTCAGCGCCGTTCGGTGGCGGCGGGATATACAATGAAAATAGCAAGCCGACCTTGATTAACTGCACATTCACGAAAAACTACACCGCATACGGCAGTGGAATCGACAACGCAGACGGCAGCCACTCGATATTGGCAAACTGTATTCTCTGGGCTAACACGACCTCGCAGATCGGCAGCAATGCAACCGTCTCTTACAGTGATGTGCAAGGCGGCTGGCCAGGCGTGGGTAACATCGACGCCGATCCCCTGTTTGTGGACCCCAAAGGACCTGATAATGAGCTGGGCACGGAAGATGACAACCTGCGTTTATTGGGAAGCTCCGTGTGCCTTGACGCGGGCAATAACACGGCTGTTCCGCCGGCAGTGACCGTGGACCTCGGCGGCGATCCCCGCTTCACCGATGACCCTGCCACGCCAGACACAGGCCACGGCACAGCGCCAATCGTCGATATGGGGGCCTACGAGGGGCCTCATCAGGGCTTCTTATTGAGCAGCACTTCGCTGGTCGTTCCGGAAGGCGGGACAGCTACGTTCACCGTAGCGCTGGCTATGGATCCCGGCGGGGCCATAGTAGCCGCTGTAACGCACTACTCCGGCGATCCTGATATTAGTGTCCAGTCTGGGACGCCATTGACATTTAATTCCTCGAATTACGGGCATCCGCAGACCGTTACGCTCGCCGCTGCGCAGGACGCCGACCATTCCAACGGCGAAGCGGTCTTTCAGATTAGCGCTGCTGGTTTGAATAGTGCCACACTTGGAGCAACCGAAAGAGATGATGATCATATTATATATGTCGATGCCGATGCTCCTGGGGCCAACAACGGCACGCGCTGGCAGGATGCGTTCACGGATCTGCAAGATGCGTTGGACGCCGCCGAGGCAGCCCTGGAGGTTGTGAACGAGGTCCGCGTGGCGGAGGGCATTTATAAGCCCGCAGGCCCCGCGGGTGACCGCACGGCAACGTTCCGCCTTATCAATGGCGTGGCTATCAAGGGCGGTTATGCTGGCTACGGTAGTTCCGACCCCAACGCCCGAAGGATCAACCTGTACGAGACTATTCTTAGCGGCGACCTTAACGGCGACGACGGTCCGGGTTTCCTGCACAACCAAGAGAACAGCTACCACGTGGTAACCGGCAGTTGGACGGAGTCAACTGCCACACTGGACGGCTGCACGATAACCGGCGGTAACGCGGATACTCTAGGCCTGGAAGATGGCGGCGGGGGGATGCTCAGCATCTTCGGCAGACATATCGTGAGGAACTGCACGTTCATACACAATTCGGCTATCTTTGCCGGCGGTGCAATAGAACACGATGAGGGCAGCCCCACCCTGATCGACTGTAACATTGCCCACAACTGGGCAGGCTTTTACGGCGGCGGCATACACAACAGCTCCGGCAGCGACGCCAGGCTGAGCGGCTGCAAGTTCGTGAACAATGAGGCAGGGGTTTTCGGAGGCGGACTGTATAACGGCGATGAGAGTGCTGCATCGCTGGTGAACTGCGTATTTACCGGCAACAAAGCCGGCTCTAACGGTGGGGCAATCAGCAACGCCTTTACCAGCGTGACTCTCATTAACTGCACTCTTTCCGGAAACTCCGCGCCTAATGGAGAAGCCCTATCTTGCGATTCATACGTTATGCTTGTACGGGCAAGCGATATAGTGATAGCCAACTGTATCATCTGGGAAAACGGGCATGAAATATCGAACAACGACGGCTCCACGATCACGGTAACGTACAGCGATGTTCGCGGCGGCTGGCCTGGTGCAGGCAATATCAATGTCAACCCGCTCTTTGTGGATAGCCCTGATGGCAGCGTGGACCTGCATCTCCGGCCGGGCTCACCGTGCATTGATGCCGGTGACAACACAGCCGTCCCGCCCGCGGTCCTTGTAGACTATGATCGGCGTCCGCGCTTTATTGATGACCCTGCAACCGTTGATACAGGCAACGGCACGCCGCCAATTGTCGATATGGGAGCGTATGAATTCCAGATTGCCGGCCATGTCCCGATAGCAAATGCAGGCGAAGATCAAAACGCTTATGCGTGGGTCGGCGGCTTGGTAGACTTCGGCAGCGACTGCGCCTGGGTGGATAAGCTCCAGTGGATGCCGCCTGCTGGCGAGCTTTCCGAGGCGCTGGATACAGATTTAGGGTTCACCACCGGCGGCAATGCCAACTGGTTTGCCCAGACCAAGACGTCCTACTATGGCGGCGATGCAGCACAAAGTGGAGATATTTCGCACAATCAGGATTCGTGGATGCAGACGGTGGTGGAAGGCCCCGGAGTCGCCAGGTTCTATTGGAAGGTATCCTCCGAGGCCCACTACGACTTCCTGGAGTTCTACATAGACGGCACTCGCCAGAACCGGATCAGCGGTTATGTGAGTTGGCAACAAAAGACGTATCTTATTCCTGCCGGCTCGCATACGCTGAAATGGCGGTATGTCAAGGATGAGAGTGTGCACTTCGGCAGCGACTGCGGCTGGGTAGACAAGTTCGAGTGGGAGCCAAGTACTCCGCCTCTGCCCGGCGGCGGTCTTTCCGAGGCACTGGACACAACTTTGGCTCTAACTACCGGCGGCAATGCCGACTGGTTCGCTCAGACCACCACATTCTATTATGGCGGCGATGCAGCACAGAGCGGCAAGATTTTGCTCGGCCAGGAGTCTTGGATGCAGACAGTGGTGAACGGACCTGGAATGGTTAAGTTCTACTGGAAGGTATCGTCTCAGGCCGATTACGACTTCCTGGAATTCTACGTCGACGGCGTTCGCAAGGACCGCATCAGCGGCAACGTCGACTGGCAAGACAAGACATACAACGTGTCCTCAGGCTCGCACACGTTGAAATGGCGGTACGTTAAGGATGGGGCCGCCGAAGTCAAACTTGATGGCTCAAAGTCAAGCGACCCCGACGGCGATCCGCTGACCTATAAATGGAGCTGGACGGTTAACGGCCAGCCTCACACGGCAACCGGCGTTTCGCCGACCATTCAACTGCCTATTGGGCAGCATACAATCCAGCTCATCGTCAACGATGGAACACAGGATTCTTCGCCCGACACCGTTGTTATTACGGTCGTTGGGCCGATTGAATGTGCCATGTGGATATGGCCAACAATAATTGACCGCAGCGATGGTATGATGCCGTACGTATTGGCACTGGCTCGTCTGCCCGGCATCCCCAAGGACGCGGTCGATATTGCACAGCCGTTACTACTCTATCCGGGCGCAATTAAGGCAGTCCATCAATACGCGCTCGAATATGATGATGCAGGGAATATGCGTACGAACGTGTTTGCGTTTTTCGAGAAAGCCAAGCTGCTAGCGGCTGTGCCGGAGAATGGAAAAGTGCAGTTGCACGTTGTTGGGCGGCTGAAGACCGGCCAATACTATTACGGCACTTACTGGGTCAACGTAGTCGACTGAACGCCGAAGAAATGCCCGCTCAAACGGTTATCGTTCGCTGACGTGGTCAAGAAACTTGACCATAATAAGGAAGACCTATTGAGCCAGACCCATAGCGTAAAGACACAGAATTATCTGGAGAAACGGTTGCCCGGTCCTCGCACCCGTTCGCCTCGCCTTCTTTGCAGCCTGTTGCCTGAGACCTCTTTAATCTGAAACCTCGCCGGCCGGCCCTTTCGGACCGGGGCAGGTTTGCCGTGAGCTTTCTGTTTCAGAACCGCAAGGGCATTTTGGCAGGCCTCTACGGTCGTGCCGTCAGAGCACCTCAAACCCTCGGCCAAGACTCCAAATGCGATTTTCTTCATTCTGCCACGCATTTTCCTTAGCCCATACACCGCTGCACTCTTGGTTCTTCTGGCAGCGTCACCAAACAGGGCCTCCTTCAGGATATCCAAACCATCATCCTGCATCCAGGATAGATTGAATGCAGCCCGCCTTGCGGTCGATGAATTGGATGAGTGTAATTGCTCACGTAGCTTTTCCAGAAGCTTTACGGAGGCTTGATCCTTTTCTCGTCCTGAAGGTTTTCTTTTCTCCAACCTCATAAGTTCACCCCTCAATATGTCGGCACGTACACGCCCGTTACCGAAGTCCCTTTCTTTACAGGCGGTTCAGGTCCACTCCGCCGCTCCCGCTCTACAATATGCCGTATTCTGACAAGGCACCAGTAGTATGTCAACTGATTTATTTTTAGAAAAATGGCCACATTTTGCTTATTACAAGAGTTTTGCAAAATGGAGATTAGGCACATATTATTTAAGGAAATCCGTTCCTTGATTTCCTTAAATAATCGAGCTAAGTAATTATCTATCAAGCAGTTAATGTTTGAAAAGGAAAAATAAGACGACAGATTTTTCCTTTTCAAAGTGTGCCTAATCTCAATTTTGCAAAAGTCTAGTTATTGCCATACCAAAGCACAATGCAGACTTATTTGTCCGCATTGTTCACCAGTCAGGTTTTGGGCCCAGAAATTGACATCTTTAGGCAGAAGATGTAGTCTTGATGCCGCAGTATTCGCCCAGGGAAACGCATTTTTTGTAATAAAATGGCATTTCCAAGCGTCTACAACTGGAAAGAACGTGCCTGGCTGGTATTTTACACAGCTTTTACTGTGTCCTGCGTTGGTCTTAGCATCATATTATGTATTGTGTTTTTGAGGTGACCAGCTAAAAATGAATGAGCAGCCAAATATGAATAGAAAGAAAAAGTTGGGAGAGGTCCTTTGCGAGAGGGCCTACCTTGACGAGTCCAGCCTCGAGATGGCGCTTGCGGAACAAAAGGTTCAGCATAAACGACTCGGCCAGATTTTGCTGGAGCTTGGCTATGTAACCCAGGCGCAACTGAATGAGGCACTGTCGGTGCAGGCAGGAATAGAGAAAGTAGACCTGACCGACGTGTCTCTAAACTCCGCAATCATTGCTCTGGTGCCGGCGGATTTAGTCAGCAAGTACAACATTCTGCCGCTGTGGAAAGAAGATGGCCGACTGGCTGTGGCGATGACGGACCCCTTCCAGCCGCGAGCCACGGAGGATTTACGATTGGTGAGCGGCCATCTGATACGCCGGTATTACGCCGACCCCCCGCAGATGGAGATCGCGATACTGAAATTCTACGGCAGCAGTGTAGCGCGGATGCTTGATAATCTTGCTCCGGCTGACAAGCAAAGCCAGGCCGATCTGGATAACGGCGATTACTCCCCGGCCAAGTTGCACGAATTAGCAAGAGAGCCATCTTTAGTTAACCTTGTGAATCTGATTGTATTTGAAGCGATTGACGCCCGAGCAAGTGACATACATATCGAGCCATTCTCGGACAAAGTAAAGATCAAGTACAGAATTGACGGCATGCTCGTGGAGAAAACACCCTCATCCAAACGCCTTCAGGCGGCGATTATTTCACGCATTAAGATCATGGCCAACATGAATATCGCCGAGCGTTTTGTGCCCCAGGACGGACACATCGAGTTCACAGGCAAAAGTGGCAGGGTTGACATTCGTGTCTCGACCGTTCCAACGGTGTACGGCGAATCCATTGACCTGAGACTTCTGGATAGGCGTGCATCACTGATACAGCTTGAAAACCTGGGAATGAACAAGCAGTGTTTGGATGGTTTCATTGAATGCATGCGGAAAACGCACGGCATAATCCTGGTTACCGGCCCCACTGGCTGTGGCAAAACAACAACACTTTACGCAGCGCTGAATAGGATATATTCGCCGGCTGTGAACATGATGACTATAGAAGACCCTGTGGAGTACCAGCTTGAGGGTGTAAACCAGATGCCTGTCAATCCCAAGAGGGGGCTAACCTTTGCAAGCGGCCTGCGGCATATACTTCGCCACGACCCCAACATCATAATGGTGGGAGAGATTCGCGACCGCGAAACTGCGGATATTGCGATTCGCGCAGCACTGACCGGACATCTTGTGTTCTCAACGCTTCACACCAACGATGCAGCGGGGGCGGTTACAAGATTGATCGATATGGGCGTCGAGCCGTTCCTCCTGGCTAGTTCGCTGGAGGCAGTGGTGGCTCAAAGACTGATACGTAAGATTTGTCGGAATTGCAAAGAGCTATATAGGCCAGATGAGACCATTTTAAAAACCTTGAACGGTTCAATGGACGTTGACCGGCACGCGAAATTTTATCACGGTGCCGGCTGTAACAAGTGCGCACAGACCGGGATGAGCGGAAGGTTGGGCATATTTGAGCTGCTTCGAATAACAGGCAAGCTGCGCGAACTGATAGCAGCAAAGCCAACCACCGAACAGATCATAAAAGCAGCACCGGCGGATCACATAAGTATGATACACGACGGTCTTGCCAAGGTGCGGGAAGGCATTACCACCGCTGAGGAAGTTTTGAGAGTCGCCAAAGGTGTCGACGAAGATTGAGGTGTGTCCACTGACCGGTAACTTGGTGGGCGTATCGCAAGTGTGGGATGTAAGTTAGACGAGGCTGAATCGTGAGCGACTTCTATTATAAGGCAGTTCAAGAAGCCGGCGGATATGTCACAGGAAAACTAGAGGCCGCCGACCGCCGAAGCGCCATCGCTGTTCTGGCAGGCAAAGGACAGATGGTGTTAGAGCTGCTCGAAGAAACAAAAGACCAGATGCCAAAGCCAGCAGCCCAGGTGCAGCATTTAAGACTAACGTTGCCCACTTTTATAAAACTCGGATCGCGAAGGATTACCAGTAAAGACATCCTGGCTATGACCACGCAGTTGAGCACGGCTTTGCAGGCAGGGCTTCCGCTGCTCAACGGGCTTGAGCTTATCCGCGAACAGCAGCACAAATCCGGAATGAAGGAAATGCTCACCGACGTCACTCACGCAGTGAGCTCCGGGCAGTCGCTTTCCGAGGCGATGGCCAGCCATCCGAAGGTTTTCAGCTCGCTGTACCTGTCGATGATTCGGGTTGGAGAAACAGGCGGTATTCTCGAACAAACGACGGGTCAACTCGCAGCGATTTTGGGCCGGGAAGAGAATATAAAGACGAACATGAAAAACGCCTCAGCATATCCGGTCTTTGTGCTCTGCCTTGGGCTTGTATCTGTGACTATCATAATAACATGGATACTGCCCAGTATTTTAGCCACCATAAGCGGCGGCGTCGCGGTACTGCCGCTGCCGACAAGAATACTAATGGCTGTGAGCAGTTTCGCCAAAGCCCTATTCACAAAGGTCTATGGGTGGGTCACTCTTGCTCTGATCGCGGGCGGTTTGTATTACGCCAGAAGATGGACTAAGACCAAGGGCCGAGTCAAATGGGACAGCTTCAAGCTGAAAGTGCCCGTTCTCGGTTCGGTATTGCGGGGCATCGCAGTCGGCAGATTTGCCAGAACGCTCGGAGCTTTGACCAAAGGCGGCGTTACGATCCTGGAGGCGCTCAGCGTCGTCCGCGATACGCTGGGCAATGAGCTGTTGGGCAGGGAAATCGACAACGTAGCCGAGAAGGTAAGGCGAGGTGAGCCGCTGGCTGAGCCGCTGCGTGCATCAGGACTTTTTCCGCCATTGCTGGTGCAGATTGTCTCGATAGGTGAGCAAACCGGCAGGCTGGACGAGCTGCTGCTCAACGCGGCCGAGACCTTCGATGCCGAGGCGGACTCAGCGATAAGCAGATTTATGGCGGTATTCCCGGCAATCTTGATACTGCTGCTGGCCTTGGTAATAGGCTTCATAATAGCGGCAACCTTACTGCCGATAGTGGCGATGGAACTCAGCGCAGGGGCGCTTTAAGGCAGTCCAATTGTGAACTGAGATAGGAAAGGTTTTCAAATGAAACGCAGAGAGTACAGAACGGAAGGATTCACACTTGTGGAGCTGCTGGTGGTCATTCTTATCATAGGGATGCTCGCTGGGTTTGTTGCCCCCAGGATGTTCAGAGGTCTGGGCAAGGCTAAGGCAGATATAGCAAAGGCCAAGATGGCAATCATCGAAGACGCACTGGCAAGGTTCTACATCGACTGCGGACGGTATCCGGATGACTCCGAGGGCCTTCAAGCGTTGGTGGAGGCGCCGGCCGACGTTCAAGAAAAGTGGAATGGGCGTTACTGCAAACCAAGTGAGCTGCTCGATCCGTGGGGCAACCCATATATCTACCTGGCAGAGGGGCAATATAATCCGGGCAGCTTTGATTTGGTAAGTTATGGCGCCGATGGCGCTGAGGGCGGTGAAGGCGACAACGCCGACATAGTTAACGATTAGAGTGCAGCGGCAGATGAAGAAACAGAGCACAAAATGGAAATTCCAAGCGAAAGTACGCGGCTTTACCGTTACCGAGCTGCTGATGGTAATAGTCCTGATCGCGCTTATTGGCAGCGTTGGGGGTGGGCTTTACGCAGGGACATATAAGAAGATGTTGGTTGAAAAGGCGGCACGCGACATAGTGCTCGCAGCCAAGTACGCAAGGATAATGGCAATTGAAAAACAAAAGCCATACAAGATGGAATTCGATGCCGTCAACAATGGATTTCGACTGACCTGCGGCAACGTCAGTGAACAGACCGAGGCAGTTGAGCAGGTGATTGTGCGGGACTCGTACTTTAAGCCGGTGCAATTCGGCGGTGACGTTAAATTCGAGGACATTGAGATTATGCCCCTTGCCTCGCAGACGCAAGCCGATAGCGCCGAGCAAACGGTGGTAACCTTTCAGCCGAACGGCACCACACAGTTCGCCGTAATTCAGGTCGGAGACGGCAAGACCCACTACACGGTCAGTATCTCCCCGGCAACTGGCAAGGCTAAAATGTCTTCCGGCACCGCTGAAGACGTGAAAATCGGTACGGTCGATTTGGATGTACAGGGATGATTAGACTAAAAAGAAACAATAAGGGCTTCAATCTGGTTGAGACCCTGGTTGCAGGGGCGATACTTTCCGGCGCTGTTTTGACCGTAGGGGCAATCAGCACCAGGGCCCTGACCGGGACAAGGCTCAACAGGCAGTACGAAACCGCCGCATCACTGATAGATAAGCAATTCGCCCTGATTGATTACATGGGCATCGACGAGTTCGTGGAGCAGGGACAGACCGAAGGGGTGTTTGAGGATTTTGAGCCGGGATACCAATGGCAGGCTACAACTGAGTATCAAGGTATAGATAGTCTATATCTGGTGACCTTGACTGTTACCTGGATAGCCAACAATCGGCCATATAGTCTTTCCGCCCAGACGATGTTTGACGGAAAAAGTACTTATGTCCAAGTCAGCACAACGCAGACAGGAGAGACTCGATGAAAATCTCCGTCAAAAGCACAGGATTTACGCTGGTAGAGCTTCTGGTAGCAACAACTATAGGGGCGTTTCTTATCATAGTAGCTGTCGGAACGCTACGAGCGATCTCCACCAGCGCCGAGATGGTTACCAGCAACATTGATTCCGCCTCTGAGGTAAGGTTTGCGGCAGGGCTGATCTCTAGAGACCTTGCTAATCTGTATCGGGACCCGAATTTTACGAATATGAAGTTCGTGGGCACAGTAGAAGAATCGCAGCAAAGCACCATCAGCTACTTGACTTTTTACACGGTCGGCGGTGTAAAGGCTAGACCCGACCAGCCGGAAGGCGATGTCTACGAAGTGGAGTATTACCTGGTAAAAGATGAAGACCAGTCAACTCTATTTCGTCGGCTGTGGCCATATCCCGACCCGAACAACGAGACTGAGCCGGCTGGAGTCCTG
>Ga0315280_10010705_pt1 | contig 11436 bp, 14 predicted proteins | sample YL17G06_40_MG_FD_203697 | JGI IMG/M metagenome (GOLD analysis project Ga0315280, IMG submission 203697) | Sediment microbial communities from Yellowstone Lake, YNP, Wyoming, USA - YL17G06_40 | ecosystem: Environmental > Aquatic > Freshwater > Lake > Sediment | place: USA: Wyoming | collected... | reverse complement strand
GAAAGGGTTGCTCGCAAAATTAAAGAGAACCATGGAAGGGAAGCGACAGTCTGAATAGATCGCGTCAACTCCGCACGCTGCCCGGCAGGTACCGCATTCAATACAGGATAATTCATCGATGTATGACCGGTTATCAATGAAACGAATTGCGAGCCTCGGACAGAGGTTTACGCACGCCCCGCAACCAACACAAACTTCACGATTCACTCTCATCTGCTTGTTACCACCCTTTTACATCATCATTCATAGTTGTAGCTGAAAGCTGATTGCTAACAGCTGATAGCTTCTTATAATGTCCTGCACTCTACGCAGACCTCAAAAAAGTCCTCCGGCAGTTTTACCTTCTTGGTAAAATATTCCAGCTGGAACTGAGGAGCAAAGGGCTCTCCGCACTGTTTGCACCGTTTCAGCTCCAGCCCTACTTTCCAGTTGTCAATGATCCTCGCCGGCCCTACAACCTCAGACCCATCAGGAAGAAGAGCCTTCTCTCCTTCCGCAATATCCTTCAGGGTAATGGCACCGGTGGGGCAGATGGTATAACAGGTTCCGCAGCCAATGCAGTCCTGAGAGCGCTCAAAAAATGGTGAAGCAGCTTTTTTCTCATACCCCCTCTGGGCAAAATCGATTGCACTCACTCCGACGATTTCTTTACATGCCCTAATACACTGCCCGCAGGCAATACAGAGCTCATTCCTCGGCTTGAATCTCTTCAGGGGTTTTACCCCCATCTCCTGAGCCAATTCCTTGAGGATTTTTGCATCCGGCGCTTCAGCGAGAAGAAGTTCTATCACGAACTTCCGTATATCCAGGACTACGTCTGTTTCTGTCTTTATCTCTAATCCTTCTGCCACTTCGTAATTGCATGATGAAACAATCTGGGTGGCACCATCACGGGTTACTGCAACCACACAGAGGCGACAGCCCCCATAGGGGGTAAGGGCTTCATGATAGCACAGGGTGGGTATGTGAATATCCAGCTTCCGAGCAGCTTGCAGAACAGTTGCGCCCTTCGGAACCTGAACCTCTTTCCCATTAATCTTTACTGTAACCATTGATTTCACCGTCATTCACCCAGTTATGTCACGCTTCCCGCTTATGAGGTACACACGCCTGCAGGACATTTTTTCTTCTGGATATGGGCGAGGTATTCATCTTTGAAATATTTGAGCATGGAGAGGAACGGATTCGGCGCTGTCTTGCCGAGGTTGCAGATGGCACCTTCTTTGATCAACCTGGCCATCTTTTCGAGGAGCTCAAGATCTTCCTTCTTCCCTTTCCCCCTGCTGATATCGGTAAGCACTTCCCTCATTCTTCTCACACCCACCCGGCAGGGTGTACACTTCCCGCATGACTCTCCTTCAAGAAAGGTCAGGAAGTACTTTACCACATCCACCATGCAGGTCTTCTCATCCATAACGATTAGGCCGCCGGAGCTCATCGCTGATCCTGCCTGAGCAAGGGTTTCATAATCAACCGGGAGATTGCTCAACCGCTTCGGTATGCACCCTCCTGAGGGGCCGCCCATCTGGACAGCCTTGAATGCTTTTCCCCTAGGGATTCCACCGCCAATATCATAGATGATTTCTTTGAGGGTAATGCCGAGGGGTACTTCAACGAGGCCTACCCGGTTCACCTCTCCAATCAATGAGAATACCTTGGTCCCTTTGCTCTTCTGGGAGCCGATGGAAGAGAACCATTTTGCCCCCTTGGTCATAATAACCGGGACATTGGCTAAGGTTTCCACATTGTTGATTACCGTAGGCTTTCCCCACAGTCCGCTTACTGCAGGAAACGGCGGTCTCTGTCTCGGCTCTCCCCAGTCACCTTCAATCGACTTGATGAGAGCAGTCTCTTCCCCGCACACGTAAGCCCCGCCGCCCTCTTTGACCTTCACTGAAAAATCAAAACCAGAGTGCAGGATATTCCTGCCCAGAAATCCGCAGGCCCTGGCATCTTTAACGGCCTTTTCCATCCGCTGCACGCCAAGTTTGTATCCGCTGCTGATATAGATGTAGCCTTCCTTTGCACCGATAGCATACGCCGCTATAATCAAGCCCTCCAGGATACTGTGGGGGTCACTTTCCAGAAGGCTCTTGTGCATCCCTATTCCGGGATCGCCCTCGCTGACGTTACAGATAACGTACTTGCCATCCCCTTCTGCCTTGCTGCAGCTCAGCCACTTGATGCCGGCCGGGAAACCTCCCCCGCTTCTTCCCCTGAGTCCTGCCTTGGTGACTTCGTCAATCACCTCTTTCGGTTTCATCTGGGTTACCGTTTTCAAGAGAGAAGAGTACCCGCCCCTCGCTATATACTCTTCAATTTTTTCAGGGTTAATACATCCGGAATTTCTTAAAATTATCTTGCGCTGCTTTCTGAAAAAGGGGACGTCTGAATGCTTCGGTATTCCTTTCAATTCTTTCGGGGTACCCCTGCCGTATGCATGATACCCTCCCTGTACAAGCTGTTCCTCCCGTTCGGTCTGGTAGAGGGCCCATTCTTTCTTCACCATACCTTTTGCTATGGCCTCAATGAGTTGAGGAACCCTGTCAAGGGTTATGTCACCATAGGTGATCTTGGGTTTCCCCGGCTGAACAACTTCAACGGTCGGTTCTTTATAGCAGAGACCGGTACACCCAACCGGCACCACACTCGCCCTGACACCCTGCCTCTTGACCTCCTCCGCTATGGCACTCATCACCTTATCTGCACCCTTAACAATGCAGCAGGTCGCCATCCCCACCATGATTCGCACCCGGTCAGGGAAAAGAGAGGCCGTTCCTTTATCCTTGAGCTTTTCTAAATCTTTTCTGCCAGTAACCTTCATCTCTTATGATTTACCGTACTTTTTGAGTATCTCGTTCACCGCATCCTGAGTCACATGATCATATGTATCCTGGTTAACCCGCACTGCCGGTGCAACGCTGCAGCACCCCATACACCGCACCTTTTCAAGTGTGAAGGCACGGTCGGCAGTAGTCTTTCCGTCTGCACTGAGTTTCAGTTGCCGGGTAAGCTTGTCCGCCACGCCTCCACCATGTTTAACATGGCAGGCAGTGCCGGAACAGACGCTGACTACGTTCTTCCCCCTCGGCTCTAAACTAAAAGAACTGAAGAAGGTGGCGACACAGAAGATCTTGCTCAGGGGGACATCCAGCTTCTGGCTTACATACTGGAGTACCTCCTTGGGAAGATAACCACACTCACCCTGAACGTCCCGCAGAATGGCAATGAGTGATGCACCGTCATTCCCGTGCTTCTTTAATACCCCGCCAATCATCGATCGATCAAACGATTCCATAGGGCACCTTCAGTGACTTTCTTTCTTCAGGAGTTCTTCGTACATTTCATCAACCGCCTTCTGCATGGGCGGAATCAATTCGGGAGGGAATAACATAAACCGCCCCTGCATTTTCAAATATTCCTGCAAAGGTTTTCGTGCCTTTATCCGTTCCGTAATTCTCATCTTCCCGTTCTCGATTTCAAAGAGGGGGAAATACCCGGTTTTTACCGCCTGGAGACCAACCCTGACAGTCAGCTTCGGCGAGAAGATCCATCCGGTGGGACAGGGGGTCAGGATTAACATGAATGCACTTCCCTTACATTCCAGTCCCTTCTTGACCTTGTTCATCAGATCGAAGGGAAAGGCAGAACAGGCAGTTGCGACATAAGAAAAACCAGCTTCCTCAACGACACCCGGAAGGCCCTTTTCCCTGATCGCTCTTTCCACATCGTGTGCCGATGCAGAATGAGGAACCTCGGAAAGATTGAACGAGAGCGGCGACGCATGATTAATCAGGACATTCATGGAAGGCTCATTGTCAAAGCAGAGATAGAGGGTATCCTCCTTGCTTTCAAACGTTCTTGAAAGCGCCAGGAAGTTTGCAAACAAGACCCGCCGGTCAATCCCGACTACCGTTTTCTTGATCCTCTTTCGGTTTGTCCTTCCCTCTTTCCGTACGGCCTCATTGACCTGGCTGATACCGCTCAAAAGCGATGAGGTCATACCTTCATAGGTGATATCATCAAATTCGTAACTCTGAGCAGTAAGGGACGCTGTTAGCGGGGAACGGGATCGGGAGGCAGGGCCGGAAATGATCGAGCTGTTCCCAATGGCCTTACAGGCTATCCGGGCTGCCATGGCCTTACCGCATCCCTGGCAGGAACGGCGGCCGGAGAGGTAATATTCATCCTTCGGCAAAAGTTTTGGGACATAGACAGAGAATTGATCCATTGATCACCTTTCTCTCATATCTTGATTAACCAGGGTAACCGCTTGACTGCCTCTTCCATGGAAATACTTTTTGTCCAGCACTGAGCACTGCAGATACCGCACCCTTTGCAGTATGTCAGGTCCGCTTCGTAATATCCTTCATCATCAAGGTGGATTGCCCCGTCAGGACAGAAGAGGTAACATACGCCGCACTTGATGCACTTTTCTTTATCCCATACCGGGCGTTCAAATCTCCAGTCCTCATTGGTATGGAAATCCGTAGTGACGGAAACTTCTGCTAAATTAAGCCCGGTTTTCTGGCTTTTTTCTGCGTTCTTTTTTCTCCCAGCCAACGGAATTCTCCCTCTAACCAAAAGAAATTTCTGCTACTAACTATTAGTACACTACTTATTATATCCTCAAACCAATGTCAAGGTTATTTGTAAATATTTTTCCCCGATCGAGAGCATCTGCCTGCCTATTTCATCAAAAACAATTTGGAGATGAATATGGGTTATGATATTTATGTATTGATGATCTAAAGGAGGTCTGATTGATTAAGGCACTTGCGCTGCTCTCCGGCGGGCTAGACAGCACGCTTGCAGTAAGAGTAATTTTGGAACAGGGGATCGAGGTTGAGGGAATCAACTTCGTCACCGTCTTCTGCAACTGCACCACGAAAAATATGGGGTGCTCGGCAGGAAAACAGGCTGCACAGACCCTCGGTATTAACCTCAAGATAGTAAACACCTCGCGGGAATTCCTTGAGATCGTCAAGAACCCGAAACACGGCTACGGCAGGAATATGAATCCCTGCATTGACTGCCGGATCTACATGCTGAAACAGGCAAAGAACTACATGAGCGAAACCGGCGCGGGCTTCCTCATCACCGGCGAGGTCCTGGGCGAAAGGCCCATGTCCCAGAGAAGGGATGCCATGAGGATTATTGAAAGGGAATCAGGCCTTGAAGGTCTGATCGTACGGCCCCTTTCCGCCAAGCTCATGCCTCCCTCCATCCCTGAAAAGGAAGGGTGGATTGACCGGGGAAAGCTGCTCTCGATCCAGGGCCGTTCGCGGAAACCCCAGATAGAGATGGCCGCTCACTTCGGGATCAACGACTATCCCTGCCCGGCTGGCGGATGCCTCCTTACTGACCCCGGATTCACCCAGAGAATGAAGGATCTGATGAAATACCACCCCGATTTTGATCTCAATGATGTCCACCTCCTGAAAACAGGCAGGCATCTTCGTCTGCTCCCGGAACTCAAGGCGGTTGTGGGAAGGAACGAACGGGAGAACGAGCAGATTTTGACCTTTACCCAGGACGATGATGTTATCTTCCGTCTGATCGACCTGCCCGGTCCCATCACCCTTCTCCGCGGGAAAACCAACCGGGAGTTCGAAGAACTAACTGCCTCCATCACCGCCCATTACAGCAAGGCAAAGAATGATAAAAAGGTACGGATCAGCTGCCGGAGATTGCCAGGAGAGCGGGAAGAGACCCTCCTGGTTTCACCCCTTCCTGAAGAAGAGCTGAAGAAATACCAGATTAATCCCGGCTGACAAGAACCCGTGCTTACCATTCAGCACCGCATAGTCGAAGAAATAATAGCCCATGCCCTTCAGGAAGACCCCAGGGAGTGCTGCGGTATCCTGGCTGGAAACGACAACCTGATTACCCATATTTTCAAGCTCACGAATGTTGAGGCAGATCCAGATAAATACTGGATGGACCCAAAAGAACAGATTCAGACTTTTGAAGAGATCGACCGTTTAAACCTTGAGTTCCTTGGAATCTATCACTCCCATCCCCATTCACCCCCCTCCCCTTCACCTGTGGACATTATGCGTGCCTTCTACCCGACCATAGCATTTTTCATTATCTCGCTTCTTGACCGTGAAAAGCCTAAGCTGAGATCCTTTGAGATCGTCAAGAGGAAGGTAAAAGAAAAGAAGTACCGTGTGATCCCATAAAAAAAAGGGCCCCGTCCTAAAAAGGTCCGGGGCCCTTGGGGGGTTACATGGAAGTTCCTACCTGAGATTATTGCCGTACTTAAAAATAGTGTTCATCAATTCATCGATCTTTTCTTCAGCCTGCCTCTTTAAGATTGCCTCGGTGACGCAACTTTCCAAATGTCTCTTCAGGATCTTGCGGGCAACTCCATCCAGGGCACTCTTTACTGCAGCAATCTGATTCAAGATGTCAACGCAGTATTTTTCCTCTTCAATCATCTTGCTCACACCCCGGATCTGCCCTTCAATCTTTTTCATCCGGTTCAGGGATTCTTTTTTTACCTGTTCATTGATCATGGCTCTGTCTCACTCAAGTTATATATACATCTTAATTTGTTTGTCATTTTTTGTCAAAGATTTTTACAATTTGAATATTAAAATAAAAACCATATTAATCTATCATTGAAAAATAACTAATACAAACGCATTAAATGCTATTACATTGTCATTGCGAGCGACCAACGGGAGCGTGGCAATCTCACCTCATAAACAAGAGATTGCTTCGTCGTTTTACTCCTCCTAATGACGCTTTACTTAATGAGTTCGTATTAATAGCGGCTTGATATTTCTGGAGGGCGTATGGTGATACGCCCGGATGATCAAACAGAAAGGGCGTGGTGAACCGCGCCCCTACATAAAACGTTTGGCCCGTCTTCGGGGAGAAACCTTATCGCAAGAGCGGGCTTCGCTCTTATGGACCGGCCTTCGGTCTTAAGGCCCCGCCGCCGCGGGGTAATCCTTTTTGGGCGCCCATCCATTACTTTTTCTTTGGCTCTCTGCAGGTCGGGCAGAGGTCAAGGGCAGTCTGAGGAAGGTTAATACGCTTAGCCAGTGTCTCGAGGAGGAATTCAGGAGCCCAGGGATTGCCGCAGGACTTGCACTCCTTGAGCTTGAGCTCTTTCTGCCAGTTCTGCATCATCCGCATCGGACCGAGGTCATCATGCCCTTCCGGATAGTAAAAGACGGCATCCGAAACATCACGCATCTTGATCACACCCGTCGGGCAGACAAAGACACAGGTACCGCACCCGATGCAGTCCTCTGAGGTCTCATGAAAGGGGGTGTCCACCTTTTTCTCGTTCCCCCTCTTCGTGAAGCTGATTGCTCCTGCCCCCACCACTTCGTGGCAGGCCCTCACGCACTGACCGCAGAGAATGCAGAAATCGTTCTTCAGGCTCATCCGTAATGGTGCCTCTTTGACCCCCATCTCCTCGCCCAGAGCCTTGAGTTCTTTCGGGTTCGGACAGCGGGCAAGCAGGAGTTCCAGGACCAGCTTTCTCACCTTTTTCACCCTGTCAGTATCTGTTTTCACCTTCAGACCTTCAAGTGCCGGATAGGTACAGGAGGTTTCGATGCTCACCATGTTTCCGTTCGTGACCTCCACAACACACAACCTGCAAGCCCCATATGGCTTCAACGCCTCGTGAGAGCAGAGGGTGGGGATGTAGATACCTGCATCCCGTGCCACCTCGAGGACGGTCATCCCTTCTTCTGCGTTCAGTTTCTTCCCGTTAATCGTTATTGTGCTCATTTCATCATCCCTTCTTTGCAGACTCCCGATGGACATTTCTTCTCTTTGATATGTGCCTCATACTCCTTGCGGAAGTGCTTGAGCGTGCTGAGGAAAGGAGCAACCGAGGTCTTGCCGAGGGCACAGGCCGCTCCATCCTGCATGGGATGAGCCAGGTGTTCCAGGTAGGCAAGGTCGCCCTCTTCCCCTTTGCCGGTTGCGATTTCATCGAGTATCTCTCTCATCTTGGTTACCCCTTCCCTACAGGGAACACACTTGCCGCAGGACTCATCCTCGAAAAAGGCAGTAAAATATCTCGCCAGATCAACCATGCAGTTCCCTTCATCAATCACCACCATGCCACCTGAACCAAGCATTGAGCCGGCTTGCTGAAGCTCGTCAAAACCCAGGGGGAGATCAAGATAGCTGGCAGGCAATACTCCTCCGGAAGGACCGCCGGTCTGGATCGCTTTCAGCTTGCCGGCGGGGCCCCCGCCGATCTCAATGATCTCTCGGAGCGGTGTCCCCATTGGCACTTCAATCAGTCCGGGATTTTTGATGTTCCCTGTAAGCGAGATCACTTTTGTCCCTTTGCTGGTCTTACTCCCCGTTTTCTTATACCATTCACTCCCCTTGGAGATTATCAACGGGCAATTAGCCATAGTTTCCAGATTATTGATCACCGTGGGCTTGCCCCACAATCCTGATTCAACAGGAAAGGGAGGGCGCTGCCTGGGCTCGCCTACTCTTCCTTCAATCGCTGCAATCAGCGCAGTCTCTTCTCCGCATACGAAAACTCCGCCGCCTCTCTTCACTTTCAGGGTAAAGTTGAAAGCACTGTTACAGATGTTTTCACCCAGGAGCCCAAGTGCAGATGCCTCCTCTATTGCTTTCTTCACCCGTTTTATTGCCAGGGGATATCCGTCCCTGATATAGAAGTATCCTTCATGTGCGCCCATGGCATAGGCAGCAATGATAATCCCTTCGATGATGCTGTGAGGATCGGATTCCAGCAGGCTTCTGTGCATACCAATCCCCGGCTCACCTTCGCTGCCATTGCAGATAATGTATTTTTCTTTGCCCTTGGCGGAAAAACAGGCTTCCCATTTGATACCGGTCGGGAACCCGCCGCCTCCCCTCCCGCGAAGCCCGGCCTCCTTTACCTGTTTGATAATATCCTTTGGCTTCATGGTAAGAGCTTTCAGCAGAGAGGAGTAGCCACCCCGCGCAATATATTCCTCAATATTCTCCGGGTCAATAACACCGCTGTTCCGTAAAATATATCTCTGCTGTTTCTTTATCGCAGGCAGGGTGTGATATTCGGTGACCTCTTTCAGTAGGTAAGGCACCTGCTCAGTATATGGAATCCGCTCATCCAGCATGTCACCATAGTCTGTACGGAAAACCACGAGATCTTTTACAACCTCTCCGCGGATCGCCGCCTGCACCAGTTCCTTGACCCGTTCTCTCATTACCCTGCCGTAGGTAATCTTTGGTTTCCCCGGTGCAATCACTTCTACAATCGGCTCCTGGGAACAAAAACCATTACATCCAACCGTGCCAACCTTAATACCGGGTTTCTGCCTTTTCACTTCTTCCCGGATTTCCGCTTCCACTATCCTTGCCCCGCGCGAAAGACCACAACTGGCTTCACCGATCGTTATCTTCAGTTCTGAAGGATAGAGCAGTTTTGTCCCCTTTTCCCTGATCGTCCTGAGCTCTCTCTCTCCTCTGATCTTCATCTCGCCCCCTTCATCCGCTCCCTGCCAGCATCTCCGCTCATCAACTCACCATCAAGTTCCATCGCCGGAGCAGTGTTACAGCACCCAAGACACCGTGCTTTCTCCACCCGGTATCCCCCTGCCCCCTCAACCTGCTGGTAGAGGGCCTTTCCACCCTTCAAGTGGCAGGTGGTACCCACGCAAACCTTCACTACCTTTTCAGCAGGCTCCAAGTGTAAACAACGGTAAAAGGTCACCAAATGATAGAGGGTAGAAAGTGGCACCTCAAGTTTCTCGCTTAGGTAAGACAGGGCTTCTCTCGTAATGTGACCGTACTTCCCTTCCACCTCCTGAAGAACCCCCAGAAGATCTGCATTACCCTTCTGTTTCTTGAGAATCAGCTCGAGGACTCTCTTCTCTTCAGCATCCATTACACTCTCTCCTTTATCTTCTGGAATTCCTTCGCTACGGTCTGGGATATCTGTTTAATGTCTTCTTCACCGGTCTTCTTGAATCTTCCCTGCAGCCTGATGTAATCCTCTACCTTTCTCGGCTTGGGTATCTCTACCGTTACACGGTAGACCCCTTTTACCACTTCGTACAGGGGATACGCATTGCTCTCCACCGCAAGTCTCCCTGCCTTAACCGTTGAGTCCGGATCAAATCCCCAGTTTGTCGGGCAGGGACAGAGGATATGGAGGAAACTGCTCCCCGTTGATTCCATGGCTGTCTTTACCTTATCAATCAGGTCAAAGGGATACCCGATGGATGCTGTCCCTACATAATCAAAGTCCTCAGCTACGGCGAGAGACGGGATATGTTTTTTTATCACTTCGAGGTCGTTTATTCCTTCATAGTCAAAGCAGATGGTGATCTTTCCTTTTACCCCATTTCCCTTGTCGATGTTCAGGAGCGAAGTACCTTTAGTCTCTGCACTCTCAGTCTTAACTCCGAATATCCCCAGCTTCCAGGGCACTTCCCATTTTCCTTTTTTAATTTTTCCACCTATCACCTTGTAGATCAGACGCACACCAAGAGCCACCCCGCACCCCATGCAGGCAGTATGACCCTTCCCAAAATACTCTGCCTTGGGAAGAAAATTAGGAACGTATAAACTGAACCTGTCCATTATGCCTCCTTCACCATGCTGATACTGCCAAACCAGCATTCACGGTTGCAGATCCCGCAACCCTTGCAGAGGTCCAGGTCTGCCTCAAAATAACCATCTTCTCCTTTTCTGATTGAAGCATCCGGACAGAAGAGGTAACAGAGCCCACATTTTACACACTTGTCATTATCCCAGACAGGCTTCATTTCCCTCTTTGCCGGGGAAAACGGTTTGACCTTCCTCTCCCAGAGGAGCGAACAGCCAATCTGGCTATCCTTAGCCACCTTCTTTTGCGCTTTCTTTGCTCCTGCCAATCTCGTATCCTCCTTGCCTTATAAGGCCATCAATTTTACCTGCCTACAATATTTCTGTGGGAGCCTTTACCGGGCAAACCCTGACACAAATCTTACATTCCACACAGAGCGTGTTATCAATCATGGCCAGATCCTTCACCATGCTGATAGCAATCATAGGACAGAGATCGATACATCCTCCGCATCCAACACATTTATCACGGTCAACTTTTACCATATTTCACCTCATGATACAAAAATTTCTACACCGTCTCCGCTATCATCTGGATCAGGTTTTTGAGTCCTATCTTTTCCTCCATCCCCTTGATCGCATTTCCCAAGTTTGATTCACACCAGGGACAGCTCGTTACGATCGCCTGCGCCCCGGTGTCCTTCGCTTCTTCCAGGCGCTCAAGCGCCGTCCACTGCGCAAAGTCCTTGAAGCCGGTAAAAACCCCGCCGCCTCCACCGCAGCACCAGGCATACTCCTTGATTCTTTCCATCTCATAGAGCTCTACCCCGGGGATTGCCTTCAGGAGATTCCGGGGCGCTTCATACACCCCGTCTATCTCCTTGCCGG
>Ga0315280_10010703_pt1 | contig 11437 bp, 9 predicted proteins | sample YL17G06_40_MG_FD_203697 | JGI IMG/M metagenome (GOLD analysis project Ga0315280, IMG submission 203697) | Sediment microbial communities from Yellowstone Lake, YNP, Wyoming, USA - YL17G06_40 | ecosystem: Environmental > Aquatic > Freshwater > Lake > Sediment | place: USA: Wyoming | collected... | reverse complement strand
AAACCGACCGCACAGCCGAAATCACACTATTGTCTGACGAAAAGCACGTTGGCTACTCGCGCTGCGGCTTGCCCTTCGTTTTAGGCGGACAAATCCCAAGCTTCCAAAGCCTCATCGTCTTCTCACCGGCCTACTTTCAAATGATGAAAGTCAACCTGAAAACCGAAACCAAGGCCACAAACATAGACACCAAAAACAAGACCATAGAAACACAGGACAAAACAGGCAAAACAGAAACCATACCCTACGACAGCCTAATCATAGCCACAGGCGCAGGCAGCTTCATGCCCCCAATAAAAGGCAGAGAAAAGAAAGGCATACTCTCGCTTAGAACGCTGGAAGACGGCGAAAGAATAGACCAAGCAGTGAAGAAAGGAGCAAAAACCGCCGTAGTCATGGGAGCGGGACTGATCGGGCTTGAACTGGCTATAGCGCTCCAGGAAAGAGGCTTGAAAGTCACGGTTGTCGAACTTCTGCCTCAAGTCCTGCCACAGATGCTTGACCCCGACATGGCAAAAATAGTCCAAGAAATGCTTCAGGACAAGGGAATGACCATAATGATAGGAAAAGGCGTCGAAGAATGCTTAGGAGAAGAAAACATAACTGGCATAGTCGCATGTCAAGAGGAAATTAACGCCGACCTTTTCATCAGCGCCTTCGGAGTCAGAGGAAACACTGAGCTCGCCTCCAAAGCAGGCGTAGCCCTAGGCGAAACCAAACTCGTCAAAACAACCGCCAAAATGGAAACAAACATCAAAGACATCTACGCCGTAGGCGACTGCGCCGAATCCCCACACATAGTAACACAAAAGCCAACTGTGGCCCAGTTCGGAACAGTAGCCGTAAGACAAGGCAAAGTGGCAGGAATCAACGCCGCAGGCGGCTACGCACTGTTCACAGGCGTGCTAGGCTCAGCCGTCTCAAGACTGTTCGACACCGACGTAGGCGTCACAGGCCTAACAGAAACCGCTGCGAAAAGAGCAGGAATCGAAACCGTGACAGGTACAATCGCCTCAAAAACGAAAGCCGACTACTACCCCGGCGCACTGCCCATAAAAGTGAAACTCGTTGTGGAAAAAGAATCGCAACGAATAATCGGCGCCCAAATCATCGGCGGAGAAGAAGTAACCCAACGAATAAACGCCATATCCTTCGCCATCCAAAAACAGATGACCGTCCGAGAACTGGCCAAAGCAGACACCGCATACGCACCGCCACTGTGCGAAACCTGGGAGCCGCTGGTCTTGGCCGCAGAAATGGTTCTGATGAAACTTCGATAAGCACTCGCCCATCACATTCTCTTCATTTTTGTCGGAAAATTAATTAGAACAACCCTCACTAACTGATTCTCAAACAATTGAATAGATGGTGAAATGAAATGCCAATTAAAGTAGGAATAAACGGATTCGGCAGAATCGGACGCCTTCTTTTCAGAGCAGCAATAGAAAGAAACGCCAAAATTGATTTTGCAGCCGTCAACGACATAGCCGACTCCAAGACGCTGGCGCACCTGCTGAAGTACGACTCAGTCCACGGAAGAGCACCATTCCCAGTGGAAGCAGAAAAAGATGCCATAGTCGTCAAAGGAAAACGCCTACTCACACTCGCACAACGCGACCCAGCACAGCTGCCATGGAAAAACCTCGACGTATACCTAGCCGTGGAATCCACCGGACTGTTCACTGACCGCGAAAAAGCCTCAGCCCACCTGACAGCAGGAGCCAAGAAAGTACTTATCTCGGCACCAGCCAAGAACCCAGACGCAACCATAGTCATGGGCGTAAACGACAAAACCTACGACCCAGAAAAACACAACATACTCTCAAACGCCTCATGCACCACAAACTGTGTCGCACCCGTAGCGAAAGTTCTGCACGAAAACTTCGGACTCAAACAAGCACTAATGACAACCGCACATGCCTACACTAACGACCAGAGAATTCAAGACCTAGTTCACTCTGACCTGCGCCGCGCAAGAGCAGGCGCAATAAACATCATACCCACCACCACGGGCGCAGCCGTAGCCGCCACACTCGTGCTCCCAGAACTCTCAGGAAGAATGAACGGAATCGCCCTGCGAGTACCCGTCCCAAACGTCTCAATAGTAGACCTCACGTGCGTGCTGGAGAAGAACACGACCAAGGAAGAAATCAACGCTGCCTTCAAGAAAGCCGCAGAAGGACCACTAAAAGGCATACTGACCTACACCGAAGACCCAGTCGTCTCGTCAGACTTCAACCACAGCACCTGCTCAGCAGCGTTCGACGCACAGTCAACCATGGTCCTCGGAGGCAACTTCGTCAAGGTCCTCGCTTGGTACGACAACGAATGGGGCTTCAGCTGCAGAATGGTCGAACTCATAGAGCTCGTCGGCGAGAAAGCAGGCTTCTAACCTCAAAACTGAACGCTTGAACTCAAGCAAACATATTCCCACACGTTTTTCTTTTCATTCATGAAAGAAGGTGGAAAAATGGCAAAATACCTAACCCTAGACGACATAAAACCGAAGGGCAAAGTAGTCCTAGTCAGAGTAGACTTCAACTCGCCCATAGACCCAGAAACCAAGAAAGTCCTAGACGACACGAGAATCCGAGCCCACGGCGAAACAACCATAAAAGAACTTGCAGATAAAGGCGCAAGAGTCGTAATCCTCGCACACCAAGGACGCAAGGGCGACCCAGATTTCATACCCTTGAAGCAACACGCCGAAACCCTCAGCAAAATCCTCAAGAAAACAGTCAAATACGTCGACGACGTTTTCGGAGAAAAAGCCAAAAATGAAATCAGGAAACTGAAAAGCGGCGAAATCCTAGTCTTGGAAAACGTCAGAACATTCGCGGGCGAAACAAAAGAAGGAACGCCTGAAGAACACGCCAAAACAGAACTCGTCCAAAACCTAGCCACACTGGCCGACCTGTTTGTCAACGACGCCTTCGCAGCTGCGCATCGAGCACACGTGTCAATCATAGGCTTCACGCCGGTGCTGCCAAGCGCCGCGGGACGCATAATGGAAAGAGAACTGAAATCCCTCAGCAGAGTCCTAGAAAAACCTGAAAAACCATGCATATTCATTCTCGGCGGAGCCAAGGCCGACGACTCCCTCGAAATATCCAAGTACGTACTCGACAACAAAATAGCCGACAACATGCTCACAGGCGGAGTCGTAGGCCAAGTCTTCCTAGCCGCGAAAGGTCTGAACCTAGGCAAACCAAACAGGGACGTCTTAGAGAAGAAGCAGCTTACGGGCTTACTGCCAGGCATAAAAGAACTGTTGAAGAAATATCCCGACAAAATCAAAACGCCAGAAGACGTAGCCGTAGAAATAAATGGAAAACGCAAAGAAATCACAACCAAGGAACTGCCCACAAACTACACGATACTTGACATTGGAACAAGAACCGTCGAAGCCTACGGGAAGCTGATAGAAAAGGCGAAGTCAATCGTCGTCAGCGGGCCCATGGGCGCCTACGAAAACCGCGAATTCAGCTTCGGCACAGAACAGGTTCTGGAAAAAATCGCGGACTCGAAGGCTTTCTCACTCGCAGGCGGAGGCCACACTATAGCAGCTATAGAAGAATTCAAACTAACCAGCAAAATCTCTTACATCAGCACCGCTGGCGGCGCGCTGACAGAGTTCCTGATGGGCAAGAAACTGCCGGGCGTCACTGCTTTGGAGAAAGCAGCAGCCTGAAAAACCTAAACAACCCCATTTTTTATGCTCTGGTCAACTTCTCCGTCAAGTCGACTACTCTAAATTCTGTCTCTTTTTGCGGATGCTGCATTGTCTCGTATATGCGCAAGGTCTGCTCTGCGACTTTTCTCCAAGTGAAATACTGCTGAACCCGTTTCCTCCCGTTCTGTCCCCACTTCTTGGCTCTCTCAGGGTCAAACAGGACTTCCTTTATGCCCCACGCAATGTCAGCCGGGTTTCCGCCGTTTACGTGAACACCGTTCTGATCTGATCCGAAGGGAACAACCTGCTCTCTGAACCCGACGACGCCCTGTGCGCCGACGATTAACGGTTTCTCCATGGCCATGGCTTCGAGGCTCACTATGCCGAACGGCTCGTAGATGGATGGGAAGATGCAAGCGTCAGACGCAGCGTAATGCAGAATCCGCTCGTCCTCCGAGACAAAGTCGAATCGGCAAGCAACCTTGTCGCTTATCCCGAGTCTGCTGGCAGTCTCAAGGATGTCATTCTGTTGCTCGCCCTTACCCAAGATGACAAGTTTCGTGTTCGGATACTCCTCCAGCACCATGGGCATCGCCTGAACCAAGCTTCTAACGCCCTTCACCCACGTGAGTCTTCCAAGGAAAAGAATCATTTTCTCCTCAGGCTTTATGCCGTACCTGCTGCGGATTGCCTCCGCGTCTTCCGGCTTACAATTCTTGGGATTGTACCGTTCAGGATCTACCCCGTTCCAGACCACGCTTATTTTTGATTTTGGCCACCCATGCCTCGTCAGGTCTTCCTGCATGGCGTAGCTTACAGTCAGTATTTTGTCCACCTTTTGGGACGTTGCCCATTCGAGGTGTGAAACAACTTCTGAGCCTTGTCCCCCAGCTCGTCCCCATTCTGTGCTGTGAACATGGAAGGCGACTGGAACTTTCGTTTCGTTTTTGGCCATGATTCCCGCTATACTGCTCAACCAGTCGTGCACACAGACAACATCGTAGTGGCATCCTTCCTTTTTCAGCATGCTGTTAATGAATTTCGTTCCGCTCAAAATGTTGTAGATGAATATGTCGTTGAACATGCGGATGTTCGTGCCCCAGTTCTTCAAGTCGTCAACAACGAACATTGGAAAAACGTTACTCGCATCCGCAATCAGAGGCCGGTGAACCTCTACACCCTTCATGATTTCGCGGGTTTTGAGGTTTCCAGGGTTAAGAGTGAAAACGGTTACGTCATTGCCCATGGCAACAAATTCACGCGTAATATAGTCCGCGTACGTACCTAAACCGCCTACAAGCGCAGGCGGATATTCCCAGACGAAAAAGCCAATTCTCAAACAAGCACACCCTCAACAGTATTTTCCACGATAAGGTGGTCAGAATAGGACCGTAGAAATATCGCATCTAGAACGGAACAGAGTAAGTTTAGAAAAGTCTCAGCTTCCTTTTATGCTGTTCTTCTTGACTCGATTTCTCTTCTGGCGGTGGTGGAGGTTCTGGAAATTCCTCTTTCGGCATTTCTAGTTCGGGCTTTGGCAGTTCTGGCTCAGGTTCTGCTTTCTCAGGCGGAGGCGCTGGTTCCCTTTTCTTAGCTGGCTTTGGTTCGTGTTTGGGTTCCTTCCTTTCAATGGGCCTTAGTTCCTCTCTTGGTCTTTCTGGCGGCGGAAAAGCAAAAACAGGTTGGAGACGGAGACCTTTGTTGTCGCCAAGCTTAAGATATTCCCATTCGTACAGGCCGATTCGTATTCCGCTCATGCTTTCCACAGCGTGCTTCAACGCGTCTGAAAAGCTCGGTGCAATAAGGATCAGTCTTGGCTTTTCCTTGTCGTCAATTCTGTGCTTGTTGTAGGTTGCTTTGAGGAAGGATTTAAACTTGTCAACATAGTCCAAGCTCTGTATTCCATGCAACAGCATGACGTCGTCTTCGTTAACGCCTATTTGCATAATGACAAGTTGCCCGTTTGGGTCATGACACAAAACATCAAGCATTGTCTTGTCGTTTATCGGTACATGGTTACAGATCACGTTAAGGTCTTTCTCCACTTGGCCGATTTCCCTTGTTACCATCTGTTCCAGCTCTTGTTGACTTTCTACTGTGATTCTTTCAATTGACACACAGACTCACCTTTTCGGTTGTAAAAGAATGATGCATGGTCAGAGAATAAATAAATTATGAATTCGGAATCCGAATCAAGCTTAAACCCTTACCCTCGTCGCTTTCGAGATAGTAAACGAGAAATAACGGGCGCATCCATAATCATGAGGTGAAGGTATCGGTTTGACAGACATCGTGCTGGTCTTTGAGGTTCATCAACCTCACAGGCTGAAGCGAAGTTACTTCTGGGAACACAACATGTTCAAGCGCGCAAAAAAGGGAGAACTTTTTGACTACTATTTTGATGCCGCCGTCAACCGAGAGGTTTTTGAACGAGCATGCAGAAAATGCTATTTTCCCTCCAACAAAATATTGCAGGAAGTTATTGACAACCACAAAAGAGAGAAGAAACAGGTCAAGGTTTCATTCAGCATCTCCGGCGTTTTTCTGGAGCAGTGCGAGATGTTCAGCAAAGACCTTTTGGAGTCGTTCAAGCAGCTTTCAGAAACTGGATGTGTGGAGTTTCTGAGCCAAACCTACTACCATTCCTTATCAAGCCTCTATCCGGACCGAGACGAATTCATTGAGCAATTAAAAGCACATCAACAGGTAGTCAGAAGCCTACTCCACTACACGCCTTCAGTCTTTGAGAACACAGAACTTCTCTATAACAATGCCATAGCCAGAACCATCGAGAAACTCGGCTACAAAGGAATCTTTACAGAAGGTGTGGAAAGGATACTGCATGGAAAATCGCCAAACTACCTCTACACGCCGAAAGACTGCAAGAAAACCAAAATCTTGCTTCGAAACTACAAACTGACGGACGACGTGGGCTTCAGATTTTCGGCAAGATGGTGGAACGAATGGCCGCTGACAGCGGACAAGTACGCGGGCTGGTTGGCCTCGACGCCCGGTCAGTGCATCAACATCTTTCCGGACTACGAAACTTTCGGGGAGCATCACTGGCCCGAAACAGGCATTCACGATTTTCTGAGGCATCTGCCTAGCGAGATTTTGAAGTGGTGGCACCTGCACATGGCTACGCCTTCCGAAGTTGTTGAGAAGTATGCGTCTGTAGGAGAGATTGACGTCCCCGAACTCGGCGGAACCGTTTCTTGGGCAGACTTGGAGAGAGATGCAAGCTGCTGGCTTGGAAACACCATGCAGTGGGCTTACTACACAAACGTGAAAAGACTTGAACCGCTCGTAAAGGAGACGAATGACAAAGACCTCTTGAAGACGTGGAGATACTTCCAGATAAGCGATCACCTTTACTACATGTTCACGGCGGGAGGAGCGCCAGGCGAGGTCCACTCTTATTTCAGTCCTTATGATTCGCCAATAGACGCATTCGTAACCGCACAGGCGGCGATACTGGATTTCGAGAATCGAGTGCGCCTTGCATCTGTGGCTGCAAACGAACCCTTCCTGTTCTACACAGGCGTGGGAGAGAAATTCTTCACGGGGAAAACAGTATGGAGTCTGGAAGGGTTCCCTACGGCAATTCAGAGGGCAGACTCGGAATCGCTGGAATTCCACGACAGCCGAGGAGATTTTGAGAAGTGGGCAGAAGAGTCACTTCATGACAGGACACTGAGCGCACGATTCAAAGGAATAAGACTTGCAAAGCTGAAAGGGAAGCAGCTGAGAGAATCATTGGCCAAGGTTACCGAGCAGAGGTTTAACGAGCTACATAGACAAATGCAAAAGGCAACCCAATGCTTTTGAAATGAGCTGCACATGCTTTTATAAGAAAAACACGCCTAGAATATGCTCAGCCCGTGGGCAAGGTGAGAATATTGAGAGAAGAGCTCCCCCTTCCTGAGAAGATTCTGCAAACGTTGCATAACCTTTGCGCCACAGCTCCAGACTTGGCTAGAAGAAGTGAAGAGCTGTCGCAGGTTTTGCAGGTTGACCTGAGTGAAATCGAGAAGACTCTTGACAATTACAGGATTGAAGGTTTCACTGAAAGCTTTGTGGACAATGAGGGCAAGAAGAGATACTACCTGACTGGAAGCGGAATAATAAAGGTCTGCGCGCTTTTCACGTAGTGAAGCCTGATGCAGGCTGCAATTTTTTCTTGGGAATATCCGCCGAGAATCGTTGGGCAGCTTGCCGACTACTTGAAAGACCTTGCTGTGCAGCTCGTCAAGAACAAAGTCGGAGTGTTCGTCGTCACATATCATGATTACATGACGGGGCTGCACGACGACCCTGAAGGAGTCAAAATCTACAGAGTGAACAATCCGGTTCGCACGCACATAGGCGTCCTCACATGGGTTCTTACGCTGAATCAGGAAGTTGAAAGAGCTGCTTCAAACATCTACTACGATGTTACCAAGCAAATCGACCTGATTGACGTGCACGATTGGCACTTCATCCCAGCCGCGGTCACGTTGAAAAAAGCGCTGCACATACCGTTTGTTTATTCTGTGGAAAGCTTGGAAGATCACCGTTCCCACGGTGCAAACTCGCCCTTCAACATGGCTATCAGAAGCATTGAGTGGCTGGGAATGTATGAGGCTGGGAAACTGCTTGCCAAGTCGGATTGGATGAATGATGAGATTTCCAGAATCTACAGGGTTCCAGTTGAAAAGATAAAGGTGATTTCTCCGAATTCGGCGCGCTGGATGAAGGACATTTTGGAAGCCTATAGGGATGTCGCTGGAGGTGCGACGCGCTAGATGAGTCAAGACCTGTCGGTCATGATGCTCACGTGGGAGTTCCCGCCCAGAATCATCGGCGGCATCTCTCCCCACGTTTACTACTTGTCGAAAAGCTTAGCAAGAAATGGCGCGAAGGTATACGTGGTAACATGTGATTTTCCAGGCGCGCCGCAGCATGAAGTTGTCGACGGTGTGCAGGTTCTGCGGATAGATTCCTACAAGAACCCATCTCCGGACTTTGCAACCTGGGTTTACCTGATGAACGTTAACATGCAGAAGGAAGCAGCGGCTCTCGTTAACAGTCTTGGCGGGAAGATCGATGTGTTTCATGCCCACGACTGGCTTGTCGCAACCGCGGGAATCGGCTTGAAACACGTTTTCAGAAAACCATTGTTCGCTACGATGCACTCGACGGAGATTGGACGGAGAAACGGGATTCACTTCGACTATGAAAGGATGATCCATGAGACTGAAGCGTGGCTCACTTATGAGGCTTGGAAGGTGATATGCTGCAGCGACTACATGGTTTCACACGTCCGGTGGGCGTTTGGGCTTCCTGAAGACAAGCTGGTCATGGTTCCCAACGGCGTGAACACCGAGGTCTACGCAGGTCATGGAGAAGACTTGCGCGAGTTCAGAAGCAAGTTTGCTCTCCCCGAAGAGAAGATTGTGCTTTTCGTGGGAAGATTGGTGTATGAGAAGGGTGTTCACGTCCTCGTTAACGCCGTTCCAAAGGTTTTGGAAAAGGCCAATGCTAAATTCATAATTGTCGGCAACGGTTACATGAAAGAACAGCTTTCAGGCCTCGTCAAAAGCATGGGACTGGCTCACAAAGTGTTGTTCACAGGATTTGTAGACGATGAGACGCTCAGGAAACTGCAGAGATGCGCTGACGTTTCAGTCGTGCCTTCCCTTTTCGAGCCTTTCGGCATAGTTGCGCTTGAGGCCATGGCCGCGAGAAGCCCTGTCGTGGTCTCAGACACGGGCGGTTTGTCAGAAATAGTTGAACATGACGTCAGCGGGGTCAAAGTCTACGTGAACAATCCAGACTCACTGGCGTGGGGCATAAACAGGGTCTTGACAGACAATGGCTTTGCAAACTGGCTTAGAACAAACGCGTTCAAGAAAGTTCAGGAAAAATACAACTGGGACAAGATTGGCCAGCAGACAAGTAACATCTTCCGAACAGTGCTGAACGAGTATTCAAAGAGTTTCTGGGCTCAAAAAAACGAAATGGCTGGCTCAGTTTCTAGCCAGAAAATAGACGGCGATGTTTGAATTGAACTTGAGGTCATGGATATTTCAGTTTGATGGCTTTGTCGTGGCAGGCATCCGCACATTTCATGCAGTAGATACACTCAGGGTCACTGAATTTCTCCCAAGGTAGATCCAAAATGGGAACCCGCATAGGACAGGCTGAGACACAAAGGCGGCATCCGCCTCTTGCACACTTGACCGGGTCTCTGCGCAAACCGAGAAAGCTGAACCTGTTCAGAACAGCCATGATTGCACCGTGAGGACAGAAGTATCTGCACCAACCGCGCGGGATGAAGGCCGCAAAGACGAGGACGAAGGCCATGATGAAGAATTGAACCCAGAAAAGCGGCGGTAAGGTAGAAATCCCAGACATTGCGTCCATGACTGACTTGCTGACCAATGCCATGCGGAAGTTGAAAATCATCTTGGGCACGGTTCCAAACAAGGTTTCCGCAGGACTCAACGTAGTGAAAGGTGCCTTGGTAAAGATGCCGATGGCCTTCTCGTAACCGTCACTCGTTCCCATCAGTTTTGAAACCGAAAAAGTCACACTGACGAACAGGGCGATGCCTAGGACAAAATACTTCATGTAAACCATACTATCATGAGTTCTAGAAGAGAAGTCTGCTTGTTTACGTTTAATAAAGCCCACCAAGTCTTGAACAAAACCGAAAGGACAAATCCACCCGCACAGCGACTTACCGATCAGCACTCCTACGATTAGAAATGAGGCTAAGGCAAGCCATGGGAAAACTGCGTCGTAAAGTGCGAACTGCAGAGCCGTGAATGCATCGCCCGCAGTGTTTTGTTGAAGCCCCCATGTCCAGAGAACAGGAAACAGCAGCGGCAAAGTTCCCAAGTTGAAGATGATTGCGCTGAAGAATGTGAAAGACAGAAATTGCACTATCCTGCGAAAAGTGTTATACTTAAGCAAGTATTCTTTTATTTCGCCAACCAACTATTTTCGCCTCTTCCATGCCTCTAACGAGAGTCCAAGTTATTTATTTTCCGATGACTTTAACGTTTTCCACAAGCACCCAAGGCGCCACCAACTGCCCAATCTTTCGCTCATTGTCAGCCACTGCAGAAACATTGGCCAATACTTGATAGATGTTGCCGGCGACCATCGCCCCTTTGGTAGCATGGGTGATGCCGCCTTTCTCGATTTTCCATGAAGGAGCCACGACGACGGAAAAATCACCGCTGGCAGGGTTGCTGCTGTGTGCACCCTGCACAAAATACACGATGAGACCGTCTTCTGCTTCGTTGACAAGCTTTTCCGGCGACTTGTTCCCCGACATTATGTGGAAGTTTGTGACCTCCACGCTGGGCGTAGACAGGTATCCCGCCCTAGCGGCGTTTCCTGTGCTCTCCACTCCTTCCTTTTTGGCAGTGTAGTTGTCATAAAGGTAGTTGCGGAGGATGCCCTTTTCCACGATGAGCGTATTTTGCTGCGGTACTCCCTCAGCGTCGAATTTTCCCGTGTGAATGCCGCCCTTGAGCAGTCCGTCGTCGTAGATCGTCACGGCCTCAGATGCTATTCTCTGCCCTATCTTACCCTTCAACGCGGACTGGTTCCTCTGGACGTAGTCTGCTTTCACCGCATTGATGAGCGTGTAATACAGAAGTTGCTGCAGAGCGAATTGGGTGAATATTACCTTACTGCCTTTTGTCTCCACTTTCTTGGCCTTCAAAGCCGAGACAGCAAGCCTGGCCGCTTCTTTGCCAACCCATTCAGGGT